>Ga0306920_100001822_pt1 | contig 26519 bp, 19 predicted proteins | sample flu12Cox44000170_FD_204666 | JGI IMG/M metagenome (GOLD analysis project Ga0306920, IMG submission 204666) | Lab enrichment of tropical soil microbial communities from Luquillo Experimental Forest, Puerto Rico - flux4day.12C.oxic.44.000.170 (v2)... | ecosystem: Environmental > Terrestrial >...
GTGTTCGTGGCGATCAAAGTGGACGCCAGCGCAGCTCGCCGATTTGACGTCGTGGTGAATGGCGCGGTCAGCTGCCTCTCGCTACCACTCGCGGCACGAACGGTCTCAGACCGGACGGACCTGGGCGTGGTCCCTGTTCTCGCCGTGGGCGGCTGGGTCGCTGGCCGGTTGGCACGCGACCCGCTCCTACACCGCTCGGGAGCGCTGTTCGCCGGGCTGCTCGCCTGCGCGGCGACCTCGCCGAGCCAAATGCGCCTGGATCCCCACTGGGCTTTCGCTGGCCAGGATCAAGGGAGGCGCTGGGGCGACCGCCTCACGAACGGCGCCATCGTCGTGCAGTTCGGCCGCCAATCGAGCGACGGGGCGCTCGAGATCGGCGTCGAGCTTGCCGCCCGCGACGGCGACCTCGCTCTCGATGCGCGGGGCCTCGCCCTGAACCTGCCAGGCGAAAGGGTGCTGGCGCAGGTTCCCGAGGGACAGCCGGCGACCGTGCAGGTGCCGCGCGGCGAGACGGCCTCGCTCCGATACTTCTTTCGCCCCCGTGCGACGGGCTGGCGAAAGGGCACGCCGGGGACGATGGAGCTCGCCATCATTGACCGCGACGGGCCGCGCACGTTGCGTGTGAACCTCTCGTTTGACGAAAGGATCGTGCCATGGCACGAGCACCCCGCCCTGCGCTGATCGCGGCCCTCGCGTTGAGCAGCGGCGCCTGCACCCCGCCGCAGTATCACTTCCAGCTCGAGGACTTGAGCGTGGGCAACCCAGCTCCGCCCGCGAAGATCCTTGTGGGTGAGCACGTTGTCGTGCGCGCCGAGAACGGCGGAGGCCCCGACGGCTGGCGCCTGTGGGCGCGCATCGACGTCTTCCCGGTCGGCGCCGTCCTCGCCGGCGCGTGGGTCAAGATCGCCACCGACCGCAACCACTGCGAGGGCCCGGCCACGATATATCGCGACCAGGAGCGCTACGTGGTGGGCTGGTGGGCGGGCCTCGATACCCGAGACTGCTCCGCGCAGCCCACCGACCCTGGGCCTACGTCCACGATCACGTGGCTCGGCCCCGTGTGCATCCGCGATAGCTGCGAGACGTTCCGCCTTGACGACGCTGACTGGCCAGTCCGACAAAAGAGGTAGGTCGACTAGCCGCCGGCCGAGGCGTCGGGGGCGGACGGGGTCAGCGTGCCGGCGCCTGTGATCGTGCACGAAGGGCCCCCGGTGGGTGCCGATCCCGAGAGGGAGCTCGTGAGCGTGTCGCCCGTCAAGGTCAGCGTCCACGAGCTGATCGTCACGGGGGCGGATATACCTCCGAAGCTCACGTTGCAGGCTTGTCCTGGCGCCGCCGACGCCGACGTCCCGGTGACCGTGAAAGTGACCGGGCAGCTCCCGGCCGAGACCTCGACATGGGACGAGTCCGCGCCCTTGACGATCGGGAGCTCTTGCCCCGCGAGCGGGAACGACGTCGTTATGGACAGCCCCAACACGCTGCACATCATCGGGGTGACCGAACCGCTGGTGAAGGTCCAGGTCCCCACCAGTCCGACGCCGTTGCCACCGCCGCTGCTACAGGCCAGGGAAACGAGGCCCGCACCCAACCAGACGACCCGACGCTTGAATGAGATCATGCCCGACGTGCTCCTTGCAGGAAGTTACCGCGCTCTATTGACGCGGGATGGGCGGACTTCGTTCATTGGTCGATGCCGGCGACCTCACGCAATCGACGGGCCGTCGCCTGGGGCGATCGCACGGGCGGCGCCGGCCACCTGTCGATGAAGGATCAGCGCCTCGGTGGCGCAGATAGAGCCACGGTGGCTCACGAAGGGCCAAACACATGGCGCATACTGCGCCGTGGTCCTGCCTCCGCCGCTCCCGGAGCCGAGGTCGGCAGAGCCGTCTGCTGTCACGCTGCTTGCAGAACGACTCGGTCGGGGGTCACACGTTGGTCAAGAGCGGTGTCGTCGGGATCGTTCTGTTGATTTCGCAACTCGGAGCCGGGTGTGGCGGCGGAGGAGGAAACGGGACCGCGCAAGGGGGTCAGTCCGGGGCGGGCATGAGTGGCAGCGGCGGTTCGGCGACGGCCGGCAGCGGCGGTTCAGCCGGCGCCGGTGCCTCCTACGGGTGGGTCTCTTATCCCGGTGCCGGCTACACGGTGAACGCCATCTGGGGCGACCGCGCGGATTCCCTCTGGGCTGTGACCTCGGGCGGGCAGCTGCTGTTCTACGATGGGGCGGCCTGGCAGTTCGTTTTCGGCGGCGGGGCGCCTGCGCTGTACTCGATCTGGGGCCTGCCGGGGCAAACCAACATCTACTTCGTCGGAGCGGGCTCACAGTTCTTCGAGGTCCAGGGCTCGAACGTCCTCGACCACAGCGCGGTGGCCAGCAGCGACAACCGCGCCGTGTGGGCCGCACGCGAGGATCAAGTGTGGGTCGGCGGCGGCGCGGTGGGCCTGGGTCTGCGCCGCTATGACCTCACCACCGCCAGCGCGAGTGCGACGTCCGAGGGTCCGTCCGACCTTCAAGGTGTGCGCGCCATCTGGGGCCCGACGGCCGACGAGATCTGGATCGTCGACAGCAACGGCGCGCTGGTTCACCTGCTCAATCAGACTTGGACGCGCGACACGTCGATCTCGAACCCCGGCTTCACCGGCATCAACGGCACGGGCAGCCAGGATGTCTGGGCCGTCGGCCTCTACGGCCTGTTCCACTGGGACGGCGCTCAGTGGTCCGAGAACCAGCAGGGGCACAACGCCGGCCTGTTCGCGGTCTGGGCGGCCGGCCCCTCCGAAGCGTGGGCCGTCGGCGACGGCGGCGAGATCGTTCATGTGACGCCCACGACCTTCCAGGGTGTCGCGAGCGGAACCACGGCGCCGCTGACCAGCATCTGGGGCACCTCTCCGACGGACATCTGGGCGGGCGGCCAGAACGGTGTGTTGCTCCACTACGAGTCGACCAGCGGGGGAAGCACGCCGGACGCCGGTCTCGGCTGCAAGGCCGCGGGCGAGGCCTGTGGCGCTGGCGATTGCTGCGCCCCCTACAACTGCCGGACCATCGCCGGCGTCACGTTGTGCGGCTGACACCCTCCCCGAGCTCGAGGCCATCACGGCCGGGACGGCGCCGTCACCTTTCGCTGTCGAGCGTGGCCATCAGCGGCGCGGCGTAGCGCAGGCCCGCCACCTCGTCGGCGGGCACGGCCGCCTCGAGCGTGGCGACCTCGTCGGCGCTGAGCGCGACGTCGAGGCCGGCCAGGGCGTCGGCCAGCTGGGCCCGGGTGCGGGCCCCCAGGGTCGGAATGATCGTGACCTTCTGAGCTGCCGCTTTGGCCCTCACCCAGGCGATGGCGAGCTGGGCCGGCGTGACCCCCCGGGCGGCGGCGAGCCCCGCCAGGGCGTCGGCGAGCGCCCGGTTCTTCTCGCCATTCTCGCCGGCGAAGCGCGGGAGGTGAGCGCGATAGTCGCTGGCGCCGGTGGGCCGGCTGCCGGTGAGGAGGCCGCGCGACAGCACGCCGTACGCCGTGCTCGCGACGCCGCGCGCCGCGAGCTCCGGGAAGATCGCGCGCTCGGGCGAGCGGCTGACGAGCGAGTACTCGATCTGGAGGTCGCAGATCGGGTGCACCGCCGCGGCCCGCCGGATGGTCTCGACGCCGACCTCCGAGAGGCCGATGTAGCGGACGTAGCCGGCCTTCACCATGTCGGCGATCGCCCCGATGGTCTCCTCGATCGGCACCGCGGGATCGAGGCGCGCCGGACGGTAGATGTCGATGTGGTCGACGCCCAGGCGCGAGAGGCTGTAGGTGAGGAAGCTCTTCGTCGCGACGGGGCGGGCATCGAAGCCGAGGAAGTCCCCTTCGGGGCCGCGCAGGCCGCCGAACTTGACGCTGAGCAGGGCCCGGTCGCGGCGGCCGCCGGCCAGCGCCTTGCCGACGAGGAGCTCGTTCTTCCCCATCGAATAGAAGTCGCCCGTGTCGATCAGGTTCACGCCGGCATCGAGCGCGGCGTGGATGGTGGCGATCCCCTCCGCCTCGTCACCGCCGCCGTAGAAGCTGCCGGCGCCCATGCCCATGCAGCCGAGCGCGAGCGGAAAGACCTGGGGCCCGGCGGCCCCGAGCTTCGTCATGGCCTTGGCGGTGGTTGTGGTGGTGGTCGTCGTCGTCGTTGTCGTTTCCATGGGCCCAATCTGAGCCCGGTCGTCACATCAATCCAGTGAATAGGATATATAGAACACATGCTCAATATTCATGGACGGGATTTCGGGCGGGACCTCGATCTCAACCTTCTCCGCGTCTTCGCGGCGGTGGCGGAGACCGGCGGGGTCACCGAGGCTGCCAAGCGCCTCTATCTCACCCAGTCGGCGGTCAGCGCGGCGCTGCGGCGGCTGACCACCGCGGTGGGAGCGCCGCTGTTCCTGCGCAGCGGCCGCGGCATCGCGCTCACCAACCGGGGCGAGCGGTTGCGCGCCGGGCTGGACGTGCACCTCGGCCCGCTGGTCGAGGCGGCGCTGGCGCCGGCGTCGTTCGATCCGGCGACCGCCGAACGAACGCTGCGCCTCGGCCTCTCCGACTCGGCCGAGCTGTGGGGCTTGCCACCCCTCCTGCGCGTGCTCGAGCGCGAGGCCCCGCGCATCCGGATCGTCGCCATCCCGGTGCAGTTCCGCACCGTCGGGGCCGAGCTCGCGTCCGGGCTGGCCGCCGCGATCACGGTGGCCGACGAGCTCCCCGCGACGATCCGGCGCGAGCGTCTGTTCTACGGCGGGTTCACCTGCCTCTACGACCCGCGCCACGCCAAGGTGAGCAGACGCGCGCTGACCGAGGCCGAGTACTTTGCCCACGACCACGTCATCGTCTCGTACAACGGCGACCTGCGCGGGATCGTCGAGGACATGTACGGCAAGGCCCGCAAGGTCCGCTGCTCGGTCTCCAGCTTCGCCAACATCGGCGCGATCGTCGACGGAACGTCGATGCTGGCGACCATCCCCGAGCTGGTCGCGGTGAAGATCCTCGCCACGCGGCCGCACCTCAGGACCAAGCCGCTGCCGCCCACGATGAGGATCGAAGGCTCGCACGCCGAGCTGCTATGGCCGGCCGTCACCGACGACGACGAGCCCTGCAAGTTCGTACGCGCGAAGATCCGCGAGATCGCGAAGGCGGTCACGGGGACGAAGCGACCGCTCGCCCACTGACGGCGACCGTCCCGCGCACGCAGACGCTGACTCGCCGCCAGCGTCAGCGGTGGAGGACTCCGAAGCGCCGGAGCAGCAGCGCGGCCGCGATGACCAGCAACAACACCGTGATGACGTTGCCGGTCACGCGACGCGCCCGCGACGTGGGTCGAGCCGGCGCTGATCCGGTCACGCCGTGGGCGACGGATCGGAATCCGCCGCGCAGCGAGGTCAGGGCTCCACCGCGGGTCTTCCCGGCGCGTCGTCGGCGTCGCGTCCGTCCCACGCCCAACTTCTAGCACCAAAGTCTAGTTGGGGTCTCCCGCGCGCAGGAACTCCGCGACTGCCTGGGCGAGCACCGAGGTGTCGACGTTGTGGTTCTGGCCAGCCAGCGTCAGGGATTGCGCCTGCTGAAAGGTGCCGGCGACCTCGCCGGCCGCCCGCTTGAGGCGCGGGTCGGTCTTCGAGCCGTGCATGATCAGCGTCGGAACCGCGACCTTCGCGAGACGCGCGGTGGGAACCGTGAAGTCGCCCATGACCGCCGAATCGTAGGGGAGGGTGTGCCCCACGGCCTTGAGCTTCCGCCAGACGGGCAGGAGGCGCATGATCCAGACGACCGGAGCCGGAACTCCGATCATGTCGCGCATGAAGTAGCGAACCGCACCGCCCCGGTTCCCCTCGGTCACGAGCGCCTGGAGGCGCCCCTGATGCGCGCGGCCGCGGGTGGCGCCCGCAGGCTCGATGTACGGGGGCTCGTAGGCGACGATGCGCGTGACGGGCAGCCGGGCCGCGGCGGCTTCGAGCGCGAGCGCCGCACCCGACGACAGGCCGACCAGCGCCGCCGCCCCCCCCGCGACGCCGATGAGCGCCGCGAGGTCCTCGATCTCGCGGTCCTTGTCGTACGGCGTCGTGTCGCCGCTCTCGCCGCGCCCGCGGCGATCGTAGAGATACACCGTGAACTCGGGCGCGAGCAGCGACGCGAGCTTCGGCATGGGACCGAACGCCCGGCTACACAGCGCGCCGTCGACGAGGATGAGCGGAGGGCCCTTGCCAACACGCTCGTAGGCGATCGCGGTTCCGTCCTTCGAGTTCACCTGGCTCATGACGATGGCTCCGCGCGCGAGGCTCAGCGGTTGACCCAGCTCTTGAGGAAGGCCCGCAAGCGCTGGTCGCGCAGCACGAGGCCTCCCCAGACCATCGCCGCAACGTAGATGGGGAAGAGGGTGTGCGTCCAGAGCGGATCTCCAACCCGAACGTGGGTGGCGATCGCGCCGCCGAGGTACCCGGTGAGGAGAAGAGCACCAAGGAGCGACGTGCGTGGGATCGCATAGAGCGCCACGCACAGGGCGAGCACCACGCCGATACCGAACACGGCGTAGGTCGGGTAGCCGAGCTCCATCGACGCCTTCATCACCGGGGCGATCCGGAGCAGCTTCATCAGGGCATCGAACCCGAGCAGCAGCCCGATGATGGTGCTGAGCACGCGGCCGGTCCAGAGGGCGCCCTTCGCCTGCGCAGGCGCGATCGGCATCGGGTGCGTTGGGCGAGTTGCGTCGAACGTGAGGTGCGGATTGAAAGTGGTCATGGTCGTCTCCTCGTTTGAAGTGCGCCGGCCCCTTGCCGGCGTTCGTGAGGGCGACGACCGAGTCGTGCCGCGATCGACAGCGGTGAGGTAATTTATCCAAGCTGTTGATTTCATTGGTCAACCTCGCCTCCCACTGCGAGCTGTCCCTGGCTAGGCCGAGTAGACGCTCCCGGGGCGCTGCGGCGCAGGATGGTCGCCGCTCAGATCTTCCGAGCGCGTCGGGCGTCTATGCGCATGCGGTTCGAAACCGCAGAGGCGACCGGGATGATGCTGTCGAAGGGAAAGGCCACGCCGTCGAAGTCCGACCCGTCCGAGAACTCGGTCTTGTTCTCGTTGAAGGAGCTGCGGCGACTCGAGGACGAGCGGGTGAACGCGGAGGCCGCCGCGCGCAGGGCGCAGGAGGAGGCGGCGCGGCGGGTCAAGGCGGAGGCCGAGCAGCGCGCCCGCGACGAAGAGGCTCGCCGCGTTCGCGAGGAAGAGGAGCGGCGGCAGCGCGCCGCGAGCGAGCGCGAGGCGCGCCAGCGCGAGGACCGGCTCAGGCTGGAAGAGGTCGAACGGCGCGCGCGAATCGAAGGTGAGCTCAAGCTGAGGGAGCAGCAGCGACTCGACGAGCAGCGGCAGCGGCCTCTGCAGGAACGTCGCTTCGAGAGGTCGCCGTGGATGGCGGTCGCGGCGGGGGCCACCCTGTTCTTGGTCCTTGGCGGCGGGCTGGCGTTGTGGACGTCGCGGCAGCACCAGGCGGAGAAGAAGGCACTGGAGCGGCAGCTCGCCCGTCAAAGCGAGCAGGCACAGGCGGCGCAGGTCGCCTTCGACGCGAAGATACGCACCCTCGAAGAGAAGGCTCACCGCTTTCTCGGCGAAGCGAAGACCGCGAAGGACCAGGCGCGGATTCTGGGCGAGCTCCAGCGTGAGAAGCAGGCGCTCGAAGCTGCTCGCCCGCGGCCGCCGCGCCGGATGGCGCCCCCGGCGCCGCCCACGGCCGCGCCGTCGCCCCCCACGTTCCGTCTCCCGCAAAAGCCACAGATCAACAATGAACCGTTGGGCGGCCTTCCCGAGGTCAAGAACGGCGGCTTCTGATTTAAGGATGTCCGAGCGGCACGAGCAGGCCGCGGCCCGCGAAACCGACCATGCCGTCGAGCGCGTCCAGGTAATCGGCGCTGAGAGACGGGTGCGCCCGCAGATGCCAGAGGGCCACGCCGTTCACCCAGGCGGCGGCGCGCGCCTCTTGCACGCTCCAGTTGGCGACGACGTCATCGACGCCGTCGAAGTGCCGGTGCAGCTGCTCCATGAGCGGCGTGAAGTAGCGGTCCCGCATCTCCGCCTCGGTGCTCGCCAGCACCGCGTTCACGCGATCGAAATCCTGGGACTGCGGGCTCGGCCGCTCCATCTCGACGCCGAGCTTGGTGAAGGCCTGAACCAAGCCGACGGGGAGATCCCGGTTGATGTGCGCGTTCATCCCGGCGAACGCGAACTGGAGCGGCGCGATCCCCTGGGCGGCGCGGGCCGAGAACAGCGGCGCCCACGCCCTCGGCGTCGGCGCGCCCATGTCCAGCGCTCGCAGCGCCGCGAAGTAGAGATTGCCGAAGGCGACGTCGAGCGTGGTCAGGAAGCCGTTGCTGATGAAGGTGCCCTTCGTCTCCGCGTCGATCACGTTCGCCGTGACGGTCATGTAGAGCTTGTTGAAGCACGCGATCCCGTCCGTCGGGGGGAGCGCGGCGTCGATCTCCTGCATGCGGCCCAGCACGTCCCCGATCGCGTCCACCGGCGTGCGGTCCAGGATGCTGCCGAGGCTGCTCAGGACGTCGGTGTTTCGGGCCGCCGAGGCGCGGAACCGTACCGGCTACTTCCGGCGCACCGACGCGGCTCGCAGCGCGCGGGCGGCGAGCCGGGTCAGCCAGCCGCTCGCCAGCGGGGCCGAGCTACGCGCCGCGCGTGTCGAGGCGTGCCGCACCGGCGTCGCGCGCCGCCGACAGATCCAGGACCAGTCGGCCTGCGATCTCCGCCCCTTCGCCGGAGCGCCACTTCCGTTTTCGTGTCTTGCCCTTGGAGACGAGGTCGGTGAGCTCGGCGTCGGTGATGCGGCGGCCCGCGATCTCGAACCAGATCACGAAAGCGCAGCCCTCGCGCCAGCGCGCGCAGCCCCAGCCGCGATTCCCCGCCACGAGGGTGCCTTGTTTGCAGCGCGGGCAGACGAGCGTCGTGGCCACGGGTGTCCCGCCAGCGGTCGACCCGGCGCGGGACGCCGTCGCGCGCGGCGTGGCGGGTCGGCGCGCGGCGCCCCGGGCCTTTGGCGGCTTCGCCTCGGACCCGCGCGCGGCGTCCGCGGCGCGCGTCGCCGCCGCGCCCGGCGCCCGCACGACGCCGGCACCGCCGCGGATCGCGGTCACGACGTCGCTCACGTAGCGCGAGATGTCCGCCATGAACCCCGCCCGCGTCTCCTCGCCGCGCGCCACCCGCGCCAGGCGCGCCTCCCAGGTCCCGGTCAGCTCGGGGGAGGCCAGGCTCTTTTCCGGAAGGGCGTCGATGAGCCCGATGCCCATGTCGGTGGGTACGAGGTTCTTCCCATCGCGGGTCACGAAGGTCCGCCGGATCAGCGTCTCGATCGTCGCGGCGCGCGTCGCGGGCGTGCCCAGGCCCGAATCGCTTATGGCGGCGCGCAGCTCCTCGTCGGAGATGTCGCGTCCGGCCGACTCCATCGCGCCGAGCAGCGTCGCCTCCGTGTGGCGGGGCGGCGGGCGCGTCTGCTTGGTCTGAACCTCGAGCCTTCCGTCGAGGCGCTGTCCCTCCGCCAGCGGCGGCAGCGTCGGGCCGCCCTCGGCGTCCCCGGCCTCACCGCGGTTTCCGCGCTCGCCCGCCGTCGCGCCCGGCCGGCCGGGCTGACCAATTTGCGCGACGTCCTGCCAGCCGGCGACGAGACGGACACGTCCCCGCGCGCGGTAGCGATCGGGCGGCGGCGGCAACGCCGTGAGCAGCGTTTCGTCGGCGCCCGCGTCGGCGTCGCGCGGTTCGGCCGCGGGGCGCGGCTCGGTCTCGCGCGGACCCACCCGGATGACGACGTCGGTCAGCGCGAACTCCGCGTCGGGGTGGAAGGCCCCGAGAAAGCGCCGCGCCACCAGATCGAAGATCCGCCGCTCGTCGCGCGGCAGCTCGCCCGGCCGCACGGGCTTGCCGGTGGGAACGATGGCGTGGTGGTCGCTCACCTTGCCGTCGTCGAACACGCGGCGCGAGCGCGGGGGCGGCGTCCGGACGAGCGGCGCGGCGAACGGCGCGTAGTCGGGCACCGCGGCCAGCGCCCCGAACAGCTTGGGGAGCTCCTTCGCCATGTCGCTCGTGAGGTGGCGCGAGTCCGTACGCGGATAGGTCAGGATCTTGTAACGCTCGTACAGCGCCTGGGCAGCCGCCAGCGTCGCCGTCGCCGACAGGCCGTAGCGGCGGTTCGCCGTCCGCTGCAGCGACGTGAGATCGAACAGCAGCGGCGGCGGCTCGCGGACGCGCTTTTGCCGCAGCCGCTCGACCACGGCGCCGTGCGGCCCGCCCGCCGCGCTCTCCCCGCGGGCGACGATCTCCTCCGCCAGCGCGCGCTCTGCCAGGCGCGAGCGGATGGCCTTGCCGTCCGGCAGCGCGACGCCCCAGGTGGCGGTCACCTTCTCTGCGGCCTCGATCGGCGTCCCCGCGGGGACGAACAGGCCGCGCACCTCCCAGTAATCGCGCGGCCGGAACTGCCGGATCTCCAGCTCCCGCCGCACGAGGATCGCCAGCGTCGGCGTCTGCACCCGGCCGATCGAATACAGCGGCGAATCGCTCTGTCCCCGCCGGCCGCGGCGCGGCGGCTGCGGCACGCGGGGGCGCGGCGCGGCGGCCCGCGAGCTCACCGTGACGGCGCGGGTGGCGTTCATCCCCACGAGCCAATCGGCCTCCGATCGGCAGCGCGCGGCGCCGGCGAGCGCGTCGAGCTCGACGCCGGGGCGCAGCCCCGCGAAGCCCGCCCGGATCGCCTCGTCGGTGAGGGACGAGATCCAGAGGCGCTTGATCGGCAGGCGGCTACCCGCCAGCTCATAGACGTAGCGGAAGATCAGCTCGCCCTCGCGCCCCGCGTCGCAGGCGTTCACCACCTCGTTGAACCGCCGATCGCAGAGCAGCTCTCGCACGGCGCGCAGCTGATCGCGCGTGCCCGGCACCGGCCGCAGCTTGAAGGCCGTGGGCAGCATGGGCAGCGTGTCGAGGCGCCACGCCTTCCAGGCCGGATCGTAGGCGGCGGGCTCCTCGAGCTCGACGAGGTGTCCGATGCACCAGGTGATGACCCGCCCGGACCCGTCGAGGGCGTGCTTGCCCGCGCCGCGCAAACCCAGGACGCGCGCCAGATCGCGCGCGACGGACGGCTTCTCGGCGATGACCAGCTGCACGGGGCGCCCTCAGCTTACCGGTTCTCGGAGGGCGCGCGCGCGAAGTTGCCGAAGCTGCGCCTCCTAGCCCGCCGGCCGGCCCCGTCGACGGCGAGCCCGGGAAGTGACCAGCAATCCGAGGAGCAGCAACGATCCGCACGCCCCCCGGCCAGCGCCCTGCTCGACGCCGCACGCGCAGCCGGAAGACTCGTCGCCGGCCATGGTCGAGTTGCCGGCCGTCCCTCCCGAGCCGGAGGCGCCTCTGCCTGCGCTACCCGTTCCAGCGCCTCCGGACCCACTTGCCGTGCCGCTCGCTCCAGCGCCCGAAGCCGAGCTGCCCGCGCTTCCGGAGCTCGACCCCGCGCTCCCTCCGCTGCCGGCGAGCCCGCCAGCAGCACCGCCGCGTCCTGCGCCGTTGCCGGTTGTCCCGCCCGAGGAGCTTCCGCCCATTCCGGCCGTCGCGCCCGCGCGACCGCCGCCGCCGATGCCCCCGGTGCCTGTCGCTCCTCCCGACGAGCTTCCGCCGGCTCCGGCGGTCCCGCCCCCTCGACCGCCGCTGCCAGCGCCCGCGCTACCGCCAGCGCCACCCGAGGCCTTCCCGCCCGTTCCGCCGTTGGACCCGCCGCGACCGCTCGTGCCGCCGGCGCCCCCACTGCCGGTCGTCCCTGCGGCGCCGCCCGTGCCTCCCGTTCCAGCGGACGTGCAGTTGACCTGGGGGGCCGGGGTCTGCGTACCTTGCGGCTGCATCGCGGGCAGCGTGATGAGGTCCGCCAGCCACGTGAGGCCGCCGTCGGGGGTGTGAAGGTTCTTGATGCTACCCGGGCCCGAGCCCGTGCCGGTCGCGCCGTACTTCGCGCCGACGCCACCCACGCCGGTGGCGCCAAAGGTCGGGTCGGCCGCCGCGAGGTGGATCTCGGTGCACAGGTAGTACTGCGTGTCGATGGTGTACGAATCGGCGTCGGCCTCGGTGGCAAAGCCGAACCCACCACCTGGCATGAGGCCGCTCGTGCTCTGCAGCGTCGACACCACCTTCCCGAGCTTCTGGGAGGTGACCGTCTGGGTCCACGTGTTGTTGTCCGACCCGAGCTTGTACTCGATGGTGACGTGGTCGTCGGGATCGATGGCGACGGTCGGACCGTTGCGCTGGCCGAAGCTGCCGAAGACCGACGCTTCCACGCACCACTGGCCGGCCTTGGCACCGCAGTACGAGGCGTTGTCCGGCCAAGCGTCCATCGTGGTTTGGACGAGGTCGCTCGTGGGGTTGGAGAGACCGGGCCACAGGAACAGCGGGCCCGTCGACGACGTGATCGGTGGCAAGCGACCGGGCACGATGGTGGTCTTGGTGTAGATGACGTGGTTGGTGGCGGTCGGATGAACCGGGCCGAAGCTCCAGCTCGAGCCCCAGCCGTCCGCCGCCAGCGCCCGAGCAGGCAGGGCCAGGGCCAGGGCGAGAGCGCCGCTCAAGATCAGGGTTCGCGATGTCGTCATGCCTGATCGGTAGAGGTCATCTCCCGTCGCTGCCGTAGCTCAGAAAACGACCGTCGCGGACGCGTCGCCCGGCCGCTCGCGCGACGCCGGTCACGGTTGCGGCGCCGCGGCCGGTTGGGGGGCCCTGGCCGGCTGCGGCGCCGTGGAGGTCAGCGGCCGGGAAGCTTGCCCTTGAGGAGGTCGCCGAGCGTCCCCAGGCCCGTGGAGGCGCCCGAGGCGCGGGCCGCCGCCGCCTTCCCTTCGGCGTCGATCGTGTCGCCGCGCGCTCCGAGGCCGAGCGAGATGCGCCGGCGCTCCGGCTCCACCGCGAGCACGGTGACCTCGAGGGCGTCGCCGGGCTTGACCGCCTCGCGGGCATGACGCAACGGGCGCTTGGCGCCGAGCTCGCTGATGTGCAGCAGCCCCTCGACGCCGGGGGCGAGCTCGACGAAGGCACCGAAGGTCTCCACGCGCGAGACCTGCCCGCGGACCACGGTCCCAGCCCGCAGCGTGGCGGCGACGTCGGTCCAGGGATCGCGTTCGAGCGACTTCATCGAGAAGGAGATCTGCTCCGGCCGCTTGGGATCGTCGCGCTTCTCGATGCGCGCCACCTGGACCGTGATCGCCTGCCCGACGGAGAGCACGTCTGCCGGCCGCGTCCCCCGTGAAAAGCCGATCTCCGAGGCCGGGAGCAGGCCTTCGATCCCGCCGACGTCGACGAAGGCGCCGAAGTCCTTGAGCGCGGTGACGACGCCCGGGAGCACGGCGCCGGGCGCGAGCTTGGCCCGCGTCTCGACGGCGCGGGCCCGCGCCTCCTCCTCGAGCAGCGCCCGCCGCGACAGCACGAGGTTGGCGCCGCGGCGATCCTCCTCGTAGCGCGTGACCTTGAACGCGAGCCGCTGGCCGACGTAGGCCGCCGGATCGGCGACCGGCCGCAGCTCGAGCTGCGACACCGGGCAGAAGCCCCGCACCCCGCCCACGTCGACGTCGAGGCCGCCCTTGTTGACGCCGGTGACCAGCCCCTCGACCGGCAGGCCGGTCGCCGCGGCCTCCTCGAGCGCCGGCCGGCCGCGTGCGGCGCCCGCTCCGCGGCGCACGCTGACGAAGCCCTGCTTCTCCCCGACGGCGACGGTCAGCTGGCCCGCCTCGTCGCGGAGCTCCAGCGTCTCGAGCGTCCCCTCGCCACCCCCGTCGAGCTCGAGCACGGTGACCTCCTGGCCGATCGAGGCGATACGGCCGCGCACCTTGTCCCCGACGGCGAAGCGCGGCCGGCGCCCCCGGCCGCCCGGCCCGGCCGCCCGCTCGGACGCGGCCAGCATCGCGGCAAAATCTTCTTCCGAGTCCGTGTCTCGTCGATCGGGCATGGAGCGCGGGAGTGTAGCGCCCCTTTGCCCGCCCCGCCCGAGCCGACCGCTCGCGCGCGGGCGTGGGCGTCGGTTACGGTCGAGAGGCCCGTCTGCCACGTCGCGGGGAGCGCGAGCACGAGGCCGCCGTCGACGCTGAGCGGCCCGGACGACGTCACCCTCGGCAGCTGGTCGACGGCCGCGGGGCCCTCGGCGCGCGCGACGCTCGCCGCGCCGAGAACCAGCGCGACGACGACGGAGCGGTACATCGGTGCGACGATCGCGCACGAGCGCTCCGCTCGCAAGCGACCTTTCACGGATGTGCTGGCGTCGTGATCCCCGTCAAGACGTGCTCGTCATCGGGGCGAACAGGCCTTCGACCTCGCGCTCGGAGACCGGCAGGGCCGGGCCGGGCGCGAGGATGCCGTCGGCCAGCTGGCGCTTGCGTCGCTGCAGCGCCAGCATGCGCTCCTCGACGCTGCCGGCGACGATGAGGTTGTAGACGAACACCGGGCGGACCTGGCCGATCCGGTAGGCGCGGTCCGTCGCCTGCGCCTGCACCGCCGGGTTCCACCAGGGGTCGTAGTGGATGACGGTGTCGGCGGTGGTCAGGTTGAGGCCCGTCCCGCCGGCCTTCAAGGTGATGAGGAACACGTCGGCGCGGCGCTGCTGGAAGGTGTCGACCGCGCCTTGCCGGTCGGCGGTGGCCCCCGTCAGCGCCACCCAGCGGACGGCTCGCGCGGTGAGCCCTTCGGCGATCAGGTGCACCATGCTGGCGAACTGCGAGAAGACCAGCACGCGTCGCCCCTGCGCGAGCTGCTGGCCGACGAGCTCCATCAGCACGTCGTACTTCGCCGACTCGCGCACGGAGCTGGCTGCTTCGCCGCGCACGAGGCGCGGGTCGCAGCAGACCTGGCGCAGCTTCATCAGCGCGTCGAGGATCGTGATCGTCGAGCCGCCCAGCCCCCTGCGGGCGATCACGCGGCGCACCTCGGCGTGGCCCGCGACGCGCAGGCTCTCGTAGAGATCGCGCTGCGCGCCGCCGAGCTCGACGGGCCGCACGATCTCAGTCTTCGGCGGCAGGTCCCGCGCAACCTCCTCCTTGGTGCGGCGGAGGACGTACGGCGCCACCTGCTCGCGCAGCGCGCGGAGGCGCTCGAAGTTCTGATCGCGCTCGATCGGCACGGTGAACCGGTGCCGGAACCAGTCGGCGTCGCCGAGCAGCCCCGGATTGAGGAAGTCGAACAGCGCCCAGAGCTCGCCGAGGTGGTTCTCGACGGGCGTGCCCGACAGGCAGAGGCGATGGCCGGCGTTGAGGCGCGCGGCGGCGCGGTGGGCCTGGCTGCGCGGGTTCTTGATCGCCTGCGCCTCGTCGAGGATCAGCATCGAGAAGCGCCGCGACGCGAGCAACGCCTCGTCTCGCACCAGGAGCGCATAGGTCGTGAGCGCGACGTCGCAGCGGCTGGCTTGCACCCACTGGAACCGGCGGCCGGCGCCGCGGACCAGCTGCACGCGCAGGTGCGGGGCGAACCGGCCGAGCTCCCGCCGCCAGTTCCCGACCACGCTCGTCGGCGCGACGATCAGCGCCGGCGCGTCCAGGCGTCCGGCCTCCTTCTCGGCGACGAGGTGGGCGATCGTCTGCAGCGTCTTGCCAAGGCCCATGTCGTCGGCGAGCACGCCGCCCGCGTCGTGCGCGCGCAGGTGCTGCAGCCAGCGCAGGCCGTCCTCCTGATACGGGCGCAGCGTGGCGCGCAGGGTGCCCGGCACCGGCGCCGCCGCCGGCGCGCCGGCCAGCCCCCGGCCGCGATCCGAGAGCGCCGTCGCCCCCGTCCAGGCCAGCTTCCGGCGCGCGCCGGCGACCATCTGCTCGGCGAAGGCGGCGTCGAGCTGGCCGAGTGAGCCGGCGCGCGCGGCCGGGAAGCGAACCGCGGCCGCCCCGCCGGCGCCGCCTTCGTAGAGCTCGCTCAGCACCTTCACCAGGATGCGGAGCCGCTCCGGCGGCACGGTGACATAGTGGTTCTCGCCGGCTTTGAGCGCGAACGAGCGGCCCCCTGGCGTCAGACGCTCGAGCGGCGCGGACGGCGGCATCGACTGGAGCAGCTCGAGCAGCGCGGGCAGGAGGTTGACCCGTCGGCCCTCGACCTCGATGCCGAGCTCGAGGTTGAACCACCCGGGCTGCTCGTCGTCGGCGACGTGCGCGTACCAGGGGACGTCCGGGGCGACGACCTGGTACGGGTACTCGGCCGGCACGTCGACGCGCCAGCCGAGCGCCCGAAGCTGCGGCACCGCGTAGGCCGAAAACGAGCAGAGCCCGTGCACGTTGCCGTCGGCGCGGATGATGTACTCGGCCGTCGAGCCCGGGTAAACGGTGACCTCGTCGAGGCACGCGAGCTCGAGGGCGCCGAGGCTCTCGAGCAGGTACCGCGCTCGGCGTTCGGCGTCGAGATCGGGGAGCGCGCCGGCCGGATAGTCGAACACCAGCTCCGCCACCGCAGCGTGCTCCTCGCGAACGCGCCCCAGCAGCGGATCGCCTTCGGACACCAGCACGGCCTCGACGCGCAGACCAAGGCGCGGCGACGGTCGGGACGCCGCGGCCGCGCCAACGCCTTGTGGGGCGGACGCGGGGGGCGCCTCGGACATGGAGACCGAGTATCGGTCAACCACACCGCCTGTCCAGATTGTCGTCCGAGGCGCGCAAATTCTGCGCATCGGCAAGCGCGGCACATCAACGATGCTCGATGCACCTCGGCCCTTGCCCCGCCCACGACCTCGACTCACAAGGACTCGCATGACCCGACCCGCTCGTTCGCCCTTGCACGTGTCTCCGGCCTGGATTCAGGTTGCGCTGCTCACCTTCGTCGTCGGGTTCGCGGTGCTCGGGTACCTCGCCTACCGCGTCTACGCCGACCATCCGCCGATCCCGCGCGCGACCGTCGCGCCGGACGGGTCGGTGCTGTTCACCCGTGAGGACGTCTTCGCGGGGCAGCTCGCCTTCGGCCGCTACGGGCTCATGGAGTACGGAACGATCTTCGGTCACGGCGCCTACCTCGGCCCCGACTTCACGGCCGACTACATCGAGCGCGCTCGCGGCGTCATGCGTGCGCACTACGCCGCGGAGCGCGCGCCGGATGTCGATGCGCGCGTGCTCGACGACTTCAAGACCAACCGGTGGGATCCGAACAGCGACGTCCTCACGTTCACGGCCGCCGAGGTCGCGGCGTGGCGCCAGCTCGGTGAGTATTACCGCGGCTGGTTCGGGCCGCCCGACACGCAGACGGGGCTCCTGCGGCCCACCATCCCGGCCGACGAGGTGCGGGTCCTCGTCGCGTACTTCGCGTGGGCGGCGTGGGTCTCGACGGCGAACCGCCTCGGACAATCCTACTCGTACACGAACAACTGGCCGCCGGCGCCGTCGGTGGGCAACACCTTGACCCCCGACGCGATCCTCTGGTCGGCGCTCTCGCTCGTCGCGCTCCTGGCCGGTGTCGGCGCCACGCTGTTCGCGTTCGGCCGCTTCAGGAACCTCGGCTGGCCCGACGAGCCGCCGACCGCGGTGCGGGCGGTGACGTTCCGCGACCCGGGCACGGTGCGGCTCACGGCCGGGCAGCGGGCGACGGTCTGGTTCTTCTTCGTCGTGGCCGGCCTGTTCCTGCTCCAGGGCCTCTGCGGGGGCGCCAACGCCCACTACCACGCGGAACCGGCGAGGTTCTTCGGTCTCGACGTGGCGCGGTGGCTCCCCTATCAGCTGACGCGGACGTGGCACCTGCAGCTGGCGCTGTTCTTCGTGGCGACGTCCTACCTGGCCATCGGGATCTTCCTGGCGCCGATGATCGCCGGCCGCGAGCCGCGGGGGCAGAGCGCGCTGGCGCTCGCACTGTTCGTGGCCCTGGTGATCGTCGTGCTCGGATCGCTAGCCGGCGAGGCGCTGAGCTACCGCGGCGCGATCCCGTCGCCGGACGTCGCCTGGTGGATCGGCGCCCAGGGTTGGGAGTACCTGGATCTGGGACGCCTGTGGCAGGCCGCGCTCACCGTCGGTCTCGGGCTCTGGCTGATCATCATCGCGCGCGGCCTCGCGCCGCGGCTCGGTGGCCAGCACCCCGGGAGCCTCCCCTGGTTGTTCTTCTACGCCTCCCTCTCGATCCCGCTCTTCTACGGCGTGGGGATGCTGTTCGGGCCGCGTTCGCACTTCGCCGTGATCGACTTCTGGCGGTTCTGGGTCGTGCACCTCTGGGTCGAGGACTTCCTCGAGATCTTCACCACCGTGACCGTGGCCTACATGTTCGTTCTCCTCGGCGTGGTGCCCGAACGGACCGCCACCCGCCTCGTCTACCTGGAGATCATCCTCTACTCGGTGGGCGGCGTCGTCGGTTCGATGCACCACCTCTACTTCAGCGGCGCGCCGTCGGTGCACATGTCCCTGGGGGCCTTCTTCTCGGCGATGGAGGTGGTGCCCCTCGTCCTGCTGACCTTCGAGGCCTGGCGCTTCATGCGCCTCGGCGGTGCGCGCCCCGGCGAGACCGTCGTCGACACCAGCGACGCTCGGTTCCCGCACAAATGGGCGGTGATGTTCCTCGCGGCGGTCGGCTTCTGGAACTTCGTCGGCGCGGGCGTCTTCGGGTTCCTCATCAACCTCCCCGTCGTCAGCTACTGGGAGATCGGCACGCAGTTCACCGCCAACCACGGCCACGCGGCGATGATGGGCGTCTACGGCATGCTGGCCATCGGCTTCTTCGTGTTCGTCTGCGCCTACTTCGTGCCGCGGGATCGCGGCGCCGAGCGAGCCATGAAGTGGTCCTTCTGGTCGCTCAACATCGGCCTCGCCTGGATGGTCGTCGTGAACCTGTTCCCGATCGGCGCCTTGCAGCTCCAGGACGCGCTCGAGAACGGCTACTGGCACGCCCGACGGCCCGAGTTCTTCGCCCGGCCCGCCGTGCGCCTGCTCGAGTGGCTGCGCTTGCCGGGGGACGCGCTGTTCATCGTCGGCGGGATCGCCCCGCTCGTCTACCTCGCCGTGCGGATGGTGGCCAACCGCAACCGCCGCGAAACGATCCCCGCGCACGACGCAGTCGAGCCCCTGACCCGCGAGGATTGACGTCAGCGGTGCCCGACGCCCGCGCGCTCCCGACCGGGGAGCCGCGACTGGCATGAGCAGGCGTCGGGGGTGTCGACGATGATGGCCAATGGCGATCGTGCGTCAGTGCCGGAGGGGACGCGTCGCCCACCGCCGTCCATCGTCTCCACACAGAAGGAGACCGCCTTCGGGATCACACGCTCGGCCGGGATCGTGGCCGTCCACCAGCCACGCTCGTTGCGCCGCATCTCGAGCGCGGTGAGCTTCCCCTTCGACGACGCCTGCCCATAGAAGAGGGTCGCCTTTGCGACGTGAAGCACGTGGCTCGCCGCGCACCGGATCGTGACCGGCTCGGCCTCTGGCACCTCCCGGCGCGCGCGGCATTCGAACCCGGCGACCTCCGCCGGCGGATCGGGATCGGCGTCCGCCTCCTTCCACGGGCAGGTCCAGTCGCCGCCCGCATGCCGGCACCGCGCTCGCTCGAGCGCCAGCATCGCTCGCCCGATGGCCGGCATCGTCCCTGCGCGGGCCGCGAGCTGCTTGGTCATCTGGATGTCGGACGAGACTTGCAGCGCCTTTCCGAATAGCTCGTCGACCCGCCGTTGGGGGCCGCCCGAGATGACCTCGACCACGCCGAGGTGAAGGTACGTGCGGCCGACCAGCGGGTGGGTGGCGACGTCGAGCCCCGTCGTGAGCCGCTCGGCCTCGAGGAGATGTTCCCTAGCTGAGTCGGTCGCCCCGCGATCGATCTCGGCCACGGCCTGCTGGTTCAGCTCCACGATCTTCGCGATCAGCCGCTCGCCGGTCGGCGCGACTTCGGGCCTCCCAGCCGTCGCGGCGACGGCCAGCACGAGCGCGCATACCCCGAGCGACGGGAGCGTCACCCTTCACGAATAGGATGGTCGCCCCGACCGGTCAACCGCCCCCGCGGGCGCGTCCGACCGGCTATCATCCCGTGCCCTCCATGCCGGACCCCGCTCCCTCCCCAGCCCTCGAAGCCCTGCTGGCGTCGATCCGGCGGCGGTGCAAGTCGGGGCTGTGGTCGCAGGGGGTGACGCTGGCGCGCGGCGGCGCCGTCACCGTCGAGTCGAGCAGCGCCGAAGAGATCGTGCTGCGGGTGCGGGCGCCGGGGCGGGTGGTGGCGCCGACGGTGGTCCTCTACCCGACCGAGAACGAGTCGGAGTGCGACTGCCCGTCGCGCATGAGCCCCTGCGAGCACGTCGCCGCGGCGGCCATCTTCCTCTCGACGCCGAGGGAGGCGGGCGCCGCGCCGGCCCCGCGCCCGGTCGCGCGGGTCGGGTATCGGTTCACGCGCGGCGACGGGGGGCTGCGGCTCGCGCGGGCGCTCGTCGAGGCGGACGGGAGCGAGGCGCCGCTCGGCGGCGCGCTGGCGAGCCGGCTGGCCGATCCGGCCCAGGCCGCGCGCCTCCAGGTCGAGGAGGTGGATCTGCGCGCGGACGCCCTGCTCGAGATGGGCGGCGGCGGCAACCGCGGCGTGCTGCCGCCGACGAGGCTCGACGGGCTGCTGCAGATCCTGGCGGGCGCCGCGCGGGTGAAGCTCGACGACGTGCCGGTCGCGATCTCCGAGGAGCAGATCCTGCCGGTCGCCACGCTGACGGACGCCGCCAGCCCCGCGGGGGCCGCCGAGGTGCGGCTGACGATCGCGGCCGACCCGCGGGTGCGGGCCGCGGTGGCCCCCGGCGTGGTGCTGTGCGAGGACGACGGCCGGGCCTCGCTGCACCGTCTCGGCGAGATCGAGCTCGGCGGCGTCTGGCTGCAGAACCTCCCGGTGCGGCGCACGTTCGCCGCCGCCGACATGGGTGAGCTCGTGACCGTCGTGCTGCCCGACCTGGCGGGGCGCACCACCCTCGACATCCGGAGCGATCGACTCCCCCCGGTCGTGCGCGACCTCGCCCCGCGCATCGTGCTCAAGCTCGATCAGACCGCCACCGGCCTCAGCGTGCTCCCGGCGCTGGTCTACGGCTCGCCACCGGTGGCGCGCATCGACGCCGGCAAGCTGGTCTACCTGCGGGGGCCGGTGCCCGTGCGCGACGTGCCGGCCGAGGGCCAGGTCGTCGAGCGGCTGCGCGCCGAGCTCGGCCTCTTGCCCGGCCGCCGGACCAGCTACGACGGCGCGGACGCGCCCCGCTTCGTCGCGAAGCTCGGACGCTGGCGGGGCGATCTGGCCGGCGACGCCGCCGGCATCGTCAAGCCGGCGGCGTCGCTCGAGCCGCGGTTGCAGGTGGTCACCGAGGGCGCGTCGGGACGAGAGTCGGTACGCTTCGAGCTGACGTTTGTCGCTGGCGGCGCCCGCGGCGCGGTGGGCGGCGGCGCAGCAGGCGGGTCGGTCGACGCGACCGCGGTCGTTCGCGCTTGGCAGGAGGGCCTGGGCATCGTCCCGCTCGGCAACGGGGGCGACTGGGCCTCCCTCCCACTCGGCTGGCTGGGGAAGCACGGCCAGCGCGTCGCCGATCTCCTGGCTGCCCGCGAGAACGACGGCCGCCTGGCCCGGCATGCGCTGCCCGCCCTCGCCGCCCTCTGCGCCGAGCTCGAGCACCCGCCCCCGCCCGGCCTCGAGCGCCTCGCTCCGCTCGCCGAGGGGTTCGAGCGCCTGCCGGAAGCGACGCCGCCGGCCGATCTGACGGCGACGCTCCGGTCTTACCAGCGCCAGGGAGTGAGCTGGCTCGCCTTCCTGCGCGGCGCCGGCCTCGGCGGCGTGCTCGCCGACGACATGGGGCTCGGCAAGACGTTGCAGGCGATGTGCGCGTTCGAGGGGCCGACGCTGGTCGTCTGCCCGACGAGCGTCGTCTTCAACTGGCAGGCGGAGCTGGCGCGCTTCCGCCCGGGCCTCAAGGTGTCGGTCTATCACGGGGCGGCGCGGGCTCTCGACGCGACGGCGGACGTGACCCTCACCAGCTACGCGCTCTTGCGCCTGGACGCGCCGGCACTGGCCGCGCGCGCGTGGAACACGGTCGTCCTCGACGAGGCGCAGGCGATCAAGAACCCCGACAGCCAGACCGCGCGCGCGGCGTACGCGCTGCCCGCGTCATTCCGGCTGGCGCTGACCGGCACGCCGGTCGAGAACCGGCTCGAGGAGCTCTGGAGCCTCATGCACTTCACCAACCGCGGTCTTCTGGGCGGGCGCTCCGACTTCGCTGAGCGCCACGCGCGCCCGATCGCCGAGGGGCGCGCCGGGGCGGCCGAGGCGCTGCGCCAGCGGGTGCGTCCGTTTCTGCTGCGCCGGCTCAAGCAGGACGTCGCCCCCGAGCTGCCGCCGCGCACCGACGCCGTCCTGCGCGTGGAGCTCGGCGACGGCGAGCGCGCGGTCTACGACGCCGTGCGCGCCGCGACCCGAAAGGACATCCTCGCGCTCCTCGGTGCGGACGGCGGCGAAGGGAAGAATCGTGGAATGATCGCCGCGCTGGAGGCGCTCCTGCGCCTGCGCCAGGCAGCCTGCCACCCCGCGCTCGTGCCCGGCCAGACCGCGCCCACCTCGTCGAAGCTCGAGGCGTTGCTCGAGGCGCTCTCGACCGCGGTCGCGGAGGATCACAAGGCGCTGGTGTTCTCGCAGTGGACCAGCCTGCTCGATCTGATCGAGCCCGCCCTCGCGCGCGCCGAGCTGCCGTTCGTCCGCCTCGACGGCAGCACCCGCGACCGCGCCGACGTCGTGTCGCGCTTCCAGGACCCGGCCGGCCCGCCGGTGATGCTGGTCTCCCTCAAAGCCGGCGGCAGCGGCCTCAACCTGACCGCGGCCGATCACGTCTTCCTCTGCGACCCCTGGTGGAACCCCGCCGTCGAGGCCCAGGCCGCCGATCGCACCCACCGCATCGGACAGACCCGCCCGGTGTTCGTCTACCGTCTCGTCGCCGCCGGCACCGTCGAGGAACGGATCCTCGCTCTCCAGGACAGCAAGCGCGCGCTGATGGACGCCGCCCTCGGCGACGGCGCGGCGGCCGGCGGGCTGACGAAGGAAGACCTGCTCGCGCTGCTCGCCTGAGCGCGCTCCGCGGCGTTACGGAAAGAGGACCGCGGCGTCGAGGCCGATCGCGGCCGCGAATCGCGGCGCGGTCCAGACGGGTACTTGATCGAGGCTGCCCGTCCAGCGCGTCAGGTTGACGAGGCCGTCCGCGTGCGCGCCGAGGTGGGCGCGGCGTCCGAGCGGCTGGATGACGCCTGCGCGAACCCCCGCCTGGATGAGGAGCACGCTCGCGGAGTTGGTCCGGTCGATGTTCTCTCCGGCCATGCGGACCTCGCCCGCGTTCGCCAAGAGACAGCCGTCCCATCGCGTGACGCCCGCACACGCGGCGGCGCTCCCGAGCAGATGCTGCTGCGAGAAGCCGGCGCCGTCCGGACGTCGGGTCGTCGAGGGCAGGCTCACGACGGCGCCCAGCTCGACCGAGAGGTGCTGCCACGCGAGCGCGCCGAACAAGCGGCCGAGCAGGACCGGCGTCGACGACAGCCCGACCCCGACGGAGGGCCCCGCACCGAAGGCGACTGCCGGACGCGGGCGGGGAGCCGGTGGGGGCGAGAGATTCGCAGCCTGGGTCACCGTCGACGCCGCGGGCGGCGGCAGCGTCGCGGGGGGCTTGTCGATCGCTGGCGCGCCGGGAGCTTCGGGCGGAAGTGGGCTCGCCTTCGCCAGCAGCTGAATTTGCACCGCCAGCGCAAATCCCATGACGCGGACGAGGTGCTGGCAGTCGGCTGTCACGGACGGGAACGTCTGATCGCCGGTCCACCCTCCGCTCGCATCGCGCCATTCGATCCGTCCGCTGAGCGCGTTCGCTCTCGGGCCGACCTCGACGAGGACGTGGTCCGGTGCGCCTTCGACGAACGGGTCGTAGCCGAGCCGGGCCATGACCACGGCCTCGAAGTCGGCGGCGTCGGGACAGCCCGGGCCCGCCGCGTAGCTGAGGGACACGTTCAACGGAGCCGCGCCGGCGTGTCCGGCGCAGAGCCCCAGGCACGAGAGGACGACGGCGCTGGCGCAGATGCGGGAGCCGGCGCGTCCGAGGGTCACGGTCCGGCGGAGTCCGATCCTGGCCCCATCCGCGACAGGAGGACGCTGCGCGGAAACTGGAGCGCGAACGCCGCCGCGGCGCGGTGCGCTTCATCGGTGCGTCCGGCGCCGGCGAGGGACCGCACGCGGAGCGCCTCGCGCTGCTCGGCGAGGTGCCCCTTCGGGTACCGTCGGGCGTGCTCTCCGACCAGCGTCAGCGCCACCGAGAAATCGCGGCGTGTGTACGCGGCGTGCGCGCGCTGGAGCAGCTCGAGCTCGGCGGTGAACGGATCCTCTCTCGTCGTGCTCCGCGCCGATCGGGACGGGGCCGCCGATGGCTCGGCGGGGGGCGCCAGCGCCGCCGGTGCTGGGCCGACCATCGTCACGGGCGCGCTGGGCATTGGGGGCGCGCTCTTCGGAAGTGTCTCCGGGGGCGCTTGAACGCGTCGACCGTGGAGCGCCGCCACCGCTCCGACCGCGCTGCAGGCGATCGCCAGCGATGCCGCCAGGGCGATTCGAAATCGGCGGCGACCGCGCGGCGCCGAGATCGCAGGTGCGGGACCCGGCGCGGGCGACGCCACCGGGAGCACCCCGCCCGCCGCGACGACGGCCCGCGCGCGGGCGAGCGCGCGGGCGCGGACCTCGGGCGGCACCCGTCGATCGATCGGGCGGTGGGCGAGCAAGGCCTCCAGCTCCGGCTCGAGCTCGGGATCGCGGGGCTTCATGGTCGCGGGCCTTCCTTGCGCAGACGGCGCACGGCCGAGGCGAGCTCCTTCCGACCTTTGTAGAGCCTCGCGTAGACCCCGAACTTGGTGATGGCGAGCTCGCGCGCGATGTCGAGCACCTCGAGACCTTCGAGGTCGTGCTTGATGACGACCGACCGGCGCGACGCCGGCACATGTTCCAGCGCGGCCGACAGCAGGGCGAGCGACTCCTGGCCCTGCAGCCAGCCCTCCGGGCCGGGACCGGTGTCCGTCGGATCGAGGACGGCGAACGGCGTCTCGCGGGCCCGCCGGCGGCGGTGCGTGCGGACGACGCGGAACGCCACTCCGAACAGCCAGGGGCGCAGCGAACGGGTCGTATCCAGCACCGGCCAGTTGCGGTAGAGAGCGACGAAGATCTCCTGCAGCAGATCCTCGATGTCGCCCGGGCGGGCGCCCAGCCGCTGCAGGGTCCCGTAGACGTAGTCGAGCTCACGATCGAACGTCTCGAGACAGGCGGCCCCGGGCGCGGGCGCCGGCGCGGGATTGGGATTGCGGATCAGGCGCAGCACCGCCATCAAGTACCTACTGTCCGGAGGGACGGCGTTTTTGAACGAAATCGACCTACCGATCGATGGCGCGGCGCGCATTCACGGGCCGTAGGTCTTCGGATCGAGCAGCAGCTCCCAAAAGCGGGCGGTGGCGTCGCCGCCGGCGCTCTGGGTGACGAGCCAGCAGGGGCCATTGGGGTCGGCGACGAGGTCCGGGCCCGCCGTGGTGCTGGCGCCGGCGAGCGCGGCGGCCGAGACCTGCTCGACGGCCGTCGCGAAGGTCGGAATCCCCACCGCCGCCACCCCGACCTGATCGGCGGCCACGGTCAGGTTCAGGATGTTGGGCTGCTTGGCGGCGATCCACGCGCCAAGCGGATTGGCGGGGAGCTCCGCGAGGCGCGAGGCCGGCAGGTCCGTGAGCTGATCGTAGTAGGCGCTCACCTGCACGAAGCGAAACTGCGCCGTGACGATCGCGTCCGCCCAGGGATCCATCTCGCCGTTCGGCTGGCCCATCGCGCCGCCGGTGTCGGTGGTCGTCCCGAGCGACGAGACGACGACGACGCGCTCCGGGATCGTCTGATCCATCAGGTAAGCGTCGGCGACGTCGGTCAAGCGACCGCCGGTGACGACGACCAGGGGACGATACGGAAGGCTGAGGGTGGCAGACGTGTCGAGGATCAAACGCGCGCCTTCCGATCGGTTGGGGGGCGTGTCCAGGATCTGGCCGCTCGCCGGTCGGACCAGCGGGGCCCCGATGCTGGCCGTCGGATCGGGAATGCCGCGCAGGCCGCTCGCGCGGGCCGCGGCGACGAGGCCGCGCCAGCTGGTCACGTTCGTGTCGATGTCGGGCCACGCCGGGCTCGCGTTGACGATGATGCCCGCGAGCTTCGGCCCGCCGCCTTGCGCCAGCAGCACCGCGTACTCGCCTTGCCAGTTGTCGGACGCGCCGTCGTTGGCGAGCAGGATCGGGTTGCGCTCGTCGACGGGCAGGAGCCCGTGCGGGGCGCTCGAGCCCAGGTTGCGGCTCTCTGCGCAGCCCATCGCCGCGCAGCTCATCGCCGCGCAGCCCATCGCGAGGCCGGCGAGGGCCGGCGCGACCGCGCTTTTTTCGCTACAAAAGCGGCTCACGTCTGCAGTAGGGAGCATGATAGCAAGGGTATCGCTCCGGCTTTCGGCGTTCGTGACGGTCGCTGTTTTCGCCGCGGCCTGCCAATCCGCCGGCGGCGGAGGAGGCACGGCGGGCGGCGGTACGACCGGCGGCCCCGGTGGCGGCGCTG
>Ga0306920_100001823_pt1 | contig 26505 bp, 15 predicted proteins | sample flu12Cox44000170_FD_204666 | JGI IMG/M metagenome (GOLD analysis project Ga0306920, IMG submission 204666) | Lab enrichment of tropical soil microbial communities from Luquillo Experimental Forest, Puerto Rico - flux4day.12C.oxic.44.000.170 (v2)... | ecosystem: Environmental > Terrestrial >...
CTGAGCTATCTCACTCTGGACTGCAAACAAGTCATTCAGGTTGCGGTCGTATTCCTCGGCCCACACGTGGGTATCGGTGCGTGTATCGATCAACTGTGCGTTCAAGCGAATACGATTACCGCTCCTGCGTGCGCTTCCCTCCAGCACGTGAGACACGCGAAGCGCATCGCCGATCTGGCGCACATTTCGCTTGCCGCGGTATTCCATCACGCTGGTTCGGCTGATGACTTTGAGACCGGCGATCTTCGCAAGCTTGGTTAGAATGTCGTCCTGCACACCATCGGCGAACGCCGCGTGTTCTTTCTCGTCACCGAGGTTTTCAAACGGCAGGACGGCGATGCCGTTTGCTATTGGTTGCCGGATCAATTCACTTTTCCAGATGATCCATCCGCTTGCAGCTGCCAAAGCGACGACACATGCGACAAGCAGCGCGCTGCTCGGATTACGCTGCACCCATTTTCTTCCACGCGCGAAAACCCCGGTGTGGCGGGCGACGATCGGCTCGTGCTTTAACCAGCGCTCTAAATCTTCGGCCAGCGCGAGAGCGGAAGAGTACCGACGCTTTGGATCTTTCTCGAGGCACTTCATGCAAATCGTAGAAAGGTCGCGATCGATTTTCGCGTTCAACTGACGCGGTTGCTGCGGCTCGGTTTCCAACACTAACTTGATCGTCTCGTAGGTTGTTCCACCGGCAAACGGAGGATGAGCTGTTAGCAATTGGTAGAGTACAGCACCAAGCCCATAGACATCGGTAACCCTACCGACCACTGCGTTGTTTCCCGCTGCTTGCTCTGGCGCCATGTAACTGGGCGTGCCTAATACGTCCAGTGTGTGCGTGACACTGCTTTCAGATTCGACTAATCGAGCAAGGCCAAAATCGGTTAGATGCGGTTCACCCTTCGCATCCAGCAGAATGTTCCCCGGCTTGATGTCCCGATGCAGAATTCCATGCTCATGCGCGTAATGAACAGTGCGTGCGACTTTGGCGATCAATTCCACCGCGCGACGGGGCGGTATCGGCTGGCGCTTGGTCACTTTGTCGAGTTGTCCGCCTTCGACGAATTTCATGCTGAAGTAGCACGACCCGTCTCGCTCGCCGACTTCGTGGATCGGAACGATCCCGGGATGCTCTAACCGCGCTGCGGCTTCCGCTTCGAGACGAAAGCGCTTCAGGTGAGCTGTGCTCGCCCACTGACCAAGGCTAATAACCTTTAACGCGACTATGCGGTTAAGGCTCTTCTGGCGCGCGCGAAATACCACGCCCTGACCGCCGCGACCGACCACTTCCAGCAATTCGTAATCGCCCAGCTCTCCCAGTAGCTCGTCAGCGTGGGCTGCAATTTTCACAGGCGCTGCCCCCGTCCCCTCATCGAGTGCTAGCTGCTCCGCAAGCCCGGGGTCGACGACCGTGGCTGCAAGCGTCTCTGCCTCTACGCCGAGCGCCTTTTCCAGTACACACGCGATACAAAACCCTTTCGGCGCGTCAGAAAAGATTTTCGCGCCGCATTTGCGGCACACTCTGATTACGCTGATCATCGCCCGAGAGTCGGCCTCCGTTCTCATCTTGTACTGCGTAAAATTCTGTTACAGCTTACTCCGGATTTGAGACACGAATTTCACGAATTTACACGAACCGGTTCCGCAAGATTTGCCTGCCGTTAGATCGTTGAAACGTTGAAGCGTTGAACCTGCTTTCGTCATTCGAGTTTTGTCATTAATTCGTCATTCGTCACTCGGGATTCGTCATTTTGGTAATTCGTGGCAATTCGTGTAATTCGTGTCTTACATCCATGTACTTCTTGTCTATGCCCGGACTACAGCAATTAGATAACGCAACTCGTTTTCGATATCGCCGGGAGTCGCAACGGTATGCGCAATTTCCTCGCGCAACAACGATTGATAGCTTTGCCGAAATCGATGAAAGGCCTGCGAGACGGCGTTTTCGGTCATTCCAAGTTGCGCCGCAACATCGGCCTGCGACGGCGCCCCTGGCTCGTCTCCCAGCAATTGATTGAAGGAATCAAACAACGCGGCGTTACCTCGCGCGCGATATTTATCCTCTAATCGGCTTAGCACGCGATCCAGCAACGTCGAAGCCCAACGGCGCTCGTAAATTTGGTCGGGAGTCAATACGTCCGCGGGTTGCTCTTCGAGAGCGCGGAGTTCTTCCAATCCCGAAAGCTTTCGGGACTCGCCTTTTCCACGTTTGATCGCCATTGCGCGGCGGTGTTCGTCGGCCAGAAAGTGCTTCAGTGCCGTGAGCAGATAAGAACGCAATCGGCCCTTCTCTTTGCGCACAGTGCGCAGATCCCGGCGCTTCAGCAAGAGAGCAAAAAAACCTTGCGTGAGATCCTGCGCTTCGTCCGCCCCAGCACCCTGTCGCCGTACAAAGCTGTAAATGGGTCGCCAATAAATGCGGCAAAGTTTTTCAAGTGCCTCTTGCGCCTCTGGTGATTCCCCTTGTGCCTGCAGCACCACGCTCCAATGCGTGGTGGTAAACGCAGCTCCGCCGTGATGCCTCGCCGCAGTAGTCGCGGTCAGCGAAGTCACCTCATCCTCGGCAGGGGGCACGTTGCAATTCAATTAAAAACTCTGATGGAAAGCAAGCTCCAGAGAATCGCCTGGCGGCGAGTATTTCCCCCCTTACCAGTGGTTTTGCCTTTGCAGGGGGACTTAGCTGCGGTACGTTGGGCGTTTGGCATGCGATCGCTGGTTTTCTTACTCGCCGGTCTGTTTGCGAGTGCCGGTTTGATTCACGGAGAATTCAAAACTCCGGAGAATGCCCCGATTGAAATCACTTCAACCGGGCAAACCACATATGAAAACGGCCTGGCGACCGCTCGCGACAACGTCGCGATTCACATCGGGAACACGGACATTTACGCCGACTACGCACAGTACAATTCCTCCACACACGACGTGACGTTGAGGGGTCACGTCCGGATTTATCGCGATCTAAGCCTCTACACCGCTGACAGCGGAGTTTACAACACCGAAACAAAAAAAATCCGGGCGATCAGCGGACGGACGGAGTCAGACCCTTATTTTCTCGCTGGTCGTGATGTCACGTCGATCGAAGGGGACGATGCTTATCTCATCCAAGGCGGCTACTTCACCACCCACGATTCGTCGAAGCCCGATTTTCACCTGCGCGCCCACAAGATTCGTGTTTACGAGGGCGATCGCGTAATTTTTCTGAACGTGACTGCGTACGCCGGGAACGTGCCAATCTTTTGGTGGCCGTATCTGTACCAATCGCTCGACAACGCGTTTAGTTTTACGATCTCGCCCGCGTATTACAGCACCTGGGGGCCATCGCTTCTCACCCAGGTCACATTCCCGATCACAGACAATATTCAATCCCGGCTCCGGCTGGATTATTTCGGACGGCGAGGACCAGCCATCGGCTTCGAGCCGACAATTGAATATGGGAAAGACAAAAGCAGTGTGGCGCGCATAAAAACTTTTTACATCAACGACCAAAACCCCGACATCAACCAAACGAACATACCGCGAGTGGGTGTGCCTGAGTCGAGATATCTGGTTAGCCTCGAAGACCACACGAACTTCACCGATTCTATCTACGGCATCGCAAATATTACGAAGATGAGTGACCAATACGTGATGCAGGATTTCTTCCAGGGCGAGTTTCGGGTCGATCCTAATCCGGACAACGTAGTCGCACTGACAAAGATTAATCCAAATTTCACTCTTACCGGGATCGAGCGTTTTCAGGCAAACGATTTCTTTACCACGACGGAACGCCAGCCGGAAGTGGTACTCGACATCAAGCGGCAGCCACTGTTCGGCCTGCCCATATTTTACGAAGGCGAAACCGGTTTTGCCAATTTGCGATTACAATTCCCTGAAGATTCAGGTATCAAGAATTACGGCACGCAGCGTTTCGACACGTTCCATCAACTGGTTTATCCCAACACATTGTTTGGTTGGCTGTCGATTGTGCCCCGGGTCGGATATCGAGGCACCTACTACGGCAAGACGTGGGATCTCGGGTCAACAATATTTGTGCCGTCTACAAACCCACTGGTGCCCGACACAATCCTGCCGCCACCAACAACAGCTAATCCCATCAAGTTTGCTGGGGACACGTTTCGAAGCGTCTTCGATACGGGCGCGGAAGCTTCGTTCAAGATTTCTCGCAAATGGGAGGACGTGCAAAGTCGGGCGTGGGGTCTGGATGGCCTGATGCACGTGATCCAACCGTTCACCGACTTCTCTTACGTTAAAGAAGACGGCCCCAATCCACTTTCCATTTTGCAATTCGATCGATTTGAGCCTTCTACGCAGCTTCGGGCAATCGATTTTCCACAGTTCACCCCGATTGACTCGATTGCCGATTGGACGGTCTGGCGCGTAGGCGTCCGTAATCGCTTTGACACCCGACGTGACGATTCGACGATAACGTGGCTTGAACTGGATACTTTTGTCGATAGAAACTTCGAGAATCCGTACGATCGCACGGATTACTCAAACTTGTTCAATAATCTCAGGTTTAATCCCCTGCCATGGATGTCCTTTTCTGTGAACTCTCAGGTGCCGGCATTCTCGAAAGGCTTCACGGAAGTCGACACCTATACGACAGTGCAACCGCTGGCGAATTTGCAGCTGAATTTTGGGCATCGCTATTTGAACGGGAATCCGTTCTTCCAGAATAGCAGCCTGTTTATTGTAGGCGGATACCTTCGCGTTAACGACAACTGGGGCTTGGCAGTCTCGGAACAGTACGAAGGGGCCACCGATACTCTCCAGGAACAGCGCTATGCGATTTACCGGGACCTAACGAGCTGGGTGGCCTCGTTCGGCGGAGTAATACGCGATAACTCGGGAGTGAAAGAATACGGTCTCCTGTTCACCATAACACTCAAGGCGTTCCCAAAATTTGGATTCGATTTGAACTTCGATCCTGCGTCGTCTGGCCAGTGATCCAAAAGTGGCAAATTGCAGCGAAACCGCCGGCCGAATTCCGCCACTTGTGCCGGGGCTGATTCGCCCACACCGTTCCTGATTTCATGGATTTATCAATTATCGGCTCCGGATACGTCGGTCTGGTGACGGGCGCCTGTTTCGCTGATGTCGGCCACCATGTCATATGCGTCGATAACGACTCAGAAAAAGTGAAACAGCTCAAAGCCGGCGAGGTGCCTATCTACGAACCGGGGCTGGAAGAAATAATTCACCGCAACGTGTCAGCGCGGCGACTCCATTTCACCGGCAACATTCAGGAAGCCGTGGAGCGCTCACAAATCATTTTTATCGCCGTCCCGACTCCGCCACTGCCGGATGGCGATGTCGATCTCAGTTTCGTGGAGAAAGTTGCCCGGGAGATCGCAGGCGTTTTGACTGATTATCGAGTGATTGTCGACAAGAGCACGGTGCCCGTGAAGACAGGGGAAAAAGTGGCGGAATCGATCAAACGATATAACCGCCACGGCGCAAAGTTTGACGTCGTCAGCAATCCGGAGTTTTTGCGCGAAGGCTGCGCAGTGGCCGATCTCATGCATCCGGACCGGATCGTGATCGGCGCGCAAAGCGAACACGCGATCGATTTGATGAAAAAAGTCTATGAGCCTTTCATGGCACCGATCCTCGTCACCGACATTAGCAGTGCCGAGCTTATTAAACATTGCGCGAACTCATTCCTAGCCTTGAAAATTTCATACATCAACGCGGTGTCGGCGATTTGCGAAGCGAGTGGCGCCGATGTGGAAAAAGTGGCTGACGGGATCGGAATGGACCACCGTATCGGACGCGATTTTCTGAATGCTGGAATCGGATATGGCGGCTCCTGTTTTCCAAAAGACATTGCGGCGTTCATCGCCATTAGTGAGCAGCTTGGAACGCCATTCGCTCTGCTCAAAGAAGTGCAACGCATAAACGAGGGTCAAAAGGCGCGTTTCCTCAAAACCATCCGCGAGGCGCTCTGGGTCTTGCGCGAAAAGCGGATCGCGGTTTGGGGCCTGACGTTCAAACCGGATACCGATGATGTACGCTCATCGGTTGCAATCGAGTTGGTAGAACAATTGCTGCGAGAAGGGGCGCATGTGGTCGCTTATGATCCGAAAGGAATGCACAAGGCTCGCGGCATCAAAGCGATTGGCGATGCGGAATTTGCCTCGTCCGCTCTGGAGGCTGTCACTGATGCCGAGGCGCTGATCATCGCCACGGATTGGAATGAATTTGCCAACGTGGACCTCGCTGTGTTGAAAGAAAAGATGCGGACGCCGATCGTCTTCGACGGACGAAATCTGTTGGATCCTGAAACGATGCGGCAATTCGGATTCCATTATCACTCCGTTGGACGCGGAAGCGTAAGGCCGCAGTAACAAAATATGGCGCAGCGTTCGGCTCGCCAAACTGCGCTGGCGGCTTTGCGGCTTTGGCGAACAGAAAAACGTTTCGCCGATTCCATTATCTCAGGACTTCTCGCCAATGCGGATCTCACTCCTGCGGATCGTGCGTTTGCGTTGGAACTGTTCTATGGGGCTTTGCGCAATTTAACGCTGCTAGATTTTTGGATTGGTTATCTGCGCGCTTCGCGCATCGAGAGCAATGTACGCGATATCCTGCGACTGGGCTTGTATCAAGTCTTCCTTGTCAAAACGCCTGATCACGCGGCCGTGCACGAGACGGTTGCCATAGCTCCGCAGAAGCAGCGACCGATCATCAATGCCGTCCTCCGCGCCGCAATCAGGCAGCGAACTGAGCTGCTTGCACAGGCCGACGCACAGTCATTGTTCGTTCGAACGTCTCATCCGCAGTTTCTTGTTGAGCGGTGGCTGCAACACTTTGGTGCCGCGAACACCGAAAAGTTGTGCAAATGGAATAATCGGCCTGCGCCGATGTATGGCCGGATTAATCGAATAAAAATCGATCACGAAAGCTTCCTGAAGCTGTACCCAGACTCACGACTGCTACCTGGCAATGCAGATTTTGTAGAATTCAACAGTTTGCCCACGGCCGCTCTCGATTCTGGTCATTGCTACATTCAGGACCCCAGCACAGCAATCGCTTGTCAGCTTCTCGATCCAAAACCAGGAGAAAAAATCCTCGATGGATGCGCGGCACCGGGCGGCAAAACGGCCTATCTCGCGCAGCTCATGCAAAATCGGGGTGTCATCATCGCCGCCGACTGCGACCGTGAACGACTCCAAATGCTGAAAGGCAATGTCAGCCGCCTCGGCGCGACCATTATTTGCGCCGTCCGCCACGATTGGACGCGCAATCATCCTCCAGCAGAAATTCTGTCAATCGCGCCATTTGATCGGGTCCTTTTAGATCTGCCGTGCACAAACACCGGAGTCATCCGCCGACGAATCGACGTGCGATGGCGACTGCGACCTGAAGATTTCAACCGAATGTCCAACCAGCAGTTGATCATCGCACGCGCTGTGCTCCGCTTGCTGAAACCCGACGGCATGCTGGTTTACAGTACATGCAGCCTTGAACCCCAGGAAAATGAAAACGTTATTCGTCGACTCCGCCCGGAGCTGCCGGCGCTACGTTTAGAAGCGGAAAAGGATTCACTTCCTTTTCGCGACGGTTTTGATGGTGCATTCGCCGCGAAACTCATTGCAGCCGTAGCTCTGTGAGCGACGCACGTTGTATGTGAGAATAAGCGCAGGGCCGCGCTTTCCATCAGCAAGCAGCTGCAGTTGCATCGCGTCCGGCTGGTGGAATGATAAACGCCTATGCACGACGAGCGATTCAACAAACTCGCAAAACTGCTGGTGGAATACTCTATTCGCCTGAAACGCAACGAGACGGTTTTGATCGAAGCATTCGACATTCCCGATGAAATGACGGCCGCACTGATACGCGCGGCACGCAATGCAGGAGGCGTACCGTTTGCGCAGGTGTATCACGTACGGGTGAACCGTGCGCTCGCGCTCGAGGCCTCCGATCGACAGCTAAATATCATGGCGAGTTATGAGCTGGCGCGCATGAAAAAAATGAACGCATACATTGCGATGCGCGGCAGTCACAACATCACTGAATTGGCGGATGTCCCGCCGGACAAAATGCAATTGATAGGGAAGAAAATGCGTCCGGTCCAGGATCAGCGCGTCAAACGGACGAAATGGGTCGTGTTGCGGTGGCCGACACCTTCGATGGCCCAGCTTGCAGGGATGAGCACGGAAGCGTTTGAAGATTTCTTTTTCGATGTTTGCACGCTCGACTACCGCAAACTGCAGCCCGGAATGAAGGCGCTTAAGGCGCTGATGGAACAAACGGACCGTGTCCAGATCAGGGGTCCCGGCACGGACCTGAATTTTAGTATCAAAGGAGTTCCAGCTGTCATTTGCGGCGGTGATCGCAACATTCCCGATGGCGAAGTTTTCACGGCTCCAGTGAAAGACTCGGTGGAAGGCCAACTCACGTTTAACGCGCCGAGCATTTATCAGGGCACCGCTTTCGACGGTATCCAGCTGAATTTCAAGCGAGGTAAAATTGTGGAGGCTTTAAGCAACGAGACGGAAAAACTCAACAAGATTCTCGATTCAGATCCGGGCGCCCGTTACATCGGCGAATTTTCGCTCGGCTTTAATCCCCGAGTGCTCCAACCGATGCGCGACATCTTGTTCGACGAGAAAATCGCCGGCTCATTCCATTTCACCCCCGGACAAGCCTACGAGGAAGCCGATAACGGAAACCGAAGCCAGGTCCACTGGGATATGGTCAGCATTCAGCGCCCGGATTACGGCGGCGGCGAAATTTATTTCGACGGCAAATTGATCCGGAAAAACGGCGAGTTTCTTCCGAAGCTATTGCGCTCGCTAAACTGGCGCTGATTTTTGGCCAATCAGACTGGTCGAACTTCGTGTCTCTTACGCGCGCTTCGGCCCGCCAAGCAGGTTCAGTTGCATCATTACGATCTCTCCGTCTTCGTTTAGCTCGAGATTAGCGATCTCGAACATCGGCGCGCCTTCGGCAGGACCGGGCCCGGTCCCTGGCAATTGGACAACAACCTGCTTCGAATTCGAATTCAGCGTAACCGATCCGATTTCGAGCGTCGGAGAAAACTCGAGCGTGCTGATCTGGAACGGCACGGTAATAAATACAGATGCGCGCCCCTGCGGTGACGGGGTAAGTTGCACCGGTGCCGTTTCAGAATTTGGCACGACCTGCAATCCGGCAACTGCAAACGAGGGCATGCCGCCCATGGCAGGCCGCTGTTGCTGGGACGGAACCACGCGAATGGTGCCGAGTGCCCCGGCGACAGGCTGAATTTTCACGACTTCGAAAGCGACCTGCAAATTCAACGGAGATTGCGTGCGCTGAGGCGAAGGCAAACGCATTGTAACGAGCTTCGATATGGGACGGACTTTCAACACTCCCATCTTGAAGCTCGGCGTTAACTGCATCGCTGCTATCTCGAACGAGAAAGTAAGCTGCACAGAGGTTTGCATCCCGGCCGCAGGTACCGGCGCTTGCGGTTGCGGTTGCGGTTTGGGCACAGGCGGTGCCGGCGCTTTGGCTATCGGAGCAGGTGGAGTTTGGGTAGTTTCTGGCATGGTTGCAGGTATGGTTGGTTGAGGAAAGGGCTGGGCGGGAATAGCAGGCGATGGCTGGAAGTCAACCGCGCGTTTGGCAGTGACCTCACTAACTGGAGGAGATTCATGCTGTACGAGGGAATCACACTCCGCAAAATTCTCGCGCTCAACGAAAGTTTCACGCTGGGCAAAAACCGTTTCGTGTGGCTGATCGTCCTCAATAGGTTCAGCCGTTGGCTCCGGTGAGGCTTCCGCATCGGGCCACGCATACTCGGACCCGCTCGCAAAGACTTCATTCGGCTGCTCATAAGCGACCAAAGCTTCTTCCGTTGGATGCTCGGAAAATTCTTTGGCGTCTTGGCCAGCGAACACGGATTCTTCGGGAACCTCCAAAATCTCATTCTCCACTGATCGCGGCGCAGTCGTGGAGGCTTCGGCAAGTTCAGTGACTGCTTCGGAGCCATCCGGTCCGGTTTCCTGCAGAGCAACTGCTGGCACGACCTCCGGTGCCTGTTCGACCACCGGGCCGACCGACTCAAAGAATGGTTCGCTGACTCGAGCTGATTCGTCACGCTCCGGCTCGACAGAAACAGGAAGTCGTGAAGGCTTCGGCTTCGAGCTCTTCAGCCGGTTAAACGCGCCGCCAGCTTTCGCCGACGGTAACGCGCTCTGCTGCAGAGGAGGGTTCCACGGTTTAAGCTGCAACGAGACCTGACGTGGTCCCCCAGCGAAACCGTTGCCTTGTACACTGGTCGTGTGAGCGAGCGCTGCTCTCGCTTTGAAAACCGCAGTCTCCGCGAGCGGTTCCGGCTGTGACGAACCCGGGACCGTGAACTTGTAACGGCGAAGCGCAGGCAGGATAGCCACTGCTATCAGCACCACAGCCGCCAAAAGTAGTCCGCCAACAATCCACAGTCTGCGGCTCGAAACGCCAACAGCTGTTGACGGTGAGGCTTTGGCAGAAGCTGTCTCCGCCTTTGCCTGTTCGGGAGGACTTGTTTGAGTTGTGGGCTGTTGTTGAGTTTGATTTTGGTTGCTGGAAGCGGCTGAGGCGCTCGCCACCTCAGGCGCCACAGCTTGCGACGCAGTTGAAACGGCTGAAGCGCTCGCCGTCTCAGGCGCGACAGATTGCGACGCAGTTGAAGCGGCTGAAGCGCTCGCCGCCTCAGGCGCCACAGCTTGCGACGCAGTTGTCGATTCGCCGCTGGTCGAAGGGGATTGCGCAACTGACTGCTCCGCCACCGAATTCGTCTCGGGCGCAGACAAGGTCGAATTGGTCTGGTTAGCTGTGGCTCCAGCGCCGGCAAGTTCCATTCCGCCGGCTGGCGCATTTGTCGATGGCGCCAGTAAAAGGGCTCCGCCCTTGTCTGGGATTGGGCTCGGCTCTACTGCCGGACCGCCGTCCGTCTGCGCCGCGCCAACATTGCCCGAATCAAGGGCAACCGCAGGAGCAGCTGTGCCTTCTGGTCTTTGCAACCATCCGACATCATAGAAAGCATCAGCAAAAACGCCGTTGAGCGCAGCCGAGTAAATCTTGTTGGCAGAGCTGGTCCAATCCTCGGCCTTTTGCGCGTTATTGTGCTTGTACTCCCAAGCTGCCTGCGCGTAATAGAGCGCCGGGGTATCGCCTGTGAATTGGAATTCCTCCATCATCGAATGCGCCTTGCTCTCTTTTCCCTCCATCAAGTAGGTCATGTAGATTTTGAACTTGATGAGCTCGGCGCCCTGATTCTTGTCGCCGCCGGGTATGCGTTTATACAGTGTATCGAAACGGTCGCGTGCTTTTGCGTACTCTTTCTTTTTGAATGGAATTTGCGCGAGGTTAAATTGCGCATCGCGAAGTTTCGGATCCAACTTAAGTGCCTTTTTGAACGCGACCTCGGCATCGTCAAATTTCCCCTGCTGCATGAAAATTTCGCCTCGTAAATTTAGGGTCGCGGACTGATTGGGATCAATTTTGTCCGCTTCGTCCGCAAGTTTCAGGGCTGTCGCAAAATCGTGCTGTCGAAACGCTTGCTGCGATTGCTCGAATTTCGAACGGGCAGACGCCTTCGTCTTTTCGGTGCGTTCGGCCGCTGTGATAACCGGCAGCGACGCTCGCGGTTGGCCCTGCGGTTTTTCAATCCAACCGATTTCGTACAGCGACGCCACGAAAAGCTTGTTCTGCTCCAGTGAGTAATTCTTTTCCGCAGCGCTGATCCAATCTTTCGCTTCCGATTCGTTCTTGTGTTGGAGCGCGACCGCTGCCTTCACATAATCAACAGCTGGTGTATCGGGCGAAAGCTCGAGTTTGGCCAGAATGGAATCGACCATATTGCTTTGGCCCTCCATTAGATAAGTCAGCAGGATTTTGTATTGGATTAGCTGCGAAGCTTCCTTTGCTAGATCGGACTTGCCTGTAGAGAGCAATTGCTCGAAGCGTTTCCTGGCCTCCGGCCAATCCTTTTTTTGAAACGGGATCTCCGCCAGGTTAAAGCGCGCATTCCAAAACTTAGGATCGATCCGCACCGCTTCGGCAAGCGCGGCTTCGGCCTGATCATAGTTGCCCTGCCGCATGAGGATGACGCCGCGCAGATTTCTCGACGGCGCCACATCCGGCTGGCGTGCATCGATGGCATCAAGTTGTTTGAGCGCCTCTGGAAATTTGTCCGCGTTGAATGCGCGATACGCGGTCTGGTATATCTCGTCTAACTCCGCTTTGGTCGGGGCAACATTGTCCGCAGCAAATGAGCTAAGTCCCAGCGCTGCGATCGCAGCGATTTTCCAGATTCTCATGAACCACGGATTCAAGCCCTGATTAGCATCCCTGACAAGTCGAAATTGCATTCGGTGCGAAGATTTTCGGCTCGGTTCGGAAAAACGTTTTTCTCGTGCAAAAGCATCGAACGCCTATTCCGGCGCACGACCGGACTGTCGCGGGTCTTTCTCATTAATTCAAGTTCCCGACGATCCGCAATCCTTCGAGAGTCAGGTGCGGATGAATCACCGCGACCTCGGGCAGCTGGCTGGCAATAAGGCGCGCATAACCGCCTGTCGCAACAATGGCAACTTTTCTGTACGAAAACTGCTCCGCTTTGATTCGCGCCAGAATTTCCCGAACCAATCCACGATAGCCGAAGATGGCGCCGGAACGCATTGCCTGAACAGTCGATTTACCGACCGCGCGATGTGGCTCTTTCAGCGATAGCCTGGGGAGTAGCGCTGTCCTTTGGTAAAGAAAATTTGTCATCGCTTCGAGTCCCGGCGCAATCACGCCGCCGATATAGCTGCGCTCCTCGGAAACCACATCGAAAGTCACTGCTGTACCGAAGTCCACCACGATCGCCGGCCATCCATAAAGTTGGGCAACAGCCGCGGCGTTCGCCAGACGATCCGCGCCTATCGATTGCGGTTTGGGATAATCGATCCTCACACCCACCTTGAGTTTCCAATCCAGCCAGAGCACTTGCGCTTTGTTACGCGCGGCTTTCGAGATCGCTGCGTTTTTTGCCGGCACCACTGATGAGACGACGAGTTTCTCTACCTCTCGCCGCCTCAAAAATTCAGCGATTACATTGCTTGAAAGCTCCGCCGTAGGGAGCCGCGCGGGATTGGAGACTCGCTGCGTCGATGCGAACGCAAGTTTTACGTACGAGTTACTGACATCGATCAACAGATAATCGGAGCGACGCGCCACGGCTAAGATGCAGACACCCAACGCTTCGCGTCGTCAAGCATCCTGTCCTCAATGTGCTACGACAAATTTCGGTGGCGTCACTCTTCTTAATCCTCTTGTTTGGTTCCTTTTCAGTTTTGGCTCACATATGTGATCGAAAACTGAAATGTAGAGAGGCGAAACAGCCGGGAGACGTTCCTGTCTGCTTGCCACTCAATTTCCAGCGCGTACTCTGCGGTTCATGCGAAGATTGGTTCATCGACCGCGCCGGCTGCGGCGTTCCGCTGCCGTGAGGAACCTCGTTCGTGAGACGCATTTGACCATTCACGATTTCGTTCTGCCGCTGTTCGTAAGCGAAAAATTGGACCAAGGCCGGCCTGTTGCGAGTATGCCGGGAGTTTTTCAGCTGCCGATGAAAGAGGTTGTCGATGAAGCGCGCCGCGCCCAGGATCTCGGGCTGCAAGCGATCCTGCTTTTCGGAATTCCGGAGCATAAAGATGAGCACGCAAGTGCCGCTTACGCCGAAGACGGAGTGATTCAAGAAGCGCTGCGAGCGATCAAATCGAAATGTCCGGAGTTGATCGCGATCACCGACGTTTGCCTCTGCGAATACATGAGCCACGGCCATTGCGGTGTCACCCGAATTGACGGCGACCATTTTCATGTTCTAAACGACGAAAGCGTCGAACTTTTGGTGAAGACCGCGCTCTCTCACGCCGCCGCAGGCGCGGATATCGTGGCGCCGAGTGACATGATGGACGGCCGCATCGGCGCGATTCGCGAAGCGCTCGATGCGAGCGGATTCGATCAAACAGGGATCATGAGTTATGCCGCGAAATTCGCGTCGGTGTTTTATGGGCCGTTTCGCGAGGCAGCTGAAAGCCCGCCGCAATTCGGCGACCGCCGTTCGTACCAAATGGATTTTGCGAATGCAAACGAAGCCCTGCGTGAAGTGGCGCTCGATATTGAGGAAGGCGCGGACATCGTGATGGTGAAACCTGCCCTGCCCTATCTCGATATTTTGTGGCGGGTACGCGAGCGCTTCGGAAAACCAATCGCCGTCTATCACGTGAGCGGCGAGTACGCCATGGTCAAAGCTGCGGCCGAGAAAGGAATCTTCGATGAGCGCGCTGCCGTTCTCGAGATCATGACGGCGCTTAAGCGCGCTGGTACAGACATGATTGTCACGTACTGGGCGCGTAAACTCGCAAAATGGCTCCGGGAGTAACAGGCCGCCGCGGCGAAACAACACACCACGCCCGGCTAAAACAGCTCGCGTTTATTTGGGCACAGACGCACGGGTTTTCCGCGTGCGCGATGGAAGTAACTTTGCCCCGGTGCCGATATCGCGCCGACGTGGCCGGCTATCGGTCTGTCCCGAAGCAAATTGGATCAACAGCGGTGTTCGAGTGCAAACAAACACTGTGCGATTTGCGACGGGACAACTGTCGCAGCGAGTCCGCGCGCCGGCGGCTCGAAGCGATCTGCAATCGTCGCCAGGTTCTCGAAGCTCGCCTGCGCACGCATTATCCAAATCTGCACAATGGTGATTCGCTTTTCCCGGAGTTTGATTCCCAGAACTTCAGCGCGATCGGTCACCGCGGGTACGCGCGTCTCGTTCGTGAGTTGCGGACCCTGCAAAATCGCCTCTATGACTGCACAAAGTTCGAGAAGCTAATTCACTACCGCTGCGCGAATTTGTTTTTTATCGTTGTGCCCGAGCAGTTATTTTGCGAATTGGAAGTGCCTGGCGGCTGGGGCGCTTTGGTCGAATCAAATGACACACTAATACTTGTCCGCAAACCGATGTGGCACGATGCCACAGCGGCCAATCGCGTTCACGTTTTGCACCGAATCGCCGTGGCAGGAACGCGGAACTTGAGTCGAGAACTCTCGCTAGACTGGCACGAGCAAATTATGCCCGGTCATTTCTTTCGGTTGCGGCAAACCGAGAAGAAATAAAAGAGTCGGAGCAACATCTGCCAGAATGCCGTCTTCGCAGCGGAACTTTGCCGCGTCTCTGGCGACATAAATGAAATGCACAAGGTAACTAGTGTGCGCGGTGTTTGGCGATCCGTCAGGGTTGCGCATCTGCTCGCAATTGCCGTGATCGGCAGTAATCAACGCTTTCCCGTCGAGCTCGAGAAGTTTCGGAATGATGCGGGAACAACGTGCGTCCACTGTCTCCACCGCTTTCATCCCTGCTTCGACGACACCGGTGTGACCGACCATGTCGGGATTTGCGAAGTTTAAAATGATCAAATCGTAGTCGGCTAAGTGTGCGAGTAGTTCGTCGGTGACTTGGAACGCGCTCATCTCCGGTTTCAAATCGTAAGTCGCCACTTTGGGCGAAGGAATCAGTTCGCGATCTTCACCAGGAAACGGCTTTTCGATTCCGCCGTTAAAAAAGTAAGTCACATGTGCGTACTTTTCCGTCTCTGCGATGCGTAATTGACGTTTGCCGGCGGCGCTGACGATCTCCCCCAAGATGTGTCTGAGTTCCTCCGGCGCAAAGATGAACGGCGAAGAATACCGGACATCATATTGCGTGAGCGAGACGAAATGAATCTGCGGCCAAACTTCGCGATCGAAGCCGTCGAAGTCTTTTAGCAAAAACGCTTGTGAGAGCTGGCGCGCACGGTCGGCGCGAAAGTTGAAAAACAAAACGGTGTCGCTGTCGCGGATACGCTGGTCGTTAGGCAAGGCGAAAATGAGCGGCGGCATGAATTCGTCGGTCTTCCCAAGCGAATATTGTCGCTCCACAGCGGCAGCGGGTGATGATTCGCAAAATTCACCGCGACCAAGAACTATTGCGTCCCATGCCTTTTTTGTGCGGTCCCAGCGGCGGTCGCGGTCCATCGCGTAATAGCGACCGATCACGGTGATGATCTTAGCGCTGCTCCTCTGAAGTTCCCTTTGGCAAGTTCTCAAAAAACCCGCTCCCCCAGTGGGCGACGTGTCTCTTCCATCGGTGAACGCGTGCACGAAAATTTCTGTGACCCCTACCGCGTACGCGGCGTTCGCCAGCGCGATCATATGCGAGTAATGGCTGTGCACGCCGCCGTCGGACACCAACCCGAGCAGATGCAATCGATGTCCGCGCGCAGCAACAAGGCTGTCCTGCAAAACACGATTGCGTTCCAGTTCGCCATCGTTGATCGCCTTATTAATTCGGGTGAGGTCCTGATACACGATCCTGCCGGCTCCAAGATTAAGGTGGCCAACTTCCGAGTTCCCCATCTGTCCCTCTGGCAACCCAACGTCCATGCCACTGGCGCTCAATTTTGAGTTGGGATACTCCCGATACAGTTGATCGTGAAATGGGGTCGACGCGAGTAATGTCGCATCTCCATTCTGTTGGCGTTTCTCGCGGCCACCCGGATTGATGCCCCAGCCATCCCGAATGATGAGCATAACCGGGCCAGCCATAGGTTGCGCACGCACTTTGCCGATGAATGAGAACATGGACAAGCAGTTCTTTGTTTCTGTCGAATTTTAGAACATTTGCAGCCGTCAAAGACCGCCGTTACAAAAGGGAAAATGAAGTGGCGCAATCAGTTGCTGGCTCTCGTCTGCCTCCTCGCCTTCGCGGGAGTAGGAGTCATTTATTTTCAACACTGGGTCATCCGAAAGCCCTTCGGCATTATCGTATTTGTCGGAGAGGGACTTTCGCCTGCAAGGCTGGCGCCTACGCGCACCTTTGCCGCCGGAGCAGGCACCCGTTTAAACATGGACTCCATGCCGTACGCCGCGCTGATGATGAATTACTCGAAAGATTTCGCTGCGCCCGATCAGGCAGCCGCCGCAACCGCGATCGCCACCGGTGAGCGTGTGACCAATCGCGCAATCGCAATCAACGGCGAGGGTAAACCGATTAAGAGCATCATTGAACTGGCCCGCGAATACGGACGCGCTACAGGGTTGGTCACGGACGCAAAGCTCACCGACCCTACAAGCGCAGCATTCTACGCGCACACAGGAGACCCTAACGACGCGGAGAAGATCGCAGCGGAGTTTTTGGATCGTGGAAACATTGACATCGCAATGGGCGGCGGCGCGGCGCAATTCATTCCTGCTGCGAAAGGGGGCGAGAGGCAAGACAGCCGCGACCTGTTACTCGAGCTCCGTGGCAACGGATTCGACATCGTCCGTACACGCACAGATTTGGAAGCAGTTCCAGCGTGGCGCCGGTCGAAACTTTTCGGCGTCTTCAGCAACAACGATCTCGCCTTCGCAAATCAGGTAGAAGAGCGAGGCCAACAGCCCAGTCTTTCGGACATGGTGAGGCGAGCCATCCAGTTGCTGCAATACAACGCCGGAGGCTATTTACTAGTGGTAGACGCAGGATTGATGCGGAAGGCGGCTGAGGCAAACAATGGAGAGCGAACTCTGACGCAAACGCTTGAACTAGACCGCGCAGTCGGCGTCGCGCGAACTTACGGTGGAGCAAAATCTACAATCATTGTCTGCGGTGATGTGGCCGTTGGCGGAATGAGCTTGAACGGATTTCCTTTTCGGAAAGACAGCGGGATCGCGCTGCTGGGTTTCAATTCGGCTGGTCAACCATGGATTACCTGGGCAACAGGTCCGCACGGAACGAAGTCATACGGCGCGGCGAAACTACCGGTGAACCAAGACCCGGTCGAAACCAAAGAACCTACACAGGAACAGCCTGAGCCAGCGGCGTTCTACACAAAATCGGCGCTGGTCACGGTTGAAGATGTCGTTGCATTCGGCAGCGGTCCCGGAACAGATGCGTTGCAAGGCGTTGTCGAGAGCACAGCCGTTTTCAAAATCTTACGGGACGAGTTCTGAGGGCATTCAACTTCGCGGCCATAAATCGTTAAATCGTCAGTCGTTAACAGGTGTAACGATTCGCTCGCGCCTTCGCACTATTTCGCCGTTTCCCGGTACGGCATCCCGAGTTGATATAACGCGATCTGTTGATCGAGATCTGTCGTGAGAGAGTCCTCGCCGTGCATCCGCGCAAGTTGCATCGCAGAGCGGGCAGTTCGAACCGCGTTCGCGAATTCGCCGTTCTCCGCATACGCGGCTGCCAGGGTGCGCAATACAATAGTGTTGGTGCCTCCAACCAGTCGTTCGGCTTTTTTCGCAAATTCAACCGCCTTCGGACCATTTCGCAGTGACGCGTCCTGAGATGTCGCCAGCAGCCACGCCAGATTGGTCAATGTGGAAATCGATTCGGGTGCAAACTCAAGCGCTTTTTTGTAATGCAGGATGGCTTCCGCGGGGTTCCCTTTTTCTTCCAGAGCGATCGCCAGCGTGGTGTGACAATCCGCGTCAGAAGGGCTGAGCAAGAGAGCACTACGGCAAACCTGGATGGCACCGTCGAGTTCGCCTTTCTCCAGCAACGCACGACCGAGACTGTAACGAGCGAGAAAGTGACCGGGGTGTACCGTTATTGCCTTTTGGTAATGAGCGATCGCTTCGTCAATTCGACCCTTTTGAAAGAGAGCATTACCCAAAGAAACCTGAGCATCCGGATCCGTTGGTCGCATGCGCACCGCCTTTTCACAATGAAGGATCGCCTCGTCCACCTGACCTTTTCCCAAAAGCGCCGTACCTAGATTGTACTCGTCATCCCACGAGTCGGGCTGCATTTGCAAGGCTGACCGGTACTGAGCGATGGCGTCGTCAATCTTGTTTTCTCGGAGAAGGACAAGACCGAGATTCGTGTGGGCCATCCAGCATTCGGGGTTTCTTGCAAGGGTGGTGCGCCAAAGGATTTCAATATCGCTGTACGTCGCGGCTTCCCGCCACGTCAAGATTCCCAAGCTTGCTACGACTAACAACGAAACGCCTACAATGATGGCGCGATACTGCGCAAATTTGTCGGACAAACTCACTATGCCCGCGCTAGCCAGTGCGATCGGACCGATGCAGGCCAGATATTGATAATGATCTGCCACAAACGTGTAGCGAAACGTGAACAGCATGACGAATCCCAGCACCGGACTAAGCGTGGCAACGAAAAACGCGGCTGCGACTTCGACACTGCGTCCGAAATATCGCCTACTGAAGTAAATGGCCACGCACGCCGCAATGCCCGCGACCAACCAGATGTAGTCGATCAAATTCGCCGGTGAGATGTTCCATCTCGGATAGATAAAGGTGAGATTGGACGGCCAAAAGATTTTGCTCAGGTAAAACCAAACAGCGCGGCTCGCGACGAGTATTCGCTCCATCGGGCTAAGAAAGGTAAACAGGCCGCGGTTCGTACCCTGATGGTAGCGTTCCCACCAAACTGCGAGTAACCCCATGCCGATGCCTAGGACGACAAAAGGAACAATTTGAATGAGACGGCGCATCGTGATCGGCTTTTCCCGTAACCAAAGAATCAGGAACAATGCAGCCGGCAGCGTGCAGGCGGTTGCTTTCGCCGACAGGGCCAGCACATAAAAAATCAGCGCAAGGCAATAGAAGATCCACGGGCGCCGAGTTCGTTCTTCAATAAACGCAATCCAGGCAAGCACCGTCAGTAAAAAGAAAAATCCCATCAGCACGTTCTTGCGTTCGGTGATCCATGCCACCGACTCGACCTGCACGGGATGCAGCGCAAAGATTGCCGCGGCCAACCACGAGCCGGGTACTTTTAGCCGCGCCAGCACCGCCCACACCAAAAGAGCATTGCCGACATGAAGCAGAAGGTTGACCCAATGATAACCAGTCGTGTTCAGTCCCCACAACGTGTGCTCGATGCGAAATGTGGTGTAAGTGAACGGGAAATACTGCGACGGGGAATCGAGGGAAAACCAAATCCGCTGCCAACCATCCGGGGCAGTCAACAATTCGTTGTTGATAATATAGGCGTCATCGTCCCACAGAAATCCCCCATGCCAGGCAGGTCGGTATGCAAAAATCGTCACGGCCGCCAGGGCGACAGCGAAAATCAACGTGCGACCGCGCGGGGAAAAAATGCGCATTGCGATTTCGTGCATGTGCTAGACGCAGGCGGTCGAGATTGAGGAAACAAAGGGGGGCCGAGTCGCCCCACTCCAACTCCGAAACCTTTCGCGAGTCCGCGGTTCACCCGAAATTGCGAGCGCCACCTTCAGTTGCAACGTTTCGTTTCTCATCGAAATAGGAGCTTCCGTGGTGCGTAAGATCGACATCAACGACGGGCTCGTGCGGTTTGCATGGTTGACTCTGGCGATAATCGTTTTTGGTCTCGTTCTCGCAATCAGGATTCGCCTCTTCGGAATTCCCCTTGAGCGTGACGAGGGCGAGTACGCTTATTCCGGCCAGCTCATATTGCAAGGCATACCGCCTTACAAGCTCGCCTATAACATGAAGTTTCCGGGCACCTATGCCGCGTATGCGTTAATCATGTCAATTTTCGGACAAACCATTCATGCGATTCATCTCGGTTTGCTCTTGATCAATCTTGCGACAATCGCGCTGATTTTTTTGATCGGACGCCGATTGATCAACACGGTGGCTGGAATCGCTGCTGCAGCTAGTTATGCCGTTTTGTCTGTGAGTCCGTCTGTACTTGGCTTGGCCGCGCACGCATCGCATTTCGTCATGTTGCCTGTTCTCGGTGGAACACTTCTTTTGATGCGAGGGCGCAACCGGCCAGGGCTGGGACGATTGTTCGCAAGCGGACTGCTTTTTGGGCTGGCGTTGCTCATGAAACAGCCCGGCGCCTTATTCATTATCTTTGCGGCCGCTTATCTGATTTCGGAGGAGCTGCACGAGCGGCCGACGCTAAAAGGGCTTTCTGTGCGCATTCTGGTTTTCGGCTGTACCGTGATCTTGCCCTTCGCAATCACATGTCTGATCCTGCTGCGTGCCGGTGTGTTCCAACGGTTCTGGTTTTGGACAATCGACTATGCACGCGAGTATGGCAATCTGGTGCCTCTCAAGTTGACACCGCCGTTTTTCTTGCAGAGAGCAAACGAGGTGATAGGAGCCGGCTGGGCGCTGTGGATGTTGGCGGGAATCGGAGCAGTTGCAGGGTTATGGAATGAGCGAATGCGTGCCAGCACGCTTTTCATTCTGGGCTTCCTGGTCGTCTCAGTTTTGGCGCTCTGCCCGGGATTCTATTTCCGACATCACTATTTCATTTTTGTTCTCCCCGCAGTTTCGCTGCTTGTTGGTCTTGCGACCAGCGAACTGTCGGACCTGCTGATTCGGCGTGCGATGGCGCTTGTGTTCGTTCCGATTATCCTGGTTGCGGCATCTCTGAGCAGGCCAATTGTGTCGTACAAACAGATCTTTTTCGACGTTTCGCCACCTGAGGCGAGCCGAACGATATACGCTGACAGTCCATTTCCAGAATCCGTCAGGATTGGCGACTACCTTCGTGAACACACCAGCCCCGATGAAACAATTGCGGTACTGGGGTCTGAACCGCAGATTTACTTCTATTCGCATCGGCATTCGGCCACCGGATACATCTACACTTACGCTTTGATGGAACCGCAAAAATACGCGCACCGCATGCAGGAAGAGATGATTAGCGAGATTGAACGCAACAATCCGAGGTATGTCGTGTCAGTAGCGATGTACGATTCCTGGTTACCTCGACCTGGATCCGATCAGCTGATCTTTAAGTGGACCAGTGAATATACGGCACACAATTACTCAGCAGTTGGCTTCGTGAACATCACCCCTACCGGAAGCGATTATTACTTCGGCGAAATCCCTGCGTCGGTGGGGGTTCTAGAGAACTACATCTTGATCTACCGACGGAATCGATAAATCGCCTAGTCGCGACCACGTAATGCTTCTGTGAACAAGGCCGCTTCCTGCTCAATTACTTTGGCCAAACCGAGACAGCGTTGGCTGACTATCGGGGTCAGCATTTTCCTCTTAGGCTTAACATGGCTCGTTTTCGGTCAAACGCTCCGGTACGATTTCGTTAACTACGACGATCCGCAGTACGTCTATCAGAACACGAGAATCACCAGCGGCATCAACTTCGCTAACGTCGCCTGGGCATTTTCTCATATCCATTCCGAAAACTGGCATCCGCTGACAACGATCACACATATGCTCGATTGTCAGCTACACGGATTAAACGCAGGCTGGCACCACTTTACGAACGTCCTCCTGCACTGTCTCGCCGTCGTCCTTCTCTTTGTGGCGCTGGAGCGGATGACAGGCGCATTGTGGCACAGCGCGTTTGTGTCCGCCGTTTTCGCCGTGCATCCGTTGCATGTGGAGTCGGTCGGGTGGATTGCGGAACGCAAAGACGTGTTGAGCGCGGTCTTCTTCATGCTCACCCTGCTCGCGTACTTACATTACACACGTGCGCCATCAATTGGCCGGTACTTGACGGTGGCCCTCGCGGTCGCGCTCGGGCTGATGTCCAAACCGATGCTAGTTACATTGCCTTTCGTTCTTTTACTCCTCGATTATTGGCCGCTGGGGAGATTTGAAGCACACAGATCAAATACCCGACGTCAGGTTCTACAACTCATTCTGGAAAAGATTCCGCTGATCGCGCTCTCTGCCGTTTCCAGCATCGTCACGTTTCTGGCTCAACGAGGAGCAATCGGTTGGACGGAGCAGTTGCCAGTATCAGAACGAGTAAGTAACGCCTTCGTCGCCTATGTTGTTTACATTCGGCAAATGTTCTGGCCAACAAGGCTCGCTGTTTTCTACCCGCACCCGGAAAACAGACTGCCGGTATGGGAAATCAGTTTAGCAATGATCGTTCTTGTTGGAATCACCGCGGCCGCATTTGTTTTTAGAAAGAAGGCGCCTTATTTCGTGACCGGTTGGTTGTGGTACCTTGGCATGCTTGTGCCTGTGATTGGATTGGTGCAAGTAGGATGGCAGGGACACGCAGATCGCTACACATATTTGCCGCAGATCGGTCTTTACATCGCGGTGACCTGGTCCGTACCCGATTTGACTCGCTCATGGCGTTTTCAACGGATAGCTTTGGGCGCCGTTGCGGTTTTAATAGTCACTGTTTTAGGTTGGTGCGCCTGGCTACAGACGTCCTACTGGCGCGATAGCGAAACTCTGTTTACCCGTGCGCTCGCTGTGACCAGCAACAACGATGTCGCTCTGAATAACCTCGGCATCGTTTTCCTGGACAAAGGACAATTGGACGATGCCATTTCCAAACTGCAAGCGGCCATAGATCTGCGTCCTGAAAATGCGCCCGCTCATGACAATCTCGCGAAGGCTTTTCTGAAAAAAGGAAAAGTGGCCGAAGCGATGGTCCATTATCGCAGATTCTTGGAGTTGGAACCTGCGAACGTGGAGGCGCGTAACACTCTGGGAACAGCGTTGATTCAACAAGGGCACGTAAGAGAAGCTATCGACCAGTGGCAGAAAGTGCTGGCAACGCAACCCGAGAATGGAAACGCCGCGAGCAATCTTGCGTGGGTCTTCGCAACCTGTCCTGAAGACTCAATCCGAGATGCAACACGCGCGGTCGAACTGGGCGCGAGAGCGCTTCGTATCTCAGGCGGCAAGATTCCAATGATTTATAAGGTGCTTGCCGCAGCGTACGCAGAGAATGGACGTTTTGCCGACGCCGTTGAAACTGCGCAGCGCGGCGCTGAGTTAGCAACTATCCAGGGAAACCCTGGTTTGGCCGCCGAACTGGAAAGCAATATTGCACTTTATCGATCGGGCAGACCACTACGTGATCCAAGCATAACAAATGGCAGCTCGTCGCCCGACGCTGAATAAGGACCAACTGCAGTCTGCCGATCAGGCAACTGCCTTGTCACGCGGCAGTCCAAACCGTGGGCAAATTGTCGCGATATATCTATCGCTCGCGGTGATCAGTCTGGCCGTGTTCAGCCAAACTATTAGGTACAATTTCGTCAACTTCGACGATGATCTATACGTCTATGACTCGAGCGCGATCAAGGCAGGACTAACGATCAAAGGCATAGCTGCGGCCTTCATCACCCCGCACGCGCGCAACTGGCATCCGTTGACGACTATTTCACATATGCTGGACTGCCAGCTATATGGCCTGAACGCTGGAGGGCATCATGCCACGAACATGCTTTTGCACACCTTCGCCGTGCTCTTGTTGTTTCGAGTGTTACAGCAGATGACCAGCTCGATATGGAAGAGTGCAGTTGTCGCGGCGCTGTTCGCGGTTCACCCGCTCCATGTCGAATCAGTGGCGTGGGTGAGCGAACGAAAGGATGTCCTGAGTGCGGTGTTCTTTTTCCTGATGCTAAATGCATACGCTCGGTACGCGCGCGCGCCATCCACCGGTCGCTACCTGTTGGTATGTGTTCTATTCGGTGCCGGGCTAATGTCCAAGGCAATGCTTGTGACTGCCCCGGTGATCCTTCTCCTGTTGGACTATTGGCCGCTGCAAAGAACCGAGCGTCGGAAGTCAAAGCTCAAAAGTGCGACACTGGTACATAGTGGCCAGAGGTCAGCGTTAAGTCGTTTGATTCTCGAGAAGCTGCCCTTGCTCGCACTCTCAGCGGGCGCATGCGTCGTCACATTTGTCGTCCAAAAGCGCGCTGTCGGCGCGATTCCGCCCTTACCTCTCTCCTGGCGAATGGAAAACGCGGTGGTCAGCTACCCGATTTATATCTGGCAAACATTATGGCCCACGCGTCTCGCAGCATTTTATCCTCACCCAAATGATACACTACCTCTTTGGGGAGTGATTCTCGCAGGCGGATTGCTAGTTGCAATTACGGTGACGGCAATCTTCTTCCGAAGTAGATGGCCTTACCTGTTCACGGGATGGCTTTGGTATGTGTTGATGCTCGTGCCCGTGATTGGACTTGTCCAGGTCGGTGAACAGGGGCATGCCGACCGTTATACCTATCTACCCCATGTCGGTCTCTTTCTGCTTATGGTCTGGGGCGTTGCTGATGTGATACAACCTCACCGCTCCATCTGGCGAGTGGCTGCAGTCGCCGCGCCAGTAATCATCGTGGCGCTGGCGGCGACCGCCTACATTCAAACATCCTATTGGCGCAACAGCGAAACTCTTTGGACCCACGCGCTTGCCGTGACTTCCGACAACGACTTCGCGCATAATAACTTGGGCTACCTCTGTATCGATTCCGGTCAACTGGACGAAGGCCTCTCACATTTTGAGGCGGCGGCGATGATCAGGCATGGTAAGACGAACAAACACTACAACGTGGGTTCGGCTTTTGTAGAAATGAATCTGGCCGATGCCCTGGCCCGAAAAGGACAGTCCGATGAGGCGATGGTTCACTATCAGCAGGCCATAACGTTGGAACCGAATTATGCAGATGCTTATTACAATCGTGGAAACCTTTTTCTCGCAAAAGGCAATGTTGACGAGGCAATAGCGGATTGGGAGAAGACGCTCCTGTTACAACCTAACGATGCAGATGCCCACACCTGCCTTGGTAACGCGTTGTTGCGCAAGGGTTCACTCAATGAGGCGATCGCCCATTACCAAACGGCGTTGGTATTAGCTCCCGAAGATCCACATTCTCGCAACAACCTCGCATGGATTCTGTCGACATCTTCTGATGACAGAGTCCGCGATGGCGCCAAAGCAGTCGAATTTGCCCAGCAAGCAGTCGCGATTTCAGGTGGTAAAGACCCCAAATTTATCCGGACGCTTGCCGCTGCCTACGCCGAGCGCGGCCGGTTCTCTGAGAGCATCGCGGCGGCTCAGCAAGCGGCGATGATCGCGAAGATGCAGGGCAAGGCGCGGCTCGTGAATAATCTCGAGAAAGACCTCTTGCTTTATCGGGCCTACGTACCGCTTCGAGCCAACTCTTTAGGCGATTAGAATTTCTCTTCGCCAAGACGAGATACGAGATGTCATCTAAACATCTGACGACCGCACTGCATAGTGCGTTGTAGTGGTGCGGTTTACTTGTGGAACGGCAAACCCAAGTCATATAGCGCAAGGTCGTTTTGCAATGCGTCGGCCAAAACAGTGTTGCCTTGCATGTTCGCCGCCTGCAAAGCTTTCTGAGCAGTCTTTTTAGCCTCGGGAAACTGACCGGCTTCGGCGTAGGCTGCCGCCAAAATTCGGAGAATCGTTGGGCGAGTGTCGCTCCTCGAACTTGCGGAGTCGGCGCGCTCAGCCAACCGCACGGCCTCGGATCCGTTTCGCACAGAAGGATCGGAAGACGTTGCCAACAACCATGCCAGGTTACTTAGCGCAGCTAGATTCTCAGGGGAAATTTGCAGTGCCCTTGTGTATTCCTCCATTGCATCTCGAACGTGGCCTTTTGCAAGCCAGGCGCTGCCCAGGTTGGCATGAGCGTCTGCGCTCTCGGGATGCATCTGGAGGACTTTTTGGTATTGGATAATGGCTTCGTCACTGCGGCCTCTGCGCAGAAGAGCGCTCGCGAGATTGTATCGCGCTTCTTCCTGGTCCGGTAT
>Ga0306920_100001824_pt1 | contig 26493 bp, 16 predicted proteins | sample flu12Cox44000170_FD_204666 | JGI IMG/M metagenome (GOLD analysis project Ga0306920, IMG submission 204666) | Lab enrichment of tropical soil microbial communities from Luquillo Experimental Forest, Puerto Rico - flux4day.12C.oxic.44.000.170 (v2)... | ecosystem: Environmental > Terrestrial >...
GGCAAGGCGGTGCGCGGCGCTGAGGGGCAGAAAACGGTGCAACACATTCGCAACGGCATCTTCCATCGGCAAACTCAAAATGTACGATGGCGAGCGTTGTAGCATCGTGACGTGCGCCGCCGTGCGCCCCATGGCCGGAACCATCGTGACGGCAGTGGCTCCGCTGCCGATAACCACGACTCGTTTGCCGGCATGGTCAAGATCTTCCGGCCAATGCTGCGGATGCACGAATTTTCCTCGGAAACGCTCGGCGCCGGGAAAGGCCGGCTCGTAACCGGCATCGTAGCGATAGTAACCCGTGCACCCGTACAAAAAGTCGCAGGTGCATTGGACGGTCTCGCCGTTCGGGCCCTTCCTGATCTCAAGCAACCAGCGTGCGTTCGCCGATGACCAGGAGGCCGAATACACGCGGTGTTGGAAACGGATATGACCGTCGATGCCGAATTCGCGGGCCGTATCGCGCAGGTACTCGAGGATCGCCTGTCCATCGCCAATTACCTTCACGCCTTTCCATGGCCGGAACGGGTACGCGAACGTGAACATGTCGGAATCAGAGCGAATGCCCGGGAAGCGGAACAGATCCCAGGTGCCACCAATCTGAGGGCGGGCTTCGAAAATGACATATCGTTTGCCGGGACAGCGTGTTTGCAGACGATAGCCAGCACCGATGCCGGAAAGGCCGGCGCCGATGATTACAACATCGAAGTGTTCAACTGACATGTGTCACAAAGGCCGTTCTGACCGCCGACTCTGATTGTGTCACGACTGCCCGGCAAGGTTGCCTAATTATGCGCCGGAATCGGGGTTGATTGCCACGTATCCAGGTAAGGCCGCCTCGGGGAGACGTGGGAAGAGCCTCCGTTTTCGAAAAGAACAAAGGCAGGCAAAGACGAGTGGTATATTTCGATGCAAATTTGACCGAGGGGAGGGCAGCAGTCATGAAGCTCGAGGGACGCACTGCGTTAGTTACTGGAGCTGGTTCCGGCATTGGCCGGGCTACGGCAATTTTGTTTGCGAACGAAGGGGCGCGAGTGATCGTCAACGATGTTAACCGGGAAAGCGCTGAGGACACCGTAGGGGCGATGGGCGCTGCGCGGGAACGCGGCTGCGCGCACCAGGCCGACGTTTCCGATAGTGGGGCGGTCCGCGCAATGTTTGAAGAGGTGAACCAGCGGTTCGGCGACCTTCACGTCTTGGTCAACAACGCGGGAATTGCCGAGACCGGCAACCGCCGCGACGAGATCAACCGCAAGGGCGAGGCTCAGTTGCAGGAGTTGCTGTCTGGCGGCCCGATCCAATCGCATTGGGACGTGACGGCTTCGCTCAGCGACGAAGAGTGGCGACAAATGATGGATGTACATCTGGGCGGCACGTTCTTCTGCACGCGCGAAGCGCTGAAACTGATGGCGGCAAAAAATCGGGGCTCCATTATCAATATCTCGAGCGTTGCCGGACTGAGTGGAATTCCGGTGGCGTCGCACTACGGGGCGGCTAAGGGCGGCATCCTGGGCTTCACGCGCTCGGTAGCCCTCGAGATGGCGACACGCAACATTCGCGTGAATGCCATCTGTCCGGGCTGGATCGAAACACCGATGACGCAGCACTTTTCACCGTTCCTCAAGATGTCCATCACGGCGCGCGTTCCTATGATGCGCTGGGGACGGCCGGAAGAGATTGCGGCTACAGCCCTCTTCCTCGCCTCGGACGACAGTGCCTACTACACGGGTCAATGGCTTTCGCCCAATGGAGGCATCTTCACAGGATAGGCAGGGCCGCACGGCGAAGCGAAGTATTCAGCCGCAGCCGGCTACAACGGCAGTCTCAAATGCGCTTTGCACCCTCGCCGGTCTGACCGGTTCTCGAGTGTCAACGATCCCCCGTGAGCCTCTGCAATTTGCCGGCTCAGCACCAGCCCGATGCCCGAGCCACCCGGCTTGGTCGTAAAAAACGGTACAAATAGGTTGGTGGGATTTGAAATCCCTGGCCCTTCGTCAAGTACCACAAGATCGAGATGAGAGATACCCGCCCACCATTCAACACTCACGTTTCCGCCGGTTTCTCCGGCGGCGTCGGCTGCATTGCTAATCAAGTTGATCAGAAGCTGTTCCAATTGGTCACGATCTGCCTGAATGGAAACACGCAAGCCATTTACAATCGTGACCGGGACGCGGCGTTCCAGGGCCGCCACCCGTCGGACCAACTCGTCAAATTCTATAAGGCTCAGCGTGGGCTTCGGCAATTTCGCTAGCTGTGTGTACGCCGACATGAAGCGCCCTAAGGCTTCGGTTCGGGAGCGAATGATCGCCAATCCTTGGCGGATGTCCATGAAAATCGAGTCTTCATTCTTCCCGTTTTCCGTTCTTTGCACTGAGGACTCGAGGCTCTGCGCCACGGACTGGATGGGAGCGAGCGAGTTATTCAATTCATGCCCAATAACGCGGATGAGCCGTTGCCACGCTTGTCTCTCCTCCTCGCGAAGCGTTCGCCGCAGGTCCGTTAGAACAACAAGTTGATGAGGCGAGCCTCCCTGTCGGAACGATCCGCGGCGCATTCCCCAGCGGCCCGTACCGCCGGGCAATGCCAGTTCCATCGTTCTCGCGGGTTCTCCCTCCAGACAGACCGCAAGCCCCAGTTCCGAAGCCGTGAGGCCGAGCAACCGCTCGCCAGGGCGATCCATCAGCCGCTCCCCGGCGCGGTTGACCAGTTTGAGTTTTCCCGCCTCGTCGAACGTAAAAACGGCGACATCGATTTCTTCCATCACCGTCCGCAACAATGCGGTCGCTTCGAGCGCGCCGAGCCTCTGCTCGCGGAGTGTCTCGCTCAGGGCATTTACCTCGATCATCACCTCGCCCATCGCGTCGTCAGCCCGGGCTCCTCGGCCGCGCAGGGAAAAATCCTCCTCCCTCATGGCCGCCAGCAGATTCGAAAGCGTCTGCAGCGAAAACACCACGCGGTGCCGCAAGGAAGCGGCGAACCCCAGCCATGCCAAAACAATAAGAAGAGTGAGCGTCCACGCGGTTTGCGAGGAATACGGACCAAGCCACAACAGCAAGAGGGCGATTAGCGAGCCCGGAAAGCCGGCCGCGAGCGCGAGCAACTGAACCCGCCGTTCATAGGTAAGGCTCTTCATTCGAGGCCGAATTTTTGCAGCCGCCGATACAGCGCGCTGCGGCTCAGGCCAAGGGCGTCGGCAGCCTTGCTGACGTTTCCGCCATGCCGCGCCAGCATTCGCTGTATGAGGTGCTTCTCCACCTCTTCCAGGCTCATTTCCTCCAAGCGCAGCGCTCCGCCCAAAGAAGAAGCCGGGCGCAGTCCTAGGTCAACGCCGCGGATCATCGGGCCGCTCGAAAGCAGCACCGCTCGTTCAATCGCGTGGTCGAGTTCCCGCACATTTCCTGGCCAAGGGTGTTCGCGCATCGCTTGCATCGCCCCGGCATCGAATCCGGAAATCCCCTTTCGATAGCGGTCTGTATACACCAGCAAAAAATGATTGGCCAGCAGCTCAATGTCATCGCCTCTGTCGCGCAGGCTTGGAAGCCGGATTTCGATTGTGTTGAGTCGAAAAAGCAGGTCTTCACGAAAGCGTCCGGCGGCCACCTCCGCATTCACGTCAACGTTGGTCGCTGCGAGAACTCGCGCGTTGACTCGGCGTGTGTGGGAAGATCCCACTCTTTCGAACTCGCCGGTTTCCAGCACACGCAGCAGCTTTGACTGCAGATTCAAAGGCACGTTTGCAATTTCATCGAGGAAGAGCGTCGCGGAATCCGCGATCTCGAATCTTCCGATGCGGTCAGTTCGCGCGTCCGTAAACGCTCCTTTCACGTGCCCGAACAATTCACTTTCGAACAAACCGCTTGAAAGCCCGCCCGCATTGACTGTCACCATCGGGCGGTTTGATCTGCCTGACATCGCGTGCAGCGTTCTCGCCACGACCTCTTTCCCGGTGCCGTGTTCGCCTGTGATCAGCACGTTCGCGTCCGAAGGGCCGATTCGCGCAATCAGATTCAGCACGGGCTGCATCGCCGCGGATTCTGCGATCAGCGTAGGGCGCGCCTCCACGCTCAACAGCCGGTTTTCCGCTTCCAGCCGCGTTGCTCGGCGCAACGCCTGCCTCAGATCGATCTGCGTTCGCAGAATGCTTAACAGTCGCGCGTTCTCCCATGGCTTTTGCAGGAAATCCCGTGCCCCTAGCCGCATCGCTTCCACGGCTAGTTCGACGCTGCTCCATGCCGTCATCACGATGACGGGCAAAGTGGCATCGAGCGATTGGATCCGCGACAACAAGTCTAGTCCCTCTTGCCCTGACGTCGTATCACGCGTGTAATTCAAATCCATGAGCACGGCATCAAATTCGCGCGCTTCAATTGCCGCCAGAACTTCCGCGGGCGAAGCCGCTAGCTGCGTTTCAAACCCCTCGTTCTTCAGCAGCAACCGCAACGACTCGCGGATGTCAGCCTGGTCGTCGGCAAGCAGTATGCGATGCCGGTTTTGCGTCGCAGTTTTCATGGATGTGAAGAAGCCCTGGTTATTCTACTTTGGTTCCTACCCATCTGCCTGTGGGCAACAAAATCGCGCACAAATTCTGTCGCTGTCATTCGTAGCGCAGCACCACCATCGGATCCACCTTCGTTGCCCGCCAGGCAGGCGCCCAACACGCGGCCGCCGATACCCCTCCCAGCAGCACAATCACCCCAAAGTATGTGATCGGATCGAGACGCGAGACGCCGAACAGCAACGCAATCATGGCCGGGCTTACTGCTGCCGCCGCAACTAAACCAATCGCGGATCCGAGCGTCGCGAGAATCATGCCTTGACCGATAACCAGGCTCAGAATATTGCCACGCGACGCGCCCAACGCGGAGCGGATCCCGATCTCTCGGAAGCGCTCGGTAACGCCTCCTGACAGGACCCCGTAGATCCCTGTCGCGGCCAGCACGAGCGCTACCAGACCGAACGCCTCGAACAGAATCAACACGAATCTTCTCTCGGCGGCCGACGCCGCGACCAGGCTATCCATCGTTGAGACGTGGACGATGGCCTGTTCCTGGTCCGCCGACCACACCGCCTTTCGAATCGCGGGTCCAAGTGACAACGCGTCCCTGCTGGTGCGCACAACAAGGTACATCGCGTCGTCTTCGAACCACTCCTGCTCGGCCGTTATATACACCGCCTCGAGGTCGGTTACCGCTAGCGACGTCTGCTTCACGTCGCCCGCAACTCCCACGACCGTGTACCACGGCCGATCCATCGGGCCGACGTGAAGGCGCATCCCGATGGCGTCCTCCCGAGGGAACTCGCGCCTTGCCAGCGACTCACTGATCACCACCGCCTGCGACGCCCCAGCAACATCGCGCCTGTCGAGAAAGCGTCCCCGACGAAGAGGAATCCGCATTGTCTGAAAGTAATCCGGTGTAATCGCGTAAAGAAAAACGTCGTAGCCCCGTTCATCCTTCTCAAACGAAGTGCCATAAGTGCCCGCCGTCAAAACCTCTCGTTTTTCGCTCAGAGGCAACCATCTTGTGAACGCTGCCGAAGACGCTCTGGGAACATGTTGCACTTCTTCCAGCGCCTCGGCGAAGAACCGCCGCTTGGCTCCCTCTACGTCGAACTTGTGGCCCGACGTTTGTACTTGCATTGTCAGCACGTGCGACGGTTGAAATCCGGGATCGACAGCAAACACGCGCTCAAGACTGCGCAGCAACAACCCGGTGCTGACCAGCAGCACGAAAGCGAGTGAAACTTCCACAACAACCAGCGCGCGGCGGGTGGTCTGATGGCCGGCCACGGTTCGCGGTGAACTCCGTTGGATTCCTTCCTGCAAATCCCGTCGCGAGGCGCCTAGCGCCGGCACCAACCCGACCAGCACTCCGATAAACGCAGTGATGGCAATGGCAAAAACGAGCACGGTCCGGTCAAGATGGAATGCGCCTACCCTCGGCAGATCCGCCGGAGCCAGGACTAACAGAGTACGCACGCCAATTTGTGCCACAGCTATCCCCAGAATGCCCCCGAATCCGGAAAGCAACAAACTCTCGGTGAGCACCTGCCTCACCATTCGCGCCGGCGCAGCGCCCAATACCGCGCGCATTGCAAATTCGGCCCGGCGCTGCGCCCCTCGTGCTGGCAGCAGGTTTGTCACATTCACACAGGCGATCGCGAGCACCATCAAAACTGCTCCAAACACGGCGAGCAACGCTGGCTTCACGCTTCGCGACACTTCATCTTGCAACGAATCCACGATGAATGCGTATTTGAGCGCAGCCCAGGGTGCGCGGGGAAACTCTCTGACCGGCGTGACGGCGATCGTCCGAAGTTCCTGCGTGGCGTTTTCCTTACTAACCCCGGGCCGCAGCCGGCCGAACATCCGCAGATGATGGCCCCATTCAACGGTGTTGAGCTCGGTAACGTTTCCCGCATCGTATTGCATCGGAGACCAGATTTCAGCCGACGGCGCGAGCACATTCTCAGACCCGCGAGGCATCACGCCCACCACTTCGTAGCTATCGCCGTCGAGCGTGATTTCGTGTCCGATGATTCCGCCATCGCCTGCGAACCGCCGCTGCCACAGAGCGTTGCTTAGAATCACTGCTTTCAAGCCGTGGAACGCGTCTTCCCCAGCCTGAAAATCTCTTCCGAGCGCCGGCGATATTTCCAGCACGTGGAAATATTCGCGGCTCACGCTCTGTCCTTCCAGCCGTTGCGGTTCCGCGACTCCCATCATCGTCGGCCGCCAGGGCTCCATCGCCGCAACTGCATCAAAGGAGTAGCTGCGGCTCGCCAATTCGCGATAGGTGTGAAACGTCACATCGGACCGCGAGCCCTCGAAAATATCCCAGATCATCACGATGCGGCTCGCGTGCGGGTAGGGAAGCGGTTCGAAGAGAATCGGGCTCACAACACTGAAGATCGCTGTGTTCGCGCCAATCCCGAGCGCTAGCGTCAGCACTGCAATCGCCGAGAAGCCCGGCGCTCTCGCCAGCATTCGAACACCATAGCGAAAATCCTTCAATAAGCCACGCAACCTAACCTCCTACTCGTACCGCAGCGCCACGAGCGGATCGACTTTCGTGGCCCGTCGCGCAGGGATGTAGCAAGCCAGCAGAGCAATAACTAGGAGGCAGCTGCACGCGCCCGCCATCGTCCGCCAATCGGTCGGTTGCACTCCAAACAACACGCTCGCAATGGCATGGTGTAGCGCGAGAGCCCCGACGACGCCGATCATCGCGCCAAGCATCACGAGCTGCCCGCCCTCCCGGAGTACCATCGTAATCACGGATCTGGGATCGGCGCCGAGCACCATGCGGATACCGAGTTCATGCGTGCGTTGCGAGACTGAAAAAGCAATCAACCCGTAGATGCCGATCGACGCCAGTACCAGCGCCAATACGGCAAAAACCGCAACGATCAACATCATGAATCGTTGCGTTGCCAAAGACCGAGCAAGAATCTGTTCCATCGGCAAAATGCGCCCCACGGGTATGCTCGAATCCGACTCACGAATCGCAGTATTCATCAGGTTCTCTGTGGTCCCCGGATCGCCCGAGGTTCGAATCAGTACGTGCGTTGGAAACCACACATCGAAGTCCAGGATCAGCCCCATCTTGGCCTGTGGTGCTGGTAGAAAAACCGTCGGCTCCGGAGGGAAGCCGACAAACGACTTCACATTCGCCGCTACTCCCACGATTCTCCGCGAGACGTCCCCGCCTTCAATTTGCACGGTGGAACGAAAAGGATCCCTGCCTTCAAGGATTCGTCGCACGAACGCCTCGTTCACGATAGCTACGGGTTCAGACGATTCGCTATCCGATGGATCGAAATCGCGCCCTTGCATCACGGTCGCACGGAGCGTGTGAAAGTACTCTGGCGTGATCACGCGGAAATCGATTGAACCGTGCGGATTCCCGTTCACGATCACACCTACATTTCCGCCACGTTCCAGGGGCTGCCCCGAAGAAACGATCGCAGCTTCGCCGACACCGGGCAGCGCTCTCAATCGCGAGATCACGTTCCTGTAAAATGTGTTTAACTCGGCATTCGTGTGCAATCGTGAGCCGCTCAGCCAAATCTCTGCGGATAGCAGGCCGCTGGCCTCAAAACCGGGGCTGACTCGCAGGAGGTTCACGAAGCTTTCCGCCAGCAGTGACGCCCCTATCAAGAGAATCAACGAGAGGGCGATCTCTGACACGACTAAGCCGTCACGCAACCGGCCACGGCGTCGCCCGCCTGTGCTCTGCGCCGCATTTTCCTTCAATACACTGCTCACGTCCGATTGGCTTGCCCGAAGAGCCGGCATGACCCCGGCGACCGCCCCCGAAATAATCGTCACCCCCAATGCAAATAGCAGTGCCCAACCGTCCACGTGAATTTCCTTCGCTCGTGGCAGTTGCGCCGGAATGAATCTCAGCATGATTTCAACTGCAGGCCTCGCAAGAATCACTCCTGCGATTCCACCCACTCCCGCCAGCGTTAGGCTCTCCAGCAGAAACTGCCGCACCAACCTATGCCGGTCGGCGCCAAGCGCAGATCGCACAGCCGCTTCCTTTCCACGAACGGCGCCTCGTGCGAGCAACAAGTTCGAAATGTTGGCGCAGGCGATCAGCAATACAAAAGCCACAGCCGCTAGCAAAATCCAGAGATAAGTGCTGATGTCCGAGGCCAGGACTTCTTGAACCGATTTCAGCGCCAGCGATTGTTGCCTCCCCTCCCCTTCCAGCTGTTCCCGCCGGAATGAATCTGTGAGCGCATCAAGTTCTGCGGTGGCTTGTGCAAGTGCCACGGTGGGCTTTATACGAGCTATGACCTGCAAGTTCTCACCGGAGCCCACAAACTCCGCTACCGGCGCGAGCGTTGTCCACAAATCGATGTGTTGCAGATCGCCGAATGCCGGTGGAACCTGGTCTAGCTGAATCTCGCCCGATGATTCACTCATTACTCCGATGACCCTGTAAGGACTTCCATTGAGCAGGATGGTGCGGTCCAGGACCGAGCGATCGCTGCCGAATCGCTGCGTCCACAACGCCTGGCTAAGAATGACTACGCGTGCGGACCGATCGTTGTCCTCTCCCAGACTGAAGTCGCGCCCCAGAACAGGCTTTGCGGCCAAGACCTGGAAGTAGTCAGACGAAACGTGCAGCGCGCTCACGCGTTCCGCACTGTCACCCGCAGATAGGTTGAGGCCCATGTGCGTATACGCCGCAATTGCCGCCGGCCAACGACTGTGCTCCTGTACGTATCGGAACTGCTGGTAGGTAAATGAGTCTTCAGCCAATTCGCCACGATACGTGCGAACCACTTCAACCACCTGGCGCGCTTCCGGTACTGCCAGCGGCCGGATCAGTAGGCCGTAGACCACGCTGAAAATCGCTGTTGTTGCACCAATCCCGAGCGCCAACGTCAGTCCTGCAATCGCCGTGAACGAGGGTGCTTTCCCGAGCATTCGGACGCCATAGCGAAAATCCTGCAATAAGCCGCGCACTTGGACCTCCTACTCGTACCGCAACGTCACCATCGGATCCACTTTTGCCGCCGGAGAGTCTCCTGCTCTGCCTCCTCACACCGGGCGGTATACTCCGCTACACGGTCGCCATTATTCGTACCGCAGTGCCACCAGCGGATCGACGCGCGCCGCTCGATACGCCGGGATCAGACACGCCGTTAGCGCCACGCTCAACAGGATCAGCATCACGCCGCCGAATGTGATAGGGTCGCTCGGGCTCACACCCACGAGGAAACTGCCAATCGATCTTGCCCCGACAAACGCAAGAATCATGCCGAGCGCAATACCGGCAGCTACCATGATCAGGTTCCGCGAGAGCATCATCTTCAGAACGTCTCGTGCGCCCGCTCCCAGTGCCATGCGGATACCGATCTCATGTGTGCGTTGCGCCGCCGTGTAGGACACCACGCTGTACACGCCCACCACGGCGAGGCTCAACCCCAGCAGCCCCATCGCCCCGCTCAATTGCGCTCCCAAGCGGTAAAACAGGTAGCCGTTTATGCCCTGGAGATCCTGGTCCATCGTTTTCACGGTAATCGGAAGGCCTGGTGCCAGTTCACGGATTGCCGAGGAAATCTGAAGTTCCAGGTTCTCCGGTGCTACCGAAGTTCGCACCTGAATGTAGCGCAGCGGCAGGTACTCTTGCGCTAACGGCCGGTAGAAGTGGGGCATGGGATCTTCAATGATCCCTTTGTACTTGCTGTCCTGTACGATCCCAACCACCTCGAAGTCCGCCAATTTGTGCTCGTTGTCGGTGCTCTTGAATCTGTGGCCGACCGCGTCCTCGCTGGGCCAGAACTTCTTCGCCATGGTCTCGTTGATGATCGCCACCTTCGGCGCGTTTTCGTTGTCGGTGTCGTTGAAGGCGCGGCCCCGCTTGATCGGAATGCGTAATGTCTCAAAATAGCTGGGCGTCACGTAGTTGTCGAAAACACTGGGAGGAACTTGTCCCGGCCCTAATGGATGCTCGTCCGCGATCGCCTCGTCTTGCGCACTTATGACCCCCATGGGAACGGAAAATGCCTGGGTAACGGACACAACACCGGGCAGCGCGCGAATGCGCTCCTCCGCCCTGCGAAAGAACTCTCTGCCCTGTGGCTCCTTGTAGCCAATCTCTTCGATGTCGAGTGACACGTTGACGATGTGATCCGCATCGAAACCCAGATACAGCTTCTCCGCTTTTCCAAGGCTTCGCACAAACAAGCCCGCCACGACCAGCAGCAGCAATGACCCGGCTAGTTGCACCACGACGAGCGAATTGCGCGTGAAATTCCGCTTCCGTCCTTCGGACGAACCCCGGCCGCCTTCGCGCAGCACATGGTTGAGATCCGTTTTCGCGAGCGGGAACGCCGGGATGATTCCGACCAACAACGCCGTAACGAGCACCAAAATCGCTGTGAACAGATAAACGCGCACGTCAGGTTGAAAGTTAAACTCGACCGGCAAATCCGTGCCAAGAGGTAGGGAACTGAGGAATCGCGATGCCCACCACCCGATTACCAGTCCTCCCGCGCCACCTAGAAGTGCCAGCAGCAGGCTTTCCGTCATACTTTGCCGCACCAACCGCCCCCAGCCTGCTCCGATCGCCGAGCGAATCGCGATTTCGCGCTGCCGCGCCGTTGCCCGCACCAACAGAATGTTGGCAATATTGAAGCACGCGACGATCAACACCAGCATTGCCAGCACGGTGAACGCCAGCGAAATCTTAGGCACTGTTTCGTCGGGGTCCGGCGCGGGCCGCGCCAATCTCTCCTGGAACACCCTAAGGCGCAGTCCTTTGTCGGTTTCGGGATGTTGCTCCGCCAGGCGATTCGCCGCCACTTGCAACGACGCCTCTGCTTTTTTCAACTCTACTCCCGGCTTCAGCCGTCCTCGCAGCTCCAGCGAACGTTCCTCGCGATGCGTCCACGTTTCTTCAACGGGTACGCCCCCTCCGGAACCCGCAACAGCGCTGAGGGGCACATAACCGTCCATGTTCAGGAACGAGTACATGCCCGCAAATCCCTTCGGCGCGACGCCTATGATCGTCACCGCATGCCCGTCCATCTCGATCTGTTTTCCGATTACATTCCTGTCGCCTCCGAAGCGCTTCTGCCAGTAAGCGTAACCCAGCACGAAAACGGGATCGGCACCGGGTGTTTGTCCTTCGGAGGGAAGAATCAAGCGACCCAATGCCGGCTGAATCCCTGCGGTTGCGAAATAGTTGCCCGTCACGCGGCTGATAACGCAGTGCTCGCCTTTGCCGTCAACCGTCAGTCCGACCAGCGAAACCTTGTAGGCAAGGATGTCGCTGAAGGCGTCGGTTTGGCTTCGTAAGTCCTGGTAGTCGGGGTAGGAGAAGGGCTGAAAACCCTCGTTGCCCTCTTGCTGTGCCGAGACCACGACGATTTGCTCCGGGTGTGCGACCGGGATCGGACGGAGCAGTATTCCATTAATTACGCTGAAAACAGTTGTGTTCACGCCGCTGCCGAGGGCCAGTGTCAGCACCGCGACGAGTGTGAAGGCGGGCGATTTGACCAGCAGGCGGACTGCATGACGCAAATCCTGAAGAAGTCCCTTCATCTCGGCCCCCTCCTGTCGCGCCCAAACCTTCCGGACCACGACCGCTTCACTGCGAAGAGTGCGCGGCCGCCGAAGTGTCCTGGCTTACCACCCATCCGTCTCGAAGCTGGATGATCCGATTGCCGTACGCTGCGTTTTTCTCAGAGTGTGTCACCTGAATGATCGTCGTACCCGCGTCATTCAAGCGCTTGAAGAGCTCCATAATCTCTTCTCCTTGTGCAGAGTGCAGGTTGCCCGTTGGCTCATCCGCAAGTATCAATTTCGGGTTTTGAATCACGGCCCGCGCTACTCCCACCAGTTGCTGCTGGCCGCCCGAGAGCTGATTCGGGAAGAGATCTTTCTTCGCCACAATGTTGAAGCGGTCGAGGGTATCGCAAACCAGGCTTGCTCGTTCCTTGTGTGGAATGTTCTTGTAGGAAAGCGGTATTTCCAGGTTCTCGTACACCGTCAGGGTGTCGATCAGGTGGTAGCTCTGAAAGACGAACCCGATATTGTACTTATGCAGTTCATTCCGCTGTTTGGTGCTCAGCTTGTGCACCGGCTGCTCATTGAAAAAGTATTCCCCAGACCATGCGCCGTCCAACATCCCGAGAATACTCAGCAGCGTCGATTTGCCCGCCCCGGACGGGCCCATAATGGTGACGAATTCGCCGGGCTGCACATCGAGCGTCACACGCCGGAGCACGTAGAACTTCTGCCCTCCAGCTTCAAATGACTTTTCCAGAGTCCGCAGTTGAATCAACGGTGCCACAAGGCCTCCCTATCGTGCGTCTTCATTCATACCGCAATGCCTTCAATGGATCGAGACGCGCTGCGCGGCGAGCCGGCAGGTAGCACGCCAGGGCGGCAATCGCTGCCAGCAGCAACGGCAGGCCGACGAAGGCAGCCGCGTCCGCTGCATCCACTCCAAACAGCAAACTTGAGAGGGCCCGCGCCAGCACGAAGGCGATCGGCAGGCCAATCGCCAGACCCATGGCCGTTAGCATCATCCCGCTGCCTAGCACCATCTTCAGAATGTCGCGGGACCTTGCTCCAAGCGACATGCGAACTCCGATTTCGTGGGCGCGCTCACTTACCCCATAAGACATCACGCCAAAAACCCCCACCGAGGCTAGCACCAGCGCAACGAAGCCCAGGACAGCCATCATCACGGCGACGTAGGCAATTCCAACGACGGACTCTGTAATCACCTTGTCTTGGGGCAGCATGTTGTACAGCGGCAATTCGGGGTCGACAGCGGCAATACCGTGCCGGACCGCCGAGACATACTGCAGTGGTGGCTTGGTGGTACGCAATACAATGGTCGTGTAGTACGGCGGCGTCTGCCGAAAGGACCGGTAGATTGTCGGAACGTCTTGTTTCACAATCCAGCTGTAATGCACGTCCTTCACGATTCCTACGATCGTCATCCAGGGATCGCCACTCGCGGCCGTGCCGGCTTTAATGTGCTTGCCGACTGCGTTTTCGCCAGGAAAGTAGCGTTTGGCGAGGCTTTCGCTGATCACAGCGACGCGAGGTGCTCCGGCTCCATCGGCATCATTCAATATCCGCCCGTCAACCAGCGCCACATGGAATTGGTTGAAATAGCTGGGCGTCGTGGTTTGGATTATCGCGTCTGTCAGTTCACCGCGTTCGGCGGGTGCGCGGCCTTCGATCGAGAAAGTGTCTGTCCCCAAATCTCCGCCGTTTGCGTAGGGAACATGCGAAATCAATGCCGCCGATTGAACGCCAGGCACGCTGCTTAGGCGTTCCAACGCCTGCTCGTGGAACGCCAGCCGCACTTCCGCTTTCGCATAGTGCGGTTCCGGCAAGTTCAGATTCATCGTGAGCAGCGTCTCTGGACTGTAACTTTCGTTGATGTTTAGCAGTCCCTGGAAGCCCTTCACAAGCAATCCCGCGCCAACCAACAACACCAGAGCGAGCGACACCTCCGTGACAACCAACGCGCCTCGTAGCCGATGCCGCGCCCGTCCCATCGACGCGTTCCGGCCCCCTTCTTTCAATGTCTCGCTCAGATTCCCGCGAGAGCTCAGAAATGCCGGGGCGATCCCAGACAAAATCCCGCTGAAAACGGCAGCCCCCAGCGTGAAGAGAAATGCCGTGGCATCCAGACGAATCGTGGTCCATCCCGCAATAAATTTGGCCACATCCGGCGGCATGTGCGTGAGTACGACCTGCAGGCCCCATTGCGCTAGCAGCAGGCTGACCACTCCGCCAGCCAGCGAAAGTATGAGGCTTTCCGTCAGTAGCAGCCGCGCGACGCGCCACGGGCTCCCTCCCATTGCCGTGCGCACCGCAAACTCGTTGCTCCTTGCCGTCACTCGCGCGAACTGGACGTTCGCGACATCCGCGCAAGCAATCAGAAGTACGAAGCCCACCGCTGTCATCAGCAGCAGGGTGTACTGGCGCGTTAGAGTGTCGGTTACGAAGTCCCGCAGGCGCAAAGGCCTCAGTTGCCACCCTTTGTTCGTGTCCGGATACGCTTCTGCCTGGCGTTCGGCAATCGACCGCATCTCCGTCGCGGCTTCTTCGAAGGAGACTCCGGGCTTCAGCCGTCCTAAAACCCAGAGCCACCGATTGCTCCGGTCCAATCGGTCGCCCGGGCTCACCGACAGGGGAACCCAAGCTTCTGCCGGTAGTGGGAAATCAAAGCCCTGCGCCATGACCCCGACAACTTCGAACGGTTTACCGTCTACCTTGATGTTCTTTCCCACGATCTGCGGATCCGATGCGTAACGCTCGGTCCACAACCCGTGGCTTAGGATGATCTCCTGACCCTTCCCAGGCTCTTCTTCTTCGAGGAAAAAGACGCGGCCCTTCTCCGGCATGACGCCGATGGTCGCGAAAAAGTTGGCGGTTACACCAAATCCCTGGATCTTTTGGGGTTCTTGATTCCCCGTCAGGTTGATTTCCTGCCATGCGTAGGCCGACAACTGATCAAACGAACGCGCTTCCTTCTTCCAGTCGAAGAACGTGGCCGGCGCGACCGTGTTCGTATCGATCCCCTGTCTCGGGCGCGAGTCGACCAGTGCCACGATCCGGTCCGCATCCCCAAAGGGCACAGGGTTCAACAGGAAAGCTTTGGCAATGCTGAACATCACGGTATTTGCGCCGATACCGAGAGCCAGCGCCACGATGCAAACCAGCGATGCAAGCCGGTGCTTTGCCAGCATGCGGATCCCAAACCGGATGTCTTGCCCTATGGAATTCATCGCTATCTCCTGAGCCTTGCCTCTCCGCACCCGACAGTTACCTATTCGTATCGCAGCACGGCCATCGGCTCCACTCGCGTGGCGGAGCGCGCTGGCACGTAACAAGCAATTGCCGCAGCCGCGACGAGCACACTTGCCGCCGTAAAATACCTCAAGGGATCATTGGCGCTCACACCGAACAAAAGGTTCGTGAGGAGGCGACTCAATACGAGCGTTGCCGTCAGCTGTAACAGGCGATCCGGCTCCGGAAACGGGAGTGGTGCGAGAAGAACGGCACCGATCACACTCAGAATCGCGGTGCTCGCGCCGATTCCCAGCGTCAGCATGGCAAGCGCCGCCAACGTGAATCCCGGCTTCTTCAAAATAAGCCGGGCTCCATAGCGCAGATCTTGCCAGATCGCTCCCATGGTTTCCGCTCAACGCTTTCAGGCGCCCACCTGTGCTTCCTGCGTCTCCTCAACGATGCGTCCATCAAACAGCCGGATCGTCCGCTCGGCGAAATGGGCGTAGCGCTCGTCGTGTGTCACCATGCAAATTGTCGCCCCGTTTCGGTGCAGGTCTCGCAGCAGTTCCATCACCGCCTCGCCATTTCGCGAATCCAGGTTTCCCGTGGGCTCATCCGCCATCAGAATCAGCGGGTCGCCCACCAGCGCGCGCGCGACCGCGACACGCTGTTGTTGGCCTCCCGACAGCTGTGACGGGTAGTGACGCATCCGGTGAGCCATGCCCACACGCTGAAGCGCGTGTTCCACCTTTTGCTTCCGCTCGGCGGAACCGGTGCCCCGGTACGTCAGAGGCAGCTCCACGTTCTCATAAACGGTGAGGTCGCCAATCAGGTTGAACGCCTGGAAAATGAACCCGATCTCGCGATTCCGAATGCGAGTACGCTCGCTCGCGGTCAGGTTTGCCACCGGCTGGCCGTTCAACAGATAGGCTCCTTCCGTGGGCGAATCCAACAACCCCAAAATCGAAAGCAGCGTCGACTTGCCGCAGCCGGAAGGCCCCGCAATCGACACATACTGCCCTCGCTGAATTTCCAGATGGATCTCCTCGAGAGCGTGCGTTTCAACTTCGTCGGTCAAAAAGACCTTTTTCACGCCTTCCATCTTGATGAGTACGTTGTTCGTGTCTGCCATTTGTTCTCCTACGCTCGCTTCCGAGCAATGCAAAGCTTCGCGAAAAACTCACTAACCGCCAAAAACTCGCATGTCCTCGATCTTTCTCTAGGCACACCGGTCCAGCCCTGCCTATTAGTACGGCGCACCGCGTGGAAAGTTCCCTCCGTCTTTGCCTTCCTCATCATTCGTACCTCAGCGCCACCATCGGATCGATCCGCGTAGCGCGCCGCACCGGAATCGCGCACGCTGCCAGCGCGATGGCCGTTAACACCACAGAGACCGCCACAAACGTAAATGGATCCGCGGGTCTCACGGCGTAGAGCAGGCTCGACAGAAACTGCCCCAGTGCAAGTGCGGCCACAGTTCCCACGGCAACCCCGACCAAGGTCAGCTGAAGTCCTTGCCCGAGCACCAGTTTCAGCACGTCCCTTCGGCTCGCCCCAAGCGCCACGCGCAGCCCGATCTCCTGCGTTCGCTGCGCGACCGAATAGGCCAGCACGCCGTACAAGCCCATCGCCGCCAAGAGCAATCCGACGCAGCTCAACACGCTCAGCAGCGTGGCTGCGATCTTCGCTCCAAACAATGAGGCTGCAATGTATTCCGTCATTGGTTCGGCGTCGAAGATGGTTAGCGCCGGGTCTATTGCCGCGGCTTCCGCGCGCAGGGCTTGGATGGCTTCATTCACCGAGCCCGCGGTGCGTACGTGGAAGGTCAGCCCATATTCCGGCCGGAAAATCTGCCGGATGGGAATGTAGAAGTATGGCTGCGGGGTTTCCGTGACGCGATGATATTTGCTGTCTTTCGCAATCCCCACAATCGTGAACCATTCACCCCAACCATGCACTTTGCTGCCGATCACAACGCGATTGGCCTCAAACCGCCGCACAAACTCCTGGTTGACGATCATCACCTTTTGAGAATTGGCGTCGTCGCGCCAGTCGAAATCCCGGCCTTCGAGCAAAGGAATCTTCATGGAATCGAAGTAACCCGGTGAAACCAGGTCGCGGTAGATCTTCATGTTCTCGTTGCGGCCGGGCACGTATCCTTCCACCTCGAGCGTCTCCCAGTTTCCTCCGTGGAATCCGAGCGGGACCGAATCGTCATAGTTCACGCTGGTTACGCCTGGTCGTTGCTCCAGCCGCTCACGCAGCCGGCGGCAGAAGTTGTCTACTTGCTGCGCATCGTAGCCCGTTGTGGAGAAGTCAAACTGAGCCAGGGCCACGCCCTCGGGAGAGAAACCAGGATTAATTGCACGGGCACTTTCGAGACTCTTGATAAACAGGCCCGCGCCGACCAAGGCAATCAACGCGAGAGCTACCTCCGAAATCACCAGAAGGCCGCGCACGCGATTCGTGTGAACGCCCGTGATTCCGCCCCGCCCGCTCTGCTTAAGAACATCGTTGATGCTGGTGCGCGAGGCGTGCAACGCAGGAACCAGGCTTGCCAGAACCGCAACGATGAGCGCCAGCCCGGCACAGAACACGAGGACCTGTCCGTCGAGCGGCGCCGGCAGCATCACGGGCCTCGCGACTTTGGGTAGTAGCCAGCGCAAAGCATCGCCAAGCCAATACGCGAGGAGCAGCCCTCCGAGCGCGCCAGCTAGCGCCATCAGCAGTGTCTCGGTGAAAAGTTGCAAGACGACTTGCCTCGGTTTCGCGCCCAGTGCCAGCCGGATGCTGAACTCCTTTAGTCGGCCCGTGGCGCGGACTAACAGCAAATTCGCAAGGTTCGCGCACACGATCAGCAAAACCACACTGCCCGCTCCCATCAAAATGGCCACGGGAGTGAGCAGGGTCGCCTGCGTGCTGAAATGCGACTGCCACACAGGTAACACGGTTGCGGCAATGCCTTGGTTCGAGTCTGCGTCAACGATGGACATGCGGTTCGCCAGTGCCTGCACCTCAGCGCGAGCCTGCTCCGTCGTCATGCCCGGAGCGAGACGGGCCAGCATCATGAAGTTTCGCGTATTGCGGTCCTCGAGCATCCATACGCCGGTGTGTGTCAACTGGCCATACATTGTGAGCGGAACCCAAAATTCATAGTCCAGCCCCGCGTGTGTGCCGTGGAAGCCTTCCGCTGCCACACCGATGATTGTGAACGGCGTCCGATTGATGCGCATGATGCTGCCGATGGCCGCAGCGTCGGACCGGTAGTGCGATTTCCAGTAACTGTGGCTGATCACCACAACGGCGTGAGCATTTTGCGCGTCGTCACGCTCCTCTGCGGAAAAGAAACGTCCCGCTTCCGGTTTGATTCTCAGCATGTCGAACATGCCGCCCGAGGCCATCTCACCCCACACACGTTCTGTTCCGGCGGCATCTCCGACGGAAAACACGTAGGCGCGATAAGCAGTCACGTTCTGCACGAGCTTCAAATTGTCGCGGAAATCGCGAAAGTCCAGATAGGATGTAGTGATCGGCTCACCGTCCGGAGCAGTGTTCTCAATCGCGACGATGCGCTCCGGCTGGGCGGCGCTCGGCAACGGATTCAGGAGCAGCGAACGGATCCAGCTGAAAATCGTCGTGTTGGCGCCTACCCCGGCCGCAATTGTGAGAATGGCGACAACAGCCACGCCCGGAGCGCTTCGGATGCTCCGCAGCGCGTTGCGCAACTCCTGCCGCAAACGTGTCATCGCAATGCCTCCTTTCTATTCGTACCTCAGCGCCACGATTGGATCGACCCGTGCGGCCCGCCGCGCCGGAAAAAAGCACGCCAAAGCTGCCACTGCCGTCAAGGTCAGAATGACAACTGCGTAGGTGCGCACATCCGTCGCGCTCACTCCGAACAATTGGCTCGCCAGGACCCACGACAGCGCGAGCGCCCCAGTCGTGCCAATCACCACTCCGAAGAGATAAAGCCGCAATCCATGGTTCAGCACCATTCCCAGGATGTCGCCTCGCCCCGCTCCCACAGCCACGCGAATACCGATTTCATGTGTTCGCTGGGCCACCAGATACGACATCACTCCATATAGCCCGACAACGGCAAGCAACAGTCCGACGCCTGCAAATGCGCCGCAAAGCGCTCCGGTAAAGCGCCTCTGCGCTATTGAGTCGGAGATGTAGTTCTCCATCGTCCGTGCGCGAAACACCGGTATGTCCTGATCGACCGCCTTCACTTGCTCCCGCATCGCCGGGAGCAGATCGAGGGGAGTCACGGAGGACGTCCGTGCAACCAGCGTCATGTCACCGATCGCCAGTTGGTCATAAGGCATGTAGCATTCGGGTTCCGCGGCTTCCCACAAGTGCCGGTACTTTACGTTTCCGACCACGCCGACGATTTCCCGCATCGGCGGAGTTCCGGTCTCCGCCGCGTCCGGCCGAATCCGCTTTCCTACCGCGTCTTCCGCAGGGAATACCTTTTTTGCGAACGCCTCGTTTATGATTGCCACCGGTGCCCCTTTTGCATCGTCGCGGTTTGTGAACGTACGCCCCGCCAGCAGCGGAATGTGCATGGTGGTGAAGTAGTCGCGGTCGATCACGCGAAACTGTGTGCGAGGTTCTTCGCCTTTTGCTACCGGGCGACCCTCTACCGCGAACGACGTTCGAATCTGGCTGTCCGACAGCGGTAGCGGAAAGATGCCACTGGCGTCCTTTACCCCGGTGACGCTCCTCATGCGGTCAATCAACTGCTGGTAGAATTCGACCGATTGCTCCGGCTTGGCATAGCGCACCGCGGGTAGATTTACGTTGAACGTAAGAACATTGCTCGGGTCAAATCCCGGCGATACGCGCCACAGGTTCACGAGGCTTTCGGCAAGCAGGCTCGCGCCAATTACCAGCACCAGGGCGAGAGACACTTCTGCAATTACGAGCAAGCGCCGGACCCGGTTCTGCGCCGTGCCTCCGGTCGCCGTTCGGCCTCCTTCCTTCAGCGTCGAAGCCAGTTTCAGTTTCGAAGAACGAAGCGCTGGCGCTATCCCGAAAATAATGCCGGTCAGCACCGACACTCCAGTCATGAACAGCAGCGCCACCCAATCAAGCCGCGCCTGAGCTAGCCTCGGTATTTGTAGCGAGGGAACGGAAGAAAGAAAACGCGTGGCCCACGTGGCAAGCACGAGGCCGGCCGCCCCGCCCGCAAGTGATAGAATTATGCTCTCCGTCAAAAGCTGCCGCACGAGCCGTGAGTTGCCTGCTCCCAGCGCGCCTCTAACCGCCATCTCCCTCTCCCGCGAAGCTCCGCGGGCCAGCAGCAGGTTCGCGACGTTCGCGCACGCAATCAACAACAGGAAACCAACTGCTCCAAACAGCATCAGCAGCGAAGCGCGAACGTCGCCCACCAATGCTTCTGCCGCCGGCTGTAGCGCCAGTCCAAGATGGCTGTTCTCATCGGGATATTGTTTTTCCAGTCGCGCCGACACCGTGGCTGCATCAGCGTTGGCCTGCATAAGCGTTGTCGCCGCCTTCAGCCGCGCAATCCCGTACAGGAAATGCGCGTCTCGCTGAGCGGTCAGTGCCTCCTCCGGCTGGTCCGCCACCATTTCAACGGCCATCGTCGTCCAGAAATCGACCGCTTCTAAATTCAACGGAAACTGAAACGAGGGGGGCATCACGCCGATGATCGTGTAAGGCCGTTCGTTCAGCACGATCGCGCGACCGATAATCGCGGGGTCTCCTCCGTAACGGCCTTTCCACAACGAATGACTCAAAAGGGCCACGCGCGCGCCTGGCTTGTCATCTTCCGGTGTGAACCCGGCACCTATTTCGGGTGCAACGCGAAGCACGGACAGCAAGCTGGCGCTAACGATTCCGCCGTGAAGTTGTGCCGGATCGCCATTCCCCGCAAGCGTGAATGTTCCATCCGTGTAAGCTGCTAGAGACTCAAGGCTGTGGTTCTGGTCGCGATAATCCGCGAAATCGGGATAACTGATGGCCCGATGCGCCTCGCCGTTCTTGGAGTCCGTGCCCCAAATGGCCATCAGCCGGTGCGGCTCCGGAAATGGCAGCGGCTTCAGTAGCACCGCATCCAGAATGCTGAAGATCGCCGTGTTCGCTCCGATGCCGAGTGCCAGTGTCAGCAGTGCGATCGCGGTGAACCCCGCATCTTTCCGCAGCATGCGCACGCCGTACCGGATGTCTTGCCAAAGCGTTTCCATCATTCGACTCCTACTCGTACCTCAACGCCACTATCGGATCGACCCGCGCCGCGAGCCGTCCTGGAATCCAGCAGGCTATCAACGAAACAAAAATGAGCAGCAGCGCGACCCCCGAGAAAGTTGCGGGATCCATAGCGCTCACCTCGAAAAGCTGCGATTGCATCCAGCGAGTCAGTGCCAGTGCCCCGAGTACCCCAAAGCCAACCCCGATCCCGCCCGTGATCGCTCCCTGCTTGAGCACCATGCCCAGAATTTCCCGCTTCGATGCGCCCAGCGCCATGCGCACTCCAATCTCGCGCGTGCGCTGCGCCACTGCGTAAGCCGTCACGCCATAAATCCCAGCCAAAGCCAGCACCAGCGCAGTTAAGGAGAAGATCCCGACAAGGGTCAGGCTGAACCGTCGAGCCTCCAGCGATGCCGAGAAAATCTCCGAAAGTGTCCGAAACCGCGGTGGTATGTCTGGATCCAGATTGCTCAGAATCCTGCGCGCGGCCGAAATAACTGCGTCCGGCGTGCCGGAAGTCCGCATGACCACGTAGAACTGCCTGACAACCTGCGGCCTTTGCCGGTAGTTCACATAAATTGTCGGACGCGGCACGGTCTCCACCGCGCGGTCACGCACATCCCCGACAACGCCAACCACCGTCAGCACCCGCGGGTCCCCGTCCATGTTTCCAAACTCGATCGTGCGGCCGAGTGGATCGTGGTTCGGCCACTTTTCCTTCGCAAGCGATTCGCTGATCAACGCGGCGTGCGGCGCCTCCGGTGCATCGCGGTCGTCAAACAGCCGTCCCTGCAGAAGTGGAATGCCGAGCGCTTTGAAATAGCCTTCGCTCGCCACCGAATAGTCTGCTTCTCCCATGTGCGTCTGATCGCGGAACAACTCTTCGAAGAACTTTGTGAACTCGCTGAGCAGAACTGGATCATTCTGGAGCGACCCTTTTGTTGTCTTCTTGATTAATTCCTGCATCCGAGGCGAAATCTGTCCCGGGTTCATCACCACATATGAGCCGTCGGACGGCGCGCTTCCGGCCAGCGGGAGGTCGGTGGTCCCGCCGACCTCCTCGACGCCGGGAACCTCGCCGAGTCTCATCATTAGTTCACTCAGAAATGCGACTCCGTGCGTCCTCTCGGGGTCGTCCGGCAAACCCAGCCCCATCGTCACTACCCCTTCGGTCCGAAAGCCCGAATCTGTCGCCAGTACACGGAGCAAACTCCGTCCAAGCAACCCAGCCCCAACCAGCAGCACGAGCGCCGTCGCCAGTTGCCCGGTCGTTAGCAACCTTCCAAGCTGTTGCTTGCGCGGCGTTGAAACTTCGCCCCGGCTTCCGTCACTCAGTGCCGCACGCGGATCGGCTAAAGCTGTCCGAAACGCAGTGAACGTTCCCAGGGCTATCGAAACAAGAAAAACCGTTCCCAATGAAAACAGCAGCACCGGGAGATTTATGGATACGTTTTCGATTCGAGGCAAATTCGCCGGAGCCATCGCAAGCAGTGCATTCAGCCCCCAATACGCAAGCAATACACCGAGCACGCCACCGATAAACGCCAGCAGAAACGCTTCCGTCAAAAGTTGCGCGATTAGCCGGCTGGGCTGTGCTCCTAGCGCTGTGCGAATTGATAGTTCTCGTTCCCGCCGCGCCGCTTGGGCAAGCATCAGGTTCGTTACGTTGGCGCACGCGATCAGCAGCAGAAAGCCCGACGCCCCCAGCAGAATCAGCAGCGCTGGGCGCACCTCGCGGGTCATCGTCTGGCGCAGCGGCTCCATCGCGACGGCAACCATTGCCGTATCCTGCCCGTACTGTTGCTTCAGACGCTGTGCAATCGTGGAAAGTTCGGTGTGTGCTCCCTCCGGCGTGGCGTCTTGGCGCAGCCTTCCGATCACGTTCCAGTTGTGTGCGCTTCGGCTTGGCATTCTCTCCAATACTTCTCGTGAAAGCCAGAGGTCCGTCTCACCTGGAAACCGAAAGCCCGCAGGCATCACGCCAATGATCGAAGTAGCCCGGCCCCCAACTCTCAGCCTCACTGAGGAGAGCTCCTGAGTGGCTCCAAGGTTCTGCTTCCAATACGAGTAACTCACGAGCGCGACAATCGACGCGTCGAACCGCTGCTCTTCTGGAGCAAATGCGCGTCCCAGTACGGGTTGAACGCCCATCACTTGGAGGAGATCGCGCGAAACGTACGAAATCATCGTCCGCGTCGGTTCTTTTGCCCCCGACACCGTCTCCAGCAACGCGTTATACTCTGCCATTCCTTGCAGAGAACGGTTCTGCTCCCGCATGTCCTCGAAATTGGGGTCCGCGAAATTCATGCGGACTCCCTCGTCGTTTTGCTCCCACAAGCGCACAATCTGCTCGGGGTGCTGATAGGGAAGTGGTCGCAGCAAAACGCCATATACAACGCTGAAAATTGCCGTGGTCGCTCCCACCCCAAGTGCCAAGGTGATCACAGCTGCGCTGGTGAACCCGGGGTTCTTCCCCAGCATGCGGAGTCCGTAGCGCAGGTCTTGCCAGAGTCTTGGCATCAACCTCCTACTCGTCGCACTGACCCTCTTCGTCGATAACCGCTGTGGCTCGCCGATTCCGGTCAGATTCACGCTGTCACCCTTGAATCCGCCCAGCGCTTCGAACGAACGATTCTCGCGGCCAGTCCAAAAAAATTAAGATAGGAAATCGAGGAGTGGCGAAATTCCGGCGTGCTTGCGTACACCTCAACCAGCCGTTCGGGTTGATAATAGGGCAGCGGATTCAGCAACACGCCGTTCACTAAGGAAAACAGAGCTGTGTTGGCACCGATTCCCAGCGCCAGCGTCGCCACTGCGATCGCAGTAACCCCGGGATTCTTTCTCGGCATGCGCAGTCCGTAACGGATATCCTGCAAGAGCGTACGCATAGAATCCTCCGCGACGATTCGCAACCTGTAATTAGAACAACCCCTATTTCAATCGCACCCGATCGTAGTTATCCCACTGCGACATGTCCGATAGAATGACCCGGTCCCCCACCTGCAGTCCCTGCAGAATCTCAACGGTGTTTACGGAACTCCGTCCCAGCTTCACGTTCACCCTCGTTGCTTCCGAGCCGTCTGGCGTCAGCTTGAACAGGCTGATCGTGCTCTGCGACGCGCCGTGCACCGGCCGTCCCACATACAGAACATCCTTCAGGTTTTCGACCTCAATTGTTCCATCCACGCTCAAGTCCGGCCTCGCGCCATCAGGCAGCGGCCCGTCGATTGCGATGTCCATTGTCACCGTTCCGTTCTGTACCGACGGGTCGATGCGCGAGACGTGGCCGGCAACCACCCCATTGCGCGTGTCAATCGTCGCCTTCTGGCCAATCACCGCGTCTTTCGCCTGCGTCTCGGCTACCTTGATTTCCGCTTTCAGCTTCTTCGGATCCGCGACCCGCGCCAGGTTTGTCCCCGGAAGCACGTGCTGTCCTACTTCCACCGGTACCAGTTGCAGCACTCCGTTGAGCCCCGCGCGCACATGGAGCGCCTCCAACTCCGCGTGCCTCAGCTCATACAGCGCCCGCTGCTGGTCCACGTGCGACGCCTGTGCCTGCAGGCGCGCCTGCGCCGCATCCGCCGTGTTCTTGGTGCGCTCAGCTTCGAGTTGGATCCGCACGCCAAGCTGTTCTTCCTTTACCTTCGAAAGCTCCGCTGTCACCGTCGACCCGATTCCTTCAGCCGCCAGCTTCTCATCCACTGCATGCTGGATTTTTGCCTGTTCGTACTCGCTGCGCACTGCGGCCTCAGCCGCCTTCTGGTTCAGGAGCTCGCTGTTGACCTGCACTTTCAGGTTGGCGTAATCCGCTTCCGCCGCCTTCAGCTGGTACTTGGCGTCGAGCACGTCGCGTTTTAGCGTCAGGTTGCTTAGCTCCAGGATGATGGAATCGGACTTAACGATCGCGCCCGGCTTGAGTACGATTCGATCTACTTGCCCTTCCGTTTGCGCCGGAATCCAGTGAATGTCCTCAGGAATCAGCGTGCCGATACCCCGGAGCTCGCGCAACATTGGCCCACGCTTTACTTCGTCAGACCACACCGTCGCTCGGTCGACCGAGGGAGCCGCGGGCCGTAAGCGCGATAGTCCGTACGTAACCCCGCCGATGAGCAGAACGGCGGCTGTTCCCAGCACGATTCTGCGAATCATTTTCGCGCGGGCGTTTGAAGGTCGAGGAATGTCCATTTTCGAGTCTCTCGGCGAACATATTGGCACACCGGTAACCGCAGGCGACGCCTGGGAAGTGTCCGTTTATCAGTAAATTAGGGAATCGCGATCCCTCTGGATTTAGGTAGAGTGTCCGGTATTGGGATTTCTCCTGCTCGGAAGTGGGCATTCCGTCTTCCAGTTACCCGCTCGGGCGTAAAGCCCCGGTCCTTTAGAGCGGGGATATAAGCCCGTTTTTCAGAGTGGTGTTGATCGATGCACCCCCCGCAACTAGCAGCGAAGTAAGACGGCGACCAGCACGCCTTTCCAATAGCGAGCCGCCAAGTCAGGTCTCTCCTGTCCGAGCATTCTGCTGGGATACGCCTGTGAGCGAGTTCGGAGAACAACCCTCGAATTTCTTGATCGCATCTCCATCGAATACGCGATGCCGATACTTTGTGATGAAGGCCAAGTGTACGTGCATTGCGAAGACACAAATGTCTGCCGTGGCAAACGTCTTGATGTCTTGCCATGGACCAACTACGATAATTCCGTGCTGAGGTGCAAGGCTACAAATTCGAAGCCCTGCCGAATGGCGAACAACTTCGCAACCTGCGACGCTTTGCCGGCTCGTGCCGATTCGTCTATAACCAAGCCTTGGCGTTGAACAAGCAACGCTGCGAAAACAAAGAAAAGCGGCTCGGTTATGCGGGCATGTGCGCTTTGCTGCCAAACTGGAAGACCGCGCACCCGTGGCTTTCGGATGCCCCGTCGCAAGCGTTGCAGCAATCTTTGAAAGATTTGGAGTGAGCCTATACAAACTTCTTCCAGAAGTGAGCCGACTTTCCGGACTTCCACAA
>Ga0306920_100001825_pt1 | contig 26485 bp, 22 predicted proteins | sample flu12Cox44000170_FD_204666 | JGI IMG/M metagenome (GOLD analysis project Ga0306920, IMG submission 204666) | Lab enrichment of tropical soil microbial communities from Luquillo Experimental Forest, Puerto Rico - flux4day.12C.oxic.44.000.170 (v2)... | ecosystem: Environmental > Terrestrial >...
CCAGTCTCGCTGCTTTAATCGCCGGCTTCTGCAACAATATCGGCACAAAGCGGACCTGCCAAGACGGTCTGCTAATTGTCCGCTTTCGGGACGAAGCGGACGTGCACGATCGTCTGGCTTCGACCTACTTGGTCGCGAATGACCCCGAGCCGACATTGGCCGGATCGAAATCCCGCGTTGCAGCGGAAGGGCTCGCGTCTGATAGACGGAGAGCTCCTCTTCTTGCGACGCCTCATGCCTGCTGCGGCGTCGTCAGCAACGGCTGTTGTGATGTGTCGTCCCCAAGAAAGACGCTATTCGAGTCGTCGGCTGCATCCCCGCCGAAACCGGCCATCGCCTGCACGAGCTGATCGCCCGACATATCCGTGAATGTGCCCGATACGGTCGGAGGATCGACGGCGAAGCCGCCAAGCTGCCACTCCAAGCCGAAGATCCGCTTACGTTGCTCAGCAGAAATTTAGCTGATTATCGTTTATGGCTGCGGTGGCCGTCAGCCGTCAGTCAACCTCACCGGGCCGCCAACCTCAAAGCGCGACGCTTCATAGAGGCTTAGGGTGTGAACCGTGGTCCTAGTCTACAGTGAAGGTGAGGGTAGCAAATGTAGGTCTCGTGATCACCACCTTCACGTTCACGATCACGACTAGGGCATGAGGCTGAGCATCCTTAAGAAGCCGACCAACTGAGGGTCAATCCGACTGTGCGAGAGCCATGGCAGAGGCGGAGAGAGTACTTCGTGAACTAGCGTTCTTTACGCGCCGATCAAAACTCGCATGCTCAAGCCCTGCGAACGAAGTGCCGAAGGCGCCATCTCTGGTTCCTGCGCCTTCTCCTATCGGGCGGCTTGTCCTCGACCCCAGCCTGGATTTTGTCCTCCATAAGGATGGGGTCATTGAACTGACTGAAGTCGGATTCCGGCGCATGGCGCAAGCGCACTCCGCAGCGATCGACGTCGTGATCGGAATCGATAGTCGCGACGTGTTGCGCTTCCCGGCCTAGGCGGGATGAGATCGATGCCCTACTGGAGAGGACGCCAGCAAAAGAGATTACTGACTAGCGCGCGTTTCCCCGGAAACACGGTTCGAGCGATGGCAGAGTTGCTAGCGGCAAAGTATCGGAACGAGGTCATAACATGATCAACAAAAGGCTGGAGCGTCAAGAAATCGAGCGGCTGCTGCCGTGGCATGCGGCAGGGACGCTAAGCCGCCGCGAGGCCGATCTCGTCGAGCGAGCACTTGCCGGCGACACCGAACTCGCGCAGCGCTATGACCTCGTCCGCCAGGAGCTCGCAGAGACGATTCATCTGAACGAGACGCTCGGTGCGCCGTCGGAGCGCGCCATGGAGAAGTTGTTCGCCGCAATCGAGGCCGAGGAGGAGGCGCGTGCGCCACGCCGCCGGCCTCGGCGCGGCCACCAGCGTCCGGTTTGTCCCGATCACGTTGCCGGCCGCGAAGGTTCCTAACCCGAGCGGCGACCTCGGCGCGACGCCCGGGCAATGTTGGGCCGCTAAGCCGGCACGTCAGCCGTCCGCCCCTCACCCCCTCGGGCGCATACTCGCCACCACAGCGCCCGACCTTAACTTCCTTCTTACGCGACAAGCGGACGTTGAATCACGCATGCGGTATCGTCAGCAACGTCTGCTGCGACGTGTCGGCTCCGAGGGCGACCGCATTCGAGCCGTCGTCCGCGCCGTCGCCAAAGCCGGCCATCGCTTGCACGAGCTGGGCGGCCTGATCCAAGTCGCCCGCGGACACGGTCGAACCGGTCGGAGGATCGACGGCGAAACCGCCGAGCCCCCAATCCAATCCGACCTGACCCAAGAGTGCGGCTCCGACAAGGGTGTTGGCCGCAATATCGTAGACTTCGAATGCGCCTGTATTGACGTTGCGCAACATGAGATCGGACGCACCCGGTGAGTGAATTGGGGCGATGCCCGCGAACCGCCAATCCAAACCAACCATGCCGATGAAGACGGCGTTGGTAATTTGGTTGTTATTGATGTCGTAGATCACCATCCCGCCGGTCTTGTTGTTGCGCAACATGAGATCGGTTTCGCCGGGGACGCCGCTGAAATTACCGACCCCCGAGAACTGCCAATCCACCCCAACCGTGCCGATGAAGGCGGCGCCGGTGATCTGATTGTTGTCGATGTCGTAGACCACCATCCCGCCGGTGTTCGAGTTGCGCAGGAGCATGTCGCTGGTGCCACGCCCGCTGAAATTGCCGACGCCCGAGAACTGCCAATCCAAACCGACCGTGCCCATGAAATTGGCGCCGATGATTTGATTGTTCCTGAGGTCGTAGACCTCGACGCCACCGTTGTTCGCGTTGCGCAGGATCATGTCGTTTTCGCCGAAGCTCGAAAAATTGCCGAAACCCATGACCTGCCAATCGAGCCCGACGTTGCCCAGGAAAGCGGCGTTGGTGATGTTGTTGTTGCTGATGTCGTAGACCTCGAATCCTCCGGTGTTCGCGTTGCGCAACAGCATGTCGGTCGTGTCATTGCCGAAGAAGCCGCCGAGGCCGACGAACCGCCAATCGGTTCCGACCTGGCCCAACTGGAAGGCCGCCAAGATGGTGTTGTTGCCGAGGTCGTAGATCTCGTAGAGGCCGTCGGCGCCGTGCCGCAGGATCATGTCTGCCGTGGTGCCAGCGGGCGGCGGCGGGTTGGTGACAGGAAGTATGCTCCGAAATCCGAGGGCTTCCGTGACCAGGATGTCCGCGGTCGTGAGGTGGCCGAGAGTGCCAACGGACTCGTTGAACGGGTCATTGGTGAACGGGAACCCGTTGCGAAAATCGCTCGAATCCGAATCCTGGCCCCACTGACAAATCTGCGTAGCGCCGCCATCGGTCGAGAAATAGGAAAACGTGTGGTTCTGACCGCTGCCATTGAACAGGCGGTTGCCCGGGCTGACGAAGCGCACCAGGTCCAGGGCGGAAAGGTATTGGAAGCCGTTGATAACGAGGTTCTCCGGGACGCGCCCCATGGCATGCCCCATTTCGTGCAGGAAGGCGGATGCCCGCTCCGCGCCAGGCGTGAAACCGATGCCGATGGCGACGAAGCCGTCGGTCTGTTGGGTAAAGAGCCCGAAACACGCCCCAACGCTGGAGCTGATCCAGAAGTTCGTAAAGCCGTTGAGGCTGTTGCCGGCAGGCAGGTTGGCGGCGTTGAAGAAGCCGGGCTGGCCGAAGGTCAGCAGATCAGTCCTCAGTTGCGAATACGTCAACGTAAACACGGCGTTTGGGTTGACGTCCGCTTCAGAGATGAACTGGTTCTGCAATGTTTGGCCGCGATACGATCCAAAGCCGACGTCGAACACCACCGAGATGTTGCTCGTGAACGTCGAATCCAGGATGTTGATGGCGGTCTGCTCATCTTGGAGGAAGCTGTTGATTTGGTCTTGTGTGAGGAACTGCCCAGAGTTGTTGAAGTCGTTGTTGACCGTGATTTGCATAACGTAGTTCTCGCTCTCTCACAGGGAAGCGTGGGAGATTTGACGCAACTGCCAGGGCTCAAGGGCTTCAGCGTCTGCCGCGTCGACGTCCGCCGACTTGGCGTCGTCGGCCACGGAAAAGCGGGTCCATCGCGTGCTCTCCCAGATTATCCATCCAACCGAGGCAATTTTACACTCCGGCGCAGCGGCAGCAAAGGCCGCTCGGCACGGCACCGGGCGGCCCTCATTTGTGACTCGACAGCACTAACGGCACAAAGGCAGTCTTCGCCCTCATTCCATTCCCAGAGCCGATAGGAGCCGTCATGGCAGATAATCCCGAAGCGCGCCCCAAGAAAGTTACTGCAATCCCTGTTAGCGATTCGCCTCATGCGCCCTTTATTTTTTACGAAAACGCTCCCGCGTTTGGGTTCACGAATGGCATTGTCAATATCACCTTGTCGGCAAATAGAACCTACGCGGGGCCTGGGGGCACTATCGTAACCGAGCAGGTAGTTGTCGCCTATTTGCGTGGAAACATTCCGGCGGCTCTTAGCTTGCGACACGCGATCGATAACGCTCTGCTGCTTGCCGCGCCCACCGGCCAGGACAAAGTGAGCTAGCAAGCATATCTACACAATCCCCAAGTATATCTACACAATCCCCAAGTTCAGATTTTGGACGATGATCTCGATGCTTTATCTGGGGGACCCTCACTGCCGCCGGCTCTTGGTTTTTACGCTATCCGCGCCGCGCACCGATCAGGCACGCATGACGTGTTAATTCTACCTTCTAACCCAGAAGGTGGCGACGCTGCCTATCGTCGCACCACTCTCATAACTCGCCATAGCTGCTGCCTATCGTCGGGCCGCTCTCGTGCGGGCTACGGTGGTCGTCAACGATGGCCGCTGTGACGCGCCGACGCTGCTCGCCACCGCCGACGAGGTGATCGAATAGCGCGGCCTTTGCTGCGGCGCGTTAGGTCGCTAATGGCACAAAGCGGACGTACCGAAGCGTTTATCCATTTGTCCGGTTTCGGGGCGAAGCGGACATGCGACGAACTCGGGCGGCAGATCGGTCGGTCGCAAATGACCCATAGCGGACATAGACAGGACTGAAATGCCGCAGTGCAGCCTCGTGGCGCCCTGTGTGTGCTATCGTTTGGGACAGCACAGGACGAGGTCGGCAGCGCTTCACCGCGATTCAGAACAATTCAGGTCTTCCCCAAGGACCTGGCCTCGGCCCTGACGCAGGTTGAGCGTGCGGTAAACCGACCGACGGCGGCGCGAGCCGTTTGGAGGGCGCCCGATGTTAGGCATGAGGCGGCGGGAATTCATCAGCCTTCTTGGCGGCGCGGCGGCAGCGTGGCCGCTCGCAGCGCGCGCGCAGCAGGGCGAGCGCATGCGGCACATCGGCGTGCTCGTGCCCTTTACCGCGGACGATCCGCCGGGACGAGCCCGCCTAGCGACTTTCGTGCAGGCACTGCAAAAGCTGGGGTGGACTGATGGCCGCAACGTGCGGATCGAGCCTCGCTGGGGTAGAGGAAATGCTAGCGACATTCGCAAATTCGCGGCGGAATTGGTCGCGCTCGCTCCAGACGTGATCCTGGCCGATAGCAGCGCAACCGTCGCGCCGTTGCTGCAGGAAACCCGCAGCGTGCCGATCGTATTCACGATTGTGGCCGACCCGGTCGGAGCTGGCTACGTCGACAGCCTCGCTCGGCCCGGCGGCAATATCACCGGCTTTAGCAATTTCGAATATTCCATTACCGGGAAATGGCTACAGCTGCTCAAGGACATTGCCCCAAGCGTAACGCGAGCGGCGGTCCTGCGCGATTCAGCCATAGCGGCTGGACCCGGCCAATTCGGCGCGATCCAGGCCGTCGCGCCATCGCTTGGCGTGGACTTGCGCCCGGTCGACGTGCGGGATGCGGGCGAAATCGAGCGTGTCATCGCGGCGTTCGCGCAGGGTTCGAATGGCGGCCTGATCGTGACCGGGAGCGCGGCGGCGACATTTCATCGCGAGCTGATCATCGCGCTCGCGGCTCGGCACCGGTTGCCCGCGGTCTACAATAACCGCCATTACGCCGCTAACGGCGGTCTGATCTCCTATGGACCGGATTTCGCGGACCAGTATCGGCGCGCGGCCGGGTACGTCGACCGTATCCTCAAGGGCGAAAAGCCGGCCGACCTACCGGTGCAGGCTCCGACCAGGTATGAGCTGGTAATCAATCTCAAGACCGCAAAGGCGCTCGGCCTCGAAGTGCCGACGACGCTGCTCGCGCGTGCCGACGAGGTGATCGAATGAAGCGGCGCGAGTTCATCACGCTTCTCGGCGGCGCCGCCGCAGCGTGGCCGCTTGCGGCGCGCGCGCAGCAGGCAACCATGCCAGTGGTTGGGTTCCTCCGTCCCGGTTCGCCTGAGGCGAACGCGCATCTCGTGGCGGCATTCCGCAAAGGACTTGGCGAAACGGGATACGTCGAGGGCCGCAACGTGGTCATCGAATACCGATGGACGCACAACTATGATGATCGGCTGCCGGAGCTGGCAGCCGATCTGGTTCGCCTGCGGGTAGCCGCCATCGCTACACCAGGCAGCAGTGCCGCGGCTGCCGCGGCTAAGGCTGCAACTGCGACCATCCCGATCATCTTCAGCGCGGGCGGCGACCCGGTCCAGACCGGCCTGGTTGCCAGCCTCAACCGGCCTGGCGGCAACGTCACCGGCGTGAGCTCCATGAGCGGCGAGCTTGGCGCCAAACGACTCGGACTCTTGCAGGAGCTGGTGCCGAGCGCCGCGCAATTCGCTGTCCTAGTCAATCTCAATAATCCTCTTACCGAAGCCTTCGTTGTCGACGTGCGGGCAGCGGCGGCAGCCCTTCGGCGGCAAACTGAGGTCCTCAGCGCCAGTACAAGTCACGACATAGACCTGGCGTTTGCGAGGTTGATTGAAAAACGGGCCGATGCACTCCTGGTCGGTAATGACCCTTTATTCGTCAGCCGCCGAGTGCAACTCGCTACACTGACGGCGCGCCACGCTGTTCCCGCGATCTACCCTTTCCGCGAGGATACCGAAGCCGGCGGGCTCATGAGCTACGGGCCGAGCAATACCGATCTGGTTCGCCAAGCCGGCATCTATACCGGTCGCGTCCTAAAGGGAGAGAAGCCGGCGGACATGCCGATCTTGCGGGCGACCAAGTTCGAACTCATCGTCAATTTACAAACGGCCAAGATCATGCGGCTCGAAGTGCCGCCGACCCTCCTGGCTCGCGCCGACGAGGTGATCGAATGAAACGCCGCGCCTTCATCACGCTGCTCGGCGCGGCAGCGGCGTGGCCGCTCGCGGCACGCGCGCAGCAGCCGGCGATGGCAGTAATCGGCCTGCTCAGTCCGAGCTCGGCGGAGGGAAGTTTGTACCTCACCGAGGCGCTGCGCCGGGGTCTGGCCGAAGTCGGCTACGTCGAAGGCAACAATGTGCTGATCGAATACCGGTGGGCCGACGGCCTCTATGATCGACTGCCGGAGCTCGCCGCCGATCTTGTCCGCCGCCGCGTTACTGTGATTGCGGCATGCGGCTCCTCGGCGCCCGGCCTCGCGGCAAAAGCGGCCACTTCGACGATCCCGATCGTGTTTCAGACCGGCGCTGACCCGGTCGCGGACGGTCTCGTTGTCAGCATGAATCGGCCGGGCGGCAATGTCACCGGTGTCAGCCGGATGAGCATTGCGATCGACCCGAAGCGGCTCGAGCTCTTGCACGAGGCCGTACCCAAAGCGACTGTGATCGGCTGTTTGATAAACCCGACGAGTGCGCGTGCCGAGGGCCAAATCCAGCAGTTGAAGCTTTCCGCGCGCACGCTCGGCCTTACGCTTGCGATCGGCAGGGCCAGCTCCGAGAACGATCTGGAAAGTGCCTTCGCGGCGATGGTGAAAACGGGAGCGACTGCGCTGTTCGTTGTCTCAGACCCGATCTACACGGCCTTCCAGGGACAAATTGCGTTATGGGCGGTGCGCCATGCCTTGCCCGCGATGTTCGCCACCCGGGCGGCCGTTACCGCCGCCGGGCTCATGAGCTACGACTCAAGCACCACAGATTCTTGGCGTCAGGTTGGTGTTTACGTGGGCCGCGTTCTCAAGGGCGAGAAGCCGGCGGACCTTCCGGTTCTGCAACCGACCAGGTTTGAGCTGGTCATCAATCTCAAAGTCGCCAAGGTGCTCGGGCTCACCATTCCCGAGGCCTATCTACTGCGCGCCGACGAGGTCATCGAGTGAAGCGCCGCGAGTTCATCACGCTGCTTGGCGGCGCTGCGGCGGCGTGGCCGCTCCCGGCGCGCGCACAGCAGGCTCCGAGGGCGGCCCGTTTGGGCTATCTCGCCCCCGCTTCCAATCCTGACCTTCAACAGGCACTGCTCGGCGGCCTTCGCGACCTTGGCTACGTCGAAGGTCAAAATCTTGCAATCGAATACAGGTTCATGCCCGGTCAATCTAAGAGCTACGACGAGCTTGCGGCAGAGCTTGCGCGCTCCGCTCCCGACGCCATGGTCGTCGTTGGCACACCCCCGGCGCTCGCGGCAAAACGGCAAACTACCAGCATTCCCATTATTATGGGACCCGCCGCCGATCCTCTACGCAGTGGTCTTGTCGCAAGCCTTTCTCGCCCCGGGGGTAACGTCACCGGCGTTTCGCTCTATGGTTCCGAAATGGTCCGCAAACGTATGGAGATTTTCAAGGAGGCTGTGATCGGAATCCAGCGAATCGCAGTGCTCGCCAATGCCGAAAATCCATTGCATCGGTTCCTGTGGGATGACCTTCAGCCGATTGGTCCTGCACTCGGGTTGCAGTTTCGTCTGCTCGTCGTTTCGGGGCTCGACAAATTTCCGGCAGTGTTTGCCACCATGAAGCAGGATGGCTTCGATGCCATGACTCTCCTGACCGACGCACAGTTCTTTTCGGCTAGGCGGCAGATAAGCAACCTTGCTGCGATGCATCGACTTCCAGCAATGTATGAATCGAGGGAGTCTGTCGCTGACGGTGGGCTTATCTCCTATGGAGCGAGTATCTCTGATCTGACCAGGCGTACGGCTGTGTTTGTCGTCAAGGTGATCAATGGGGCAAAGCCTGCCGATCTTCCGATAGAGCAACCGACGAAGTTCGAACTAGTCATCAATCTCAAGACGGCCAAGGCGCTCGGCCTCGATATACCAGCCGCCATGCTCGCCCGCGCCGACGAGGTAATTGAATGAAAAGGCGCGAGTTCATCATGTTGCTCGGAGGCGCGGCTGCAGCATGGCCGCTCGCCGCGCGTGCGCAGCAGCCGGGGAAGCTGCCGACCATTGGCTTCTTGGGCACGAGCACACCTGCGGACTTGAACCAAAGGACCGCCGCTTTTGTGCAGCGGCTGCGCGAACTCGGCTGGATCGAGGGTCGCACCGTCGCGATCGAGTATCGTTGGGCAGAGGGACGCGACGGGCGCATTGCCGAGGTCGCCGCCGATCTCGTCCGGCTCAAGGTCGCTGTCATCGTCACGGTGGGAAGCGCCGTCCCGGCGCTAAAGCAGGCGACATCAGTCATCCCGATCGTCTTCGCCATCTCGGGGGACCCGGTCGGCATGGGCCTCGTCGCGAGCTTGGCGCAGCCTGGCGGCAACGTCACCGGCCTGTCGAGCCAATCGACTGACCTTGCCGGAAAACGGGTCGAAATCTTGCGCGAGGTTGTGCCCGGTCTCCGTCGACTGGCGATCATGGCCAATGTCAGTTATCCCGTCGCCGCGCAGGATATGCGCGAGGCTGAGGCAGCGACCCGCATGCTCGGGCTCGAAGCCGTCACATCGGAAATCCAGCGAGGGGAGGATATTGCGCCTAGTTTGGAGGCGCTCAGGGGCCGCGCGGACGCGCTCCTCGTCTGTGGCGATCCGCTCGTCGTCGCCAATCGCATTCGTATCAACATCCTGGCATTGGGGGCGCGACTGCCCGCGATGTACAGCTCGCGGGAGTATGTCGAAGGTGGAGGTCTGATGTCCTATGGACCAAACATCGTAGACCTGTTTCGGCGCGCCGCCGAGTATGTCGACAAGATTCTGCGCGGAGCGAAGCCGGGTGATATCCCGGTCGAACAGCCGACCAAGTTCGAACTAACAATCCACCTGACGACCGCGAAAGTGCGCGGCCTCACCGTGCCCTCGACGCTGCTCGCGCGCGCCGATGAGGTGATTGAATGAAGCGGCGCACATTCATCACGCTGCTCGGCGGCGCGGCGGCTGCGTGGCCGCTCGCGGCGCGCGCGCAGCAGCCAGAGCGGATGCGGCGGATCGGCGTGCTCATGAATACCGTCTCCGATGATGCTGAAGGACAAGCGCGCCTCGCAGCTTTCCATCAGGGGCTGCAGCAATTGGGCTGGACTGTCGGCTACAACGTGCGGATCGATTATCGATGGGGCAGCGACGACGCCGAACGCGGTCGCAGAGGCGCGGCAGAGTTGGTCGCTCTGGGGTCGGACGTCATCCTGGCGTCAGGAACCCCGAGCGCGGCGGCATTGCAACAGTCGACCCGCACTGTCCCCGTCGTATTTGTGAACGTCGCCGATCCGGTCGGCGCGGGCTTCGTCGAGAGCTTGGCGCACCCGGCCGGCAACATCACCGGTTTTGGCCTGTTCGAATTCGGTGTCAGCGCTAAATGGCTGGAACTACTTAAAGAAGTCGCGCCTGGCGTGACGCGGGTTGCGGTGCTTCGGGATCTTACTATTGGAATCGCCCAGTTGGCGGCAATCCAGGCGGTCGCGCCGGCGCTGGGGGTGGAGTTGACTCCGATCGGCATTCGCGATGCCGGTGAGTTTGAGCGTGCAGTGACAGCATTCGCGCGCGGTTTGACTGACGGCATGATAGTGACGGCGAGCACGTTGGCTCTGGTTCATCGCGAACTGATCGCCACAGTGGCAGCGCGGCACCGACTACCCGCAGTCTATGCGTTCCGCTACATGGTCACCGCCGGTGGCCTGCTCTCCTATGGGCCTAATTCGGTTGACCCGTCCCGGCGCGCGGCTGGCTATGTGGATCGCATTCTTAAGGGTGAGAAGCCGGCCGATCTGCCGGTGCAAGCGCCAACCAAGCACGAGCTGGTGATTAATCTGAAGACCGCGAGGGCGATCGGCATCGACATTCCCCCGACGCTGCTCGCTCGCGCCGACGAGGTGATCGAATGATGAGGCGGCGCGACTTCATCACGCTCCTCGGCGGCGCGGCTGCTGCATGGCCGCTCACGGCCCGCGCACAGCAGTCGGGCAAGCTGCCGACCATCGGGCTCTGGGGCCCGACCACGCCTTCGGTCGGCAGTCAACGGGTTGCCGCGTTTGTGCAGCGGCTGCGCGAACTCGGGTGGATCGAGGGGCGCAGCGTCAAGATCGAGTATCGCTGGGCCGAGGGCCGCAACGAGCGCGCTGCCGAGATCGCTGCCGAGTTTGTCCGGCTGAAAGTCGATGTCATAGTCACGCAGGGAACTCCGTCAGTCCTTGCGGCAAAGCAGGCGACATCGGTCATCCCGATCGTCTTTGCGGCGGTGGGGGATCCGGTCGACAGCGGCCTGGTTGCGAGTCTGTCGCGACCGGGTGGCAACGTGACTGGCCTTTCGACTCAGCAGACGGACACTGCCACCAAGCGAATCGAACTTTTCCGCGAGATGGTCCCAGGTCTCCACCGGTTGGCGATCATGGGCAATGTCGGCAATCCCGCGGTCGAGCTGGAGTTGCGCGAGGTTCAGTCAACAGCCCGCGCGCTCGGCCTCGAGGCCGCCGCATTTGAACTACGGCGAGCGGAGGATATCGCGCCCGTCTTCGACGCGCTCAAGGGCCGCGCGGACGCACTTTATGTCTGCGGCGATCCGCTCGTATTCACCAACCGGATTCGCGTCAACACCTTGGCGCAGGGCGCACGACTGCCGACGATTTATCTTCTTGCGGAGTACGTCGAAGCCGGAGGTCTGATGTCGTATGGACCAAGCGTCCCCGACCTGTACCGGCGCACCGCCGATTATGTTGACTGATTCTGCGCGGGGCGAAGCCGGGCGACATTCCGGTCGAGCAGCCGACCAAATTCGATCTCGTCATCAATCTGACCACCGCCAAGGCGCTCGGTCTGACGATCCCGGAATCATTCCTGCTGCGCGCCGACGAGGTGATTGAGTGATGTGAAACGAGAGGGAGGTTCAAAATGAAACTTCCCCGTCGAAATTTTCTGCATCTGGCCACGGGGGCTGCCGCGCTGCCGGCGGTCTCGCGCATCGCATGCGCGCAAGCGTATCCGTCGCGGCCAGTGCGCCTGATCGTGGGTTTCGCAGCCGGTGGCGGCTACGACATCGTCGCGCGGCTAATAGGACAATGGCTGTCGGAACGTCTCGGCCAGCCATTCGTCATCGAAAATCGACCGGGTGCTGGTACCAATATCGCCACCGAAGCCGTCGTGCGAGCGCCGCCAGACGGCTATACGCTCCTCCTCATCGGCTCGACGAACGCAATCAACGCCACGTTCTACCAGAAGCTCAATTTCAATTTCATCGGCGATATCGCCCCGGTTTCGAGCATCACGCAGCAGCCCCAGGCCATGCTGGCAAATCCATCGTTCCCCGCCAAGACGATTCCTGAGTTCATCGATTACGCGAAGGCCAATCCAGGCAAAGTCAACATGTCCTCGCCGGGAGTGGGGACCATAAGTCATCTCGCCGGAGAACTGTTTAAGATGATGGCGGGCGTCAACCTTGTCCACGTGCCTTTTGGTGGTAACGGCCCCGCACTGACAGCCTTGCTCGGTGGACAAGTGGACGTCTCGGTCGCCTCTCTTCCCTCGTCGATCGAGTATATCAGAACCGGCAAGCTACGTGGGCTCGGGGTCACCACCGCAATGCGCGCGGAGGCGCTACCGGAGGTTCCGAGCGTAGGCGAGTTTGTCACAGGCTACGAGGTGACCGCGTGGTACGGTGTAGGCGCGCCAAAGGGCACGCCTGTCGATGTCATCGACAAGCTCAACAGGGAGATCAATGCCGGCCTTGCCGACCCCAAGTTGAAGGCTCGGCTCGCCGACTTCGGCGGCACGGCGTTGGCGCTGTCACCGGCTGATTTCGGCAAGTTTATCGCCGAAGAAACTGAGAAGTGGGCCAAGGTGATCCGGGCGACCAACATCAAGGCGGAATAGGCCATCATCGTCGCGCTGACATTCCATAACGTTTCGTTCCGCGAATCCCTCTCGCTGTGCCGCCGACGCTACTCGCCCGCGCCGACGAGGTGGTCGAATAAGGATGCTTTTGCAGCACTGCATATGTCGCCGATTTGCGTTACGGTCTCTTCGTGCCAGCCGCTCCGTGAGGAACCTCTGCCGCGCCGAAGTGTTTCCCAGGCGGAGCCCTCGCATTATATACGATCTCCGAGCCTTGAGGGTTCCGAGGGGCCCCGCCCTAACGCCCTCGGGCGGGGTTCTCGTATCGGCGGAACCAATGGTGGAACAGCACAGCCCGATCATTGAGTTCCCGCGCATGAAGTACATCGGTCGTCGCGTGGGCGATCCGCCCAGAGACGAAACCGAGCATTTTTATCGATGCCCTGCGTGCGGCAGGTGGGTGGATTGCCGCGACCTTAGCCAAGTGTTCGACCATGAGGGGCCGCCACCGCATCCGGCCGAAGATTGGCGCCAACAAAATTTAATCGCGCGCTAACCGATCTTCGCGCCGCGACTCGCCTTTGGAAACGACTGCTTCACGCATGCGGTGTCGTCAGCAACGGCTGCTGTGATGTCTCGGCCAAGGGGGACCGTATTCAAGCTGTCGGCAGCGGCAATGCCGCCGCCGAAACCCGCCATTGCCTGCACAAGCTGAGAGGTTGAGCCGTCCGAACTGCCCATGGAGCCGGTTGGCGGATCGGCCGCGAAACCGCCGAGCTGCCAATCCAATCCTACCGCACCCAAGCTCGCGGCTCCGACCAGAGTGTTGCCTGCAATGTCGTAGACCTCGAACGCACCGGTATTTTTGTTGCGCAACACCAGATCGGATTCACCGGCTCCGTGAACCGGGCCGATGCCGGCGAACTGCCAATCCAAGCCGACTGTGCCGATGAAGGCGGCGTTGGTGAGTTGGTTGTTGTTGATGTCGTACACTTCCAACCCGCCGGTATTGACGTTGCGCAACAGCAGGTCGGTTTCGCCGGGGACGCCACTGAAATTCCCGACGCCCGAGAACTGCCAATCCACGCCGACCGCGCCGATGAAGGCGGCGCCGGTGATCTGATTGCTGTTGATGTCGTAGACCTCCAATCCGCCGGTATTGGAGTCGCGCAGGATCATGTCGCTGGTTCCACGCCCGCTGAAATTGCCGACGCCCGAGAACTGCCAGTTCAAGCCGACCGCGCCCATGAAGTTCGCGCCGATGATTTGATTGTTCCTGATGTCGTAGACCTCGACCCCGCCGTTGTTCGCGTTGCGCAGGATCATGTCGTTTTCGCCGAAGCTGCTGAAGTTGCCGAAACCCATGACCTGCCAGTCAAGCCCGACGTTGCCCAGAAAAGCGGCGTTCGTGATGAGATTGTTGCTGATGTCATAGACTTCAAAGCCGCCCGTGCTGGCGCTGCGCAACAGCATGTCGGTCGTGTCATTGCCGAAGAAGCCGCCGAGGCCGACAAACCGCCAATCGGTTCCGACCTGGCCCAACTGGAAGGCTGTCAAGATCGTGTTGTTGCCGATGTCGTAGATTTCGTATTTGCCGTCGGCGCTGTGCCGCAGGATCATGTCGGCGGTGGTGCCAGCGGGCGGCGGCGGGTTCGGGACAGGGTGCTGGAATCCGAGGGCTTCCATGCACTCGATGTCCGCGGCCGTGAGCTGCCCGAGATTGCCGACGTTCTCATTGAACGGGTCATTCGGCGTACGATTAGAGGGCGGAGTCGAATCCACGCCTCGAAAATCGCTTGGATCCGAAGTCTGACCCCAATCAGCCAGGTCGGTGGCACCTCCGTCGAGCGAAAAATATGCCGCCGGCACGGGGTTCTGAACCGAGGGGCTCTGCGTGCCGTCGAACAGGCGGTTGCCCGGGCTGGTGAAGCGCACCAGGTCGAGCGCGGAATCGTATGTGACGCCGTTGACGCCGATGACGCCGTTGCCGACGATATTTTCCGGGACGCGCCCCATGGCATGCCCCATTTCGTGCAGGAAGGCGGATACCCGCTGGGCGCCAGGGGTGAAACCGGTGCCGATGCCGACGAAGCCGTCGGTCAAGTTGGTAAAGAGCCCGAAACACGCCCCAACGCTGGAGCTGACATAGAAGTTCGACACGCCGTTGATGCTGGTGCCGGCAGGCAGATTGGCCGCGTTGAAGAAGCCGGGTTGGCCGAAGGTCAGCAGATCATTCCGCAGTTGCGAATACGACAACGTAAACACGGCGTTTGAGTTGACGTCCGCTGTAGAGCGGGTCTGGTTGTTCAATACTTGGCCGCGGTACGATCCAAAGCCGACGTCGAACGTTACCGTGATGTTATTCGTGAACGTCGAATCGAGGATATTGATGGCAGTCTGCTCATCCTGGAGGAAGCTGTTGATTTGCGCTTGGGTGAACGGCCCATCGGTCGTGAAGTCATTGTTGACCTGGATTTGCATGGCGTGTTCCTCGCGCTCTCACAGGGAAGCATGGGAGATTTGGCGCAGCCTACCTGCACGATACGGATCGCCGGATTTCACAATATCGTCGCCAGGAGCACATCTCCCGTCGCCGTAGATGGGGTCGAGTCCTTGGGGCAAATCTGAATCGTTCTGAATCCATCGAGGCAAGCTTTTTTGGGTCAGGACCATGAACAGGCCGCGTCAGACAACCCACTGGCAAGATTAAGCCGGAGTATACTCATGCGGGCACTTTTTTGGTTAGCGATCACGCGGTGTCCAAAAAATGATGGGTACTCCAAGAGTAACCTGTGATGGCGGTGCCCAGACCGGAAGCTTGGTATGCTGCTTGGACGGTAGATACGAAAGCATCGATGCCTTCTTAGAGCTGCCGAAGCCATCGGCTCCTCCGCCAAGCAGCCACACAGCGCGCGTACGTTAAGGCCAGCTAAAGGCCGGCTTAAGATTTCATCAATTTCAGCTATTGCACTGCTGGCGACGGCGCAGTCAATTTGCTGAACTAACGTGATTGCTTAACTGTGGTGCAACGCCGCGTCGGCTCGGCGTGGTATTCTAGAGTCAGTAGCCAGGTCCGAGACACCACCGCCGACTCCATGCTCCAGCCCCACCGTCGCCGCCGCGGCCCCAAGCCCGACCGTCGCCGCGCCCTTGAGCTACTCGCCGCGTCTCCGGAGGGCTGCACCGAGGCGCTGATGTTCGCGAACGGATTTACAGCCGAGCTGCTAATCGAGCTGGTGCGCGCCGGGCTCGCGTCCGCGCACGCCGAGCGCATGGTCGCCGACGGCAAGATCAGGGAGTTCGCGCGGGTGAAACTCAGCGAGGTTGGGTGGCAAGCACTAGCGGGCGACGCGATTAACGTAAGGACGAAACCAACATGAGGCGACGCGAGTTCATCACGCTGCTCGGCGGCGCGGCGGCGGCGTCATCGCCGCTTGGTGCCGCGGCTATCCCATCGCAATCAGGCTCCGCCGCTCGCGTCGCGAGACGATCTCGATGCGGTACGTAACGAGCGCCAACACTGCCCATGCGCCATGGAATAGCACTCCCGCAACAACAACCAGGCCACCTGGGATCGGACCAATGGCGGCACGTTCCCAAAGGTCGGCGAGTGTGGCCAGCGGTGCCGGGTGGATGGCAAGCTTGCCGTAGTACGCAACGGCTTGGATCACAAAGATCCACGCGTATGTGCGGCGAAGCCGACGACCGATCGCGCGGACGAAGCTGATATGGTAGCGCGGATCGCAATAGTCCTTCGCCAGCAACTGGGCCCAGCCCGCACCCAACTGAATGCCTTCACCCCTAATCATGGGCGCGAAGAAATCAGTCTCGAGTAAACGCGCGCGTGCCCTCCATACGTTGAAATACCGGTACCGGCGCGCCTCGAATAGAAGGAACACACTGACGATCAGACCAACGAGCACCATCGGTAAGGGCGAGGCTTGCGCACTGCTGAAAGTCGCAGACAGCGCAATGCCCGTCGTAACCACCGCCCAGTTCGTGGTGCTGTCAAGGCGCGTCCGCCAGGCAGTGCTACGGTAGACTTCACCTAAGATGGGCGAGCGCGCCAATCTCCGCGGCACTGAACTCGAGCTTCTGGGTCGTCGGAGGCGCCGGTTCCTGCGTATCGCGTAAGGCCATGGGGTTGGCTCCAGGAAGCGGTTGGAGTGTAGTGAACACTATACCGTTTTGATTTGCGATTGGCCGGTTGAACATCGATTACACGGCGGTGCAAGCGGTAGCGGCGGCCCTCCTGGCAAGCGGAACGGACAATACCGTCACGGCGAGCGGATGAAGGCCGCGATTGCGGAGCAGGCGCGCGAGGGCCGATGCGCCTGCGGCTGCGCCCGCTCTCCTGGAGGAACGCTTTGCTGCACGAGCGATGATGGGGCGCATCTCCAATCCTACTCAATGCTCGACCGCCGGCGCGATCTTTGCATCTACGCCAGAAAAATTCTAAGCGGTGACAAGGCAGCTGATCTGCCGGTCATAGAGCCGATCAGGTTCGAGTTGTGACCAACCTCAAGACCGCCAAGGCGCTTGGCCGCTGTGCTGCATATGTCGCATATGGCACATTTGAGACATCTGCCGATGTCCGCTAAGTGGCCGCTTTCGGGGGCAAAGCAGACAACTCTTGAAAGCAAGGCGGAGCGTGGCCCGAGAGATCCGTTGAGGCCGGTACTCGGTACGCGCTCCGCCCGCACCGAGTGCCGCGCTGTTAAGACAGCACGCCCGTGGCGTGGTATCGTTGCATTTACGCACCTCGCACGGGAGGGGCGTATGACAGTCACCATCGGACGGCGGGAATTGCTGGTCGCACTCGGCGGCGCGGCGGTCGCATGGCCGCTCGCGGCAGACGCGCAGCAGCCGAGCATTCCGGTGATCGGTCTAAACGGGTTTAGGCGGCGGGAGGCCAAGCTGTTTTCGAGTTGCGGCGTCAAGCTGCCACGTCTCTCCGCATGCAGCCAGCCGTTCGTTGATGTGGCCTTCGGCCCGATTTAGGCGCTCCGCGAATGTCGCCGGCTTGTCGTCGCTGGACCTCCAAAAGTCATTGAAAAACCGTCGCACAATTTCGCGGCGACGCTCGATTTCTTGCTGATTGAGCGGCTCTTCGATCTTAACGCTTATCTTGCTTTCGGGACGGACCGCGATGCTATCGGCGCCAGACGCTTCCTCTGCCACGGTATCCATATTTTCATTTGCTGGGTTCGGATCAGAACTGCCCTTCCACTGATCGGCCAGTGCGTTGATGAACTCAACTCCTTTTTTGAACCAACGCGACATCGTCACATTGCACCCTGCTCCCACCGAAAATTGGATCTTTTCGTCTGCGGCTGCACGTCCGCACCGATCAATCCGCTCGCTGTGCAAACCACGCGGCCCACGTGGTGAGCGCGCCGGCGTTTCATCTGGCAGCACGATTAAAAGTAAAGCCCCGCCGAAGGTGATCGCGGCCGGCAGGGTTCTGGTGCAAGGGGGCGACGCCAATCCATGCTCGCATGCCGCCGACCTCCTGTCGGTTCGATCTGCGACTCTGGAACCTCACGAAACCGTCAGAGCGGCTAAGCGACTCGACTTGATGGAAGCGGCTCTGTGCGGCGCTATTCGTCGGGTTCTCTGACAACCGCCGGTTCTTCGTCCTGGTCCTCGTCCTCTTCGTCTTCTTCGTCCTCGTCATCATCGTTGGGGTCTCGCGGTGGCGGCGAATTGCGGATAAGGGTCCAGTTGACCAACCAGGTGGAAATGTCCTCGGGGATGCGCGAAGTCATATCGGCTCCTGTTTGGATGTCGGGATGTTCGCGGACGGATAGTAGCGCGAGAGTCTATCAGCGATCTACCGCCTGCCGTTTCGGCCGCTCGCCGGTAGGCTCAAGCTTCCGGTCGAGGCGCCGACTAAGATCAAGACGGTTCCGTTACACGTCGGGCGCGGAACCGAATGCAGCGTTGCGGGTTGGGCCGATGGTGAGACAGGAGACTTCAAGTGTCTCACTCCATCAACCTTAAGCCCCGCCCGACCGGGGCTTTTCTTTGACGCGCCAATGAGCGCGGCTATCCACATATCGCATCAAGCCCATCATCGAACGCGCCCTTGGCGAGGTCGGGGCGGCGGCGTAACCGATCATAGGTCCGCCAGTGCAGGCTTTCGGCTTGTCTGGGAATGCCTCCATCATGTTCGGGCTTGCTCCCAGTCGCATTCGAATTTTCTGTGCCGTCCCAAGCCCACGATAGAGTGCAGCTTCGCGTTGACGCGACGCCGGCTCCATGACGACAGCCGGGAACGGCGGCAAGTCGGTGCAATCTTTTTGCTAAAATCACCTCGGTCATGGCGCCCCTTGCGGCCGGCGTCGTGGCAAGTCCTGACCCGTCGTGAGAGAGCCGCTGCTGGTCGGGGCGCTTACGCGATCCGCGCGTAGCATGCCTGCGGCAGGTGGAAAAAGAAGAGAGCCGCTGGCGTGGCAGTCCGGCGGCTCGTCTTAGCTCCTCGAGGGTTGACTGGCTTGGCTCAACCCTCTCTCGATCTGGCACAAAATTATTTCAGCCGTATTTCATGGATTGTTTCAATTGTGCTTCTCCCGCCGCTACTGGTCGCGATCCGCGCCTTAGCGTGATTTGTGCATTGGGATAACATCGGGGCCGTCGAGCCTCCAACTCTTTCGAGCGTCGCCATCGAGTGGCCTTCAGGCGCGCGAACTATTGTTATCATAAAATGGCATCAGCGATTAGTTATGCAGGCGGGCGATTTCGTCCTTTAGCAGCAACTTGCGACGCTTCAACTCCACGATCTGGAGATCGTCGATCGACGGATGAGCGCGGGCTTCGACTATTTCCGCTTCCAGGGCCCGATGCCGTCTTTCCAATTCCGCGAGATGCGCCGCTATGGACATATTGGGGGTCTCCTCAGTCAGATCGTGGGGTGGGTCTTTCGCCGGCGGCTCTGGCGCGTTCGGGCGCTGACCCGCAATTTGTCACGCTAGTCCGCGGCCATGGGTGTGCTTGGCTACCGGTGAAGCGGTAAGGCACGAATTTACATAAGGTGTTGCGTTTTCAACACAGTCCAGCTCGCTTCGCATCGCGGTGTTAAGGTTAACCAGCAAACGAGATGGTCCGTTGCCACTTTAAATCAATTTGTAATCGAATTTCTATCAGCCTCCATCCTTCTAGGTGTCGCGTATCTGAGGAGCGCAATAATGGGACGAGCGCCCGTATACAACGGCATTAATCGAGTCGGATTGTATTCTTCAAAGGCGCGGGGAAGCTTTCATCCAGGACCGGCCGTCATGAGGGCTAGTAATCATCTCGCCGTTGTATGCCTATTCTTCGGGGTCGCGTTGGCCGCGTTTCTCTCGGGATCACTTGAGCAACGAATCGGAAATTTATTTTCCTTTGGTTTGTTACCTGCGATCAGTGTCTACGCAGGTGGTCATGTTCTGGGTCAGCTGCTGGTATTCGGCGTCGAGCTATGTGACCTCTGCTTTCGGTATGCCGTACATCTAATAAGCGGTCTCTTAAGCTGGGCAGGCACGCGCGTCTCAAATTTGACCGAGGCCCCGCATCAAGCGAAGCCAGCGGAATTGACAACTGGCGCCACTTTCGTAGCCGAGCAGTAGAATTCACATTTCGCGTGACCAATCAGATGAAGGTCCTTGCATGGCTCAAACCTCGGATCTCCCGCTGACGACGAACTTTGGATCCGTGACGTGCTGCAGTCGGGTACTTCGGCGTCGGATCATCATAGGCGTGTTCTTGATGGCGTTTGGTTTCGGCTGGCTTGGTGTTTATGATGCTTATGGGCCACCTGATTCTCTGCGGGAAGAGGCCGCTGCACCGACTATTGACGCCGTAGTCGAGCGCATCATCGGCGTCGAGTCCCACGGCGATCCGAACGCGAAGAACAAACGTTCTAGCGCAACGGGACTTGGTCAATTTCTCGACGAAACTTGGCTCGATATGATCCGCGGGCACCGACCCGACTTGGCTAAGGGGCGCAGCCAAAGTGAAATCCTAGAACTGCGGCGGGATGCCGAGGTTGCCCGTGAGATCACCGCGCGATTTACCCAGCGAAACGCCGAGATGCTGAGGAAACGTGGTCTGCCTGTAACCCCCGGAACGCTATATTTGGCTCACTTTGCTGGTGGCGCGGGAGCTGTGGCGATCCTGTCAGCAATGGAGAATGCCGACGCCGCCCTCGTTATGGCGACTGCCGACGCAACGGGTCGAACCAAGCGAGAAAAAATCATTAAGGCAAATCCCTTCCTCGAACGCTTCACCGTCGCTGACCTGAGAAACTGGGCGGACCGCAAAATGCGCGTTCCTGGTTCATAGTTGCCAAGGCACGCACGTCAACTGACATCATTACCTGTCGTTTTGACAGTTTTGGATACGCTGTTGAGATTCTCTGCAATGAAATCGGAACCTTGCGCAGGAGTTGATGACGCGCTTCCCAATAGGCAAAGGAGCGCGAATGATCCGTGCCGTAGTGGCACAGCCGTATCCCCTTGCTCGTGCCGCGGGCCTAATGTTTACAGGCAGCGGAACGGTTTTCAATGCAGCCTAGCCGGCTCCGCCGGACGACCGCGAGGCCTTATGCTTGGCCCGTTCGACGTCCGGGATGAGAACCAGCTCACGCTACGCGGATGACGATTTTGCCAAAATGTGCTCCCAAGGCCATGTGCCGGTAGGCCGCCTGCGCCTCATCGAAGGGGAATACCTTATCGAGTACCGGCTTAATGCCACTCGCCGCTATCGCGCGGCTCATCGCCTCAAACATCTGCATCGAGCCGACGGAGATGCCCTGCACGTTGGCGCGACGGGCAAAGATTAGTCCCGGATTGAGTTCAGTGGCAGGACCGCTCAGGCCGCCGATCATACTGATCTTGCCGCCGACGCGGATCGCGCCGAACGAGCGGGCAAGCGTCGCGGCACCGCCGACCTCGACAACATGGTCAACGCCACGGCCGCCGGTGAACCCCAGTGCAGCCTTCTCCCAGTCGGGCGTGGTCTTGTAGTTGATGCCGTGATTGGCACCGAGCGCCTTCGCGCGCGCGAGCTTATCATCGCTCGACGATGTAATGATCACCTGAATGCCCATCATGCGCGCGAGCTGAAGGCCGAAGATCGATACGCCGCCGGTCCCCTGCAACAACACCGTCTGACCGGCGATGAGCTTTGCGTGCTCCATCATCGCGTTCCAAACTGTGACACCAGCACAGGGGAGGGTTGCGCCCTCCTCCAGCGACAAGTGCCCCGGAAGTTTTACGATCCCGTCCTCCTCCAACACTGCATATTCCGCAAGCATGCCGTCGATGCCGCCTCCAAGCGCGCTTGCGTGCACATCGGCAGGCGCCTCGCCACCGGCCCAGCGCTGAAAGAAGCACCCGGCGACGCGGTTGCCGACCTTCACGCGGGTGACACCGGGACCGACCTCGATGACTTCCCCCGCGCCATCCGATAGCGGAATGAGGTTCGCGCGCACCGGCATTCGGTAGGTGCCGCGCACGATGCCGAGATCGCGGAAATTGATGGAGCAGGCCTTAACTTTCACCACGACCTGACGATAGGCCGGCTTGGGATCGGGCCGCTCGACTTTGACCAGCGCATCGATGCCGGCGCCGCCTTTCGGCAGTTGGTAGGCACGCATGCTTTCCTCGCGCTATTAGACTTCGAGCTGCACCCTATAACACTCGACGCCCCGACGCGGAACACGATCACGCCGTGCAATGGACACACGAGAAAGTGCTGTCGAAATAATCCCCGCCCGCGGCTCACCGCCTAATGGGCTGGGCTGCGGCCGGGGTCGCCTTCGGAGAATGGAAAGGCGAAGTTAATTCATTTCTGGGCGCTGCGCACGAAGGCGGCAAGTTCGGCGTTAAAGCGCGGGGTAGCCTCGAAGAAGGGCGAGTGGCCGACGCCCTGGTAGATCGAAAGCTTGGCGCCGGGGATCATCTTCGCCGTGTATTCGGCGGCGATCAGGTTTGAGTTCTTGTCCTCCGCGCCGTGCGTCACCAGCACCGGAAGCTTGAGGCTGCGCAACATGTCGTCGACATCGAGCGGCCGCCCGCTCAGACCGAGGCGCACCTTGGGCGGCACCATCATGTTGAAGGCGAGCATGGTTTCGTATTCCTCTTGGGTCGGCTGGATGGAGAAGCAGTCGTGCAGGAATGCCCGTGTCGCCGCGATATTGATGGCCAGGTTTTCCGACGCCATCAGGGGGAGATTGCGCAGATTCGGACCGAAGAAGCTTGGATCGCCCTTCTGACCGGCGTCGACGTAATTGAGGCCGGCGAGCTTGGCAGTGCCATGGGTCGTTAGATAATCGGCCATGACGCGGCCGCCGTAGGACCAGCCGACTAGTACCGGACGCTTGAGCCCGGTTGCGTCCATCACGGCTTGCACCTCGTCGCCCCAGTATTTCGAGGTCTTGTAACGCTCCGGTTCGAGCGGCTTGTCGGAATTGCCGTGGCCGCGGAGGTCGTAAGTCACCATGTGGAATTCCTTGGCGAGATCGCTGCTGGTGACCTGCTTGATCCACGACAGATGGCTTTGCGAGAAGCCATGAATGAAGAGGATTTCGGGCCCATTCGGATTGCCCCAGTCCTGCGCCGAAATGGTGAGGCCGTCGGGCGTCTTCACTGAGACCGCCTTGAACCTTTGTTCCTGCGCGTGGCCGGACGTTGCGAGAGTGACGAGAAACGCCGCGACAGACATTCCGGCAAGATGGTTCCAAGGGGGTGTGCAGATCATTTAGAAGTCCTCCCTGATTAGATGTGCGGACTGGCGAAGCAGCCTCGATCAGACCGAAGCGATGGTGCGACCGCCAGCGTGCACTTTCCACGTCGGCGGTGCAAGAACGTGCGCCTGTCTGTTGCTCTTTCATTTCGCGACCGCTGCCCCAGCGGAGCTGGGAGTGGCTTGGCTAACGCTGCGATCCCCGCTGACTGATCCTCGCCAATTAGGCGACAGCCCCACTACACGCGTAGAGCCAGCCGGAAACCGTCTCTACCAACTGATCGCAGGCGATCGGGAAGCAATCCATGCTGCCGCAGCAGGCCAACGGATACCAAGAATGCGCCAGCGCCGGGACGGGGCGACTAGCACTACGACAATGAGCAATGCCAGCCGCATCAGTCGGAACTCGTAGACCCGCCTCGGGCGCGTTCGGTAAACGGCGCCCACTCAAATTATTTTGCCCTAGATCAAACGCGATTGACATATGTCAAAAGTGATGGGCTGATTTGTAAAACAATAAATGCGTCGCGTAGAACGCACGAACCTGACCTACCGAGCATCAAGGCCCGCTGCCGCATTCCAAGGCAATCGATGCCGTTTTGATTCATTGCTGCTGACCCCAAACCGTGACACCCCGGCGAGAGTGATGAAATCGCGCCGTCTTAATTGCTCGAATTGCATTCGATCTCCCCATCCAGGGCCGGTTATCGAATGGCGGGATCAGTCAGGCACGGAGCGATTTTACAACCGACCGACCGGCGTCGGTGCCATGCGCCGCCACGACGGTCAGGCCCAAAGCGGTAGCAACTACCCGGCTCTAGTCGTTCGGCGTTCATTGCCGTCGGCCTGGCGGCCCGCGATAAGCTGCCCGACGGTCTACTATAGCAGGCACTTCGGCAGCGATGGGGGTCTGAGATCCGCGTGGGAGAAATCAAATGTACTGTTTGCTTCATGTCCGGTTGGCGGGCGTAGCTGCTCTCGTTGCACTAACCGTCGACCATGCGTCGGTCTCGTCCGCGCCCAGCCGATGCGAGCAGGTGCTGTCCCGTTTCGGCACCAGGCTCGCCGATGCAACGTGCACCGAGAGTGCCGATCTTACCACCGCCAATCCGGCGACAACCCTCGCTAACGACGCGATTGCCACACTGCCGCGGTTCGCGTTTACGCCGCAGACCGATCGCGACACGATTGCCCCCGATCCGTCCCATCGCACGCCAATCGCCGGGCCGGTACCGGGCGTTCAGATCAACGCTCGTATTGCCGAGGACCCGCAAGGTCAAGCGCGGGTCTTGATGCGTCTGCCCGACAACTGGAACGGCAGGCTGGTGGTGGCTGGCGCATCCGGCACGCGCAGTGAATTCAACGGCGATTTTGTCTGGAGCGACTACGTCGTGCAGAAGGGCTATGCCTACGTCTCGCAAAACAAGGGCACGCTCAATTTAACGGCGTCGAACGCGGCGGATACCATGGCCTGCCGGCTCAGTCCGTCATCGACCACCTTCGTTCATTTCTATGACGACGATCCGGGCATGCCGTTCACGCGTTGGGCTACGTTCATGGCGGAGGCAGCCCGGCTCGGGCGCGCCGCAGTCCAGATCCACTATGGCCGGGAGACCCAGCAAACGTATGCGGTAGGCACCTCGAACGGCGGCTATCAGGTGCGACGTGCTGTGGAGCTTTATCCCGAGTTGTTTGATGGCGGTATCGATTGGGAAGGCACTTTCGTCGAAGCGGCCATGCCGAACCTCTTGAGTACTCTGCCGCCGGCGATCCTGAACTATCCGGATTACGTTGCCTCCGGATTCAACCCTGACAGCACCGCCGCGAAGAACATCCTTGCGGCTGGTTATCCTCCCGACCTGACAACCACCCAGGGAGGCATGACGATCTCGCTATGGGGACTCCATTACCTCCAGTTCTGGGAGGTCACCATGTGCCAGTGGCAAAAGCGATTGGACCCGACTTACAACACCTACGGCGCGGGGCTCGCCAATTATGTCTATGTCAACCGACTGTCCGTATCCGATGTCGCTGAAAATCTTGACAAGTTTCGCACCACCGGCCGCATCCGCCGACCGCTCATCACCGTCGCTGGCACGATGGATGCGCTGCTGCCGATTGACGATAATGCTCGCGCCTATGCACGCCGTGTAGCTACCGCAGCGCGCGAGAATGCCGACAAGGAAGTCCCAGCTTACCGCCTCTACGAGGTGCAGAACGGCAATCACATCGAAACCTTCAAGCTGACATTCCCGCAGCTCGAACTTATCCAACCTCATGCACAGCACGCGTTCGATGTGCTGGTCAGTGCTGTTGAAAATCATGCCGACCTGCCGCCGAGCCAGTGCGTCCCGCGCGGCGGCACGATCGACAAAAACCCAGCACAACCGGGCCATTGTATTAACTTGCTCGCCCCGTGACAGGGTAGCGATTGCAGAATTGTGCTTGCCCAGGCCCGCTCGCCTGGGCGGCATGGCCTTCGTCGCCAACCGCCGGATGTTGCTTTACCGTCACAGCTGGCCATTACGCACACACCGGCCACGGGCGTCACATCTGATTTCGCATGGACAGTCGTTCATTTTTGCTCTTGCCTTCCTTCAATGCAGATAATGACGCGCCCCTTAGCGCGCTTTACACCGTCAGCGTAACACTCCTCGCTGCTCGTATAGGATTGGTTTGCGACGGAAACGTCGCCCTGTGAGCATGACAGCAAAGATGACGTACAAACCAACAGCAGAATCCAAACCGCGGTCATTTCGGCACCTCAGCCGGCGTGGCCTGGTGCCAACATTCTTGCACCTTTCCCTCCCTACCGCGGCATAGCTCCGGTCGTGGTTTCCCGATCAGAGGCTCGGTCCTTTGATCCCGTGTAGGACACGCGCCAAATCGTCCCACCAGTGTCGTCGGCAATCAACAGCGATCCGTCCCTCATTACTGCCAAGGCAGCGGGGCGTCCCCACACCTCGGCACGATGTTGACCCGACACCCAGAAGCCCGTCACGAAATTTTCGTAACCTCCCTCCGGCTTACCGTCCTTGAATCGCACTCGAACAACCTTATAGCCCGTCGGCTCAGAGCGGTTCCACGAGCCCTTAAGCGCTACGAATGCATCCCCCCGATACTCTGTCGGGAATTGTTCGCCGTCGTAGAACACCATGTCCAAAACCGATGAGTGCGGCTGGAACAGCACGTCTGGAATAA
>Ga0306920_100001829_pt1 | contig 26467 bp, 21 predicted proteins | sample flu12Cox44000170_FD_204666 | JGI IMG/M metagenome (GOLD analysis project Ga0306920, IMG submission 204666) | Lab enrichment of tropical soil microbial communities from Luquillo Experimental Forest, Puerto Rico - flux4day.12C.oxic.44.000.170 (v2)... | ecosystem: Environmental > Terrestrial >...
ACGAGGAAGCGCTGAAGCAGCTCAATCACTTTCTCCGCGACTGGCGCACCCAGGACCAGATCCTGATGGACCGCCACCTTTTCGATATCATCTGGGAAGTCTACCGCGACGTCGACGGCAAGCAGCCGATCCAGATCATCTCTTGCTACCGTTCCCCCGCCACCAACGCCATGCTCCGTCACCGCTCCGCGCATTCGGGCGTGGCACGCTTCAGCCAGCACATGCTGGGACACGCAATGGATTTCTATATTCCAGGCGTGCCGCTCGAACAGGTTCGCTACGCAGGCCTTCGCCTGCAGCGCGGCGGCGTCGGCTTCTACCCGACCTCCGGATCGCCCTTCGTGCATCTCGACACCGGCAGCATCCGGCACTGGCCGCGCATGACGCATGATCAGCTGGTCAAGGTCTTCCCGGATGGCCGCACTGTTCATGTCCCAAGCGATGGCGTGCCGCTGAAGGGTTACGAACTGGCCAAGGCCGACATCGAAAAACGTGGCGATGGCGACGCCGCCGCGCCCGCCGGCAAGCTGGGCTTCCTTGCCGCGCTGTTCAGGGGCAAGTCGAACGACGAAGACGACGAGGGCGCAACCGCCGCAGAGGTCGAAAAGAAACCGCAGACTGTCGTGGCCGCCGCCAGATCCGCTGACCCCGTGCCGACGCCGCGCGCCAAGCCCCAGATCGCGGCCTCGCTCCAACTCGCTTCGGCCGATGCCCAGATCGTGCTGCCGCCAAGGCCGAAGCAAGCCGTCGCCGCCAGTGACGAGCCGAACGCGGAGACTACGGCCGATATCATCGATGCCCGTGGCTTCTGGGGCGACGGCTCGGCGACGCCGCAGCAGGTCACCTCGGCCCGGATGGTTGCCGCCATCAGCGCCCGCCGGGCGCTCGAGACCGCAGACCCGCAACCAACCTCAAGTGTAGCGGCTGCCTACCGGGCGATGGCCTATATGCCAGCCTCCCCATCCCCGGTCGAACACGCCAACATCGTTGTTGCGTCGGCGCCGATCCCGGATGGCGTCCGACCCTCGACCCAAGCCAGCGTCGCATCGGCGACCGAGGTCAACACCATCCTTTCCAAAAGGGCGCAGGAACAGGACGAGCCAGTCACCAATGCTACACGCCTGTCGGCGGCAAGTAGTGATGGTCTCTGGATGCGCATCATGATGCTGGCGCCAAGCGCAAGCACGATGTCGGTGACGATGCTTGGCAATGCCGACTTGTCGATGATGCGCTTGTTCTTCGTCAAGCCGCAGAGCGCGATCGCGATGAGTTTCACCGACGACCCGATGATGGGCGTGAGCGTCGACCGTTTCTCGGGCTCGGCGGTCACGCGCCTTGAGACCACCTCGTTCGTGCAGCGCACCGCGCTGCTGCATTAAATTGCGCTCTGGCTCGCCCCGGCAATCCGCCTGAAGCCTTCCGCGCTGGCCGGTTCAGGCCGGAAGGCCCGCCTTGAGGAGGCCAGCTTCGAGGCGCTTGCGGTCGGCCTCATGCTTGTAGTGCTGGGTCCTCAGAAAATCCGCCACCGAGAATTTTGTCTCGCGCTGCAGGACTTCCGTCGCGTGTGCGGCGGCCGCGACCGCGTTACCCATGCGCGCGAACGTGGCGGCAAGGAAGGCATGATGCATATAGTCGGGCCGGTTGATCCGCGAAAAGGCATCAGCCGCTTCGGCGTATTTTTCGGCACAATAACACGCGCGCCCGAGGTGGCTCCAGAAGCGCTCCGGATGATACGGATTGAGGCGCATCGCCTTCTTGATCCAGTCGATCCCCTCCTCCGGCCGGCCCAAGCACGTGAGCAGCTCGCCCTGCTGAACCACGATGAGATCGTAGTTCGGGTTGAGCGCGAGCGCCCGCTCCTGGTGGTAGGTAGCCTTATCGAGATCGTCGCGGATCATGTTCAGCGCTGCGAGAATGCGGTGTACGTCGCTGTCATTGTCATCGAGCCCCAGCGCGATCTCGAGCTCCTCGCCGAGATGCCGCAACGTGGCCTCGCGATCCGTGCTCCACCCATTGGCGTAGGTCTGGCCCAGCACGCAGGCCTTCCAGGCGTGGGCATGAGCGTAGCTGGGATCGAGCGTCAGCGCGCGGTCGAGCAGGCGTTGCGCCTCGGCATTATCCGCCTGGACCGAGCGGTGATGCAGCACCTTGGCGGCCAGCACGCACTCGTAAGCCACCAGATTGTCTGCCGGCTTGCGCTTGGCGCGCTCGTGCGTCACAGCCTCGACGCGGCCCGGAAGCGTCGCGACGATCGCGCCGGTCATTTCGTCCTGGAGGGCGAAAATGTCTTCCAGCTTGCGGTCATAGCGTTCGGCCCAGATGTGCCGGTCGGTCTCCGCATCTATCAGCTGGACGTTGACGCGTATGCGATCGCCTGCCTTCCGTACGCTTCCTTCGAGCACGAAATCGACGCCGAATTCACGCGCAACCTCCTGCACCTTTACCGCCTTGCCCTTGTGCACGAAGGTCGAGTTGCGCGAGATCACAAACAGGTCGCGAAACCGCGACAGCTCGGTAATGATATCCTCGGTGAGGCCGTCCGCAAAAAACTCCTGCTCCGGATCGCCGCTCATATTGGCAAACGGCAGCACGGCGATGGACGGCTTCCTTGAGGCCGTGGTGACCGCTCCCGCAGAGCCCTCTGGCGCTGTGTCAGGCTCCGCCTCAAGCTTCACCGCGAAAACGCGGATCGGACGCGTAATATTCTTGACGCTCTGGTCGCCGAGATCCTCGAATTCGAGGTTGTCCAGCCGGTGGCCGACCTGATCGCGCACCGCGCCCGAGACGCAGATGCCGCCCGGCTCGGCAAGCGCCTGCAGGCGCGCAGCGACGTTGACGCCGTCGCCGAAGATGTCGTCGTCCTCCACGATCACGTCGCCCAGATTGATGCCGATACGAAACTGGATCCAGCGTGCCGGCGCGACGTCGGCGTTGCGCCGGGCCATCCGGCGCTGAATTTCCGTCGCACAAAGCACGGCGTCGGCGACGCTGTGGAATTCGACCAGGATGCCGTCGCCGGTGGTCTTGATGATGCGGCCGCGGTTCTTCGCGATGGCCGGATCGATCAGCTCGATCCGGTGGGTCTTGAAACGCGCGAGCGTTCCCCTCTCGTCCACCTCCATCAGCCGACTGTAACCGACCATGTCGGCGGCGAGCACGGCGGCAAGCCTGCGCTCTGGCCCGGGAACGTCCATCTCCGACTCCTCGCCGGGCAGTCTAGCAGACGAAAGAGTGCTGCCCAAGCTGGTGGAGGGATTTGATGTTCGCTACCGAACCGCCGAATATTCGTAAAACCGGCTCTCCAGAGGGGTCGTAAATGCTGGAATCAGACCACCGGCTTGTGAGCCGGTCGGATCGGCCCCCCGCCTGCGTCTCACAGCATTCCCAGCGCCTGCATGTAGGTTTCCAGGATGGTCTCCTGCTCCTGCCGCTCGTTGGGATCCTGCTTGCGCAGGCGTACGATGCTACGCAGTGCCTTGACGTCGAAGCCGTTGCCCTTGCTCTCGGCATAGACATCGCGAATATCGTCGGAAATCGTCTTCTTCTCTTCTTCCAGCCGCTCGATGCGCTCGATGATGGCCTTGAGCTGATCTTTTGCAAACTTTGTCGCGGGCGCTTCCTTGACGGCGGCTGAGGTGGCCATCTCTTACTCCTGCATGAAACTGACATCGAGCCTGTTCACCGTGCGTTGGCGCGCGATGTCTTGCGGCGACACTCGAAGTTCATGCGGTTCCGGTCAAGGCGACATCGCGCTCATCCACAGCGCGCCCACATCTTGTTGCCGGGTATGCGGAAGCTTGCGGCACGCAAACCGCGAATCTAGTGTCCCGGGTGGGCCTTCTTCATCGCGGCCAGCTGCTCGGGGCTCGCTGGGGCCTGGTATTTCGCCTTCCAGCTCTCGTAGGGCATGCCGTAAATGGCCTCGCGGCTTTCGTCCCGGCTCATGGCGGCCCCCTGCGCATCGGCCGCATCCTTGAGCCAGTTGGACAGGCAGTTACGGCAGAAGCCCGCCAGATTCATCAGATCGAGATTCTGGACGTCCGTGCGTTCGCGCAGGTGCTGGACAAGGCGCCGAAATGCGGCGGCCTCGAGCTCGGTTCTGGTCTTGTCGTCAATGGCCATGATCGTTAATCCGTTGTTATGCAACCTGCGTGGCGGGTGGACCTTGTCACAGATTTTGCCATATCTTATAGGGCTGAATTTGCGACTAGTGGAGCGGATTTGACGTTCGCTGCCCTCTTGCCGCGAACGCCTCCTGTGAACGTCAAATCCAAAGCTCCACTAGCATCAAGAGGTTGCTAGTGGTCCTCTGATTCTAACATTCGCAAAAGTGGCGCCCAGACGGGATGCGAATGTCAGAATCGGACCACTAACGGCCAAAAAATGCAGCCCTGACCGTTGACAGTCGCATCACGCTTACCCGAATTCACCAACATTCTGATATAACTTCGCGCAATGATCTCCCGCCGTTCCGTTCGCCGCCACCCAATCGTCGCCAGCCTGAGCCTCGTGACGACGGTTCTCGTCGTTTGTCTTTGGAGCGCCCCAGCGCGGGCGGACTTCCGCCTTTGCAACAACACCTCCAGCCGGGTCGGTATTGCGCTTGGCTACAAGGACGCCGAGGGATGGACCACCGAAGGCTGGTGGAACATTTCCTCGCGCAGCTGCGAGACCCTGCTGAAGGGAACCCTGGTGGCTCGCTTCTATTACATCTACGCGCTCGACTATGATCGCGGCGGCGAGTGGTCGGGACAGGCCTTCATGTGCTCGCGGGACAAGGAATTCACTATCAAGGGAACCGACAATTGCCTTGCGCGCGGTTTTGACCGCACCGGCTTCTTCGAAGTCGATACAGGCGACCAGCGCGCCTGGACGGTGCAGCTGACGGATGCCAACGAACAGCCGGCACAGCAGCGTGTCCCGGGCCTTCCGGGGACGGTTGGACCCGGCGGCAGCGTTCCGGGTTTACCCAATACGCCGGGTACGGCGCCTCCTCCGGGCGGGTCGTCTGGTCCGCCGCCAGGGGCAGCACCCGGAAAGAAGCCATGAGGCGGCTGCGCCGAATCAAGATTCTCGCGACCCTGGGACCGGCGTCTTCTGACAGCGCGACGATCCGCCGCCTGTTCGAGGCAGGCGCCGACCTCTTCCGCATCAATATGAGCCACACGCCGCACGACAAGATGCGCGAGCTGATCGCGACCATCCGCAACGTCGAGAGCAGCTATGGCCGGCCGATCGGCATCCTGGTCGATTTACAAGGGCCGAAACTCAGACTCGGCTCGTTTGCACAAGGCGCCGTCCAGCTCAACAACGGCCAGAGCTTCGTGCTCGATTCCGACAAGGCGCCGGGCGATAACACCCGCGTGCAGCTACCGCATCCGGAGATTCTGGCGGCACTCAAGCCGGGTCATGCGCTGCTGCTCGATGACGGCAAGGTACGACTGATCGCCGAAGAGACCTCGCCCGATCGTGCGATCACCCGGGTCGTGATCGGCGGCAAGATGTCGGACCGCAAGGGCGTCAGCCTGCCCGACACCGACCTTGCGGTTTCAGCGATGACACAGAAGGACCGCGCCGATCTCGACGCGGCACTCACGGCCGGCGTCGACTGGATCGCGCTGTCCTTCGTGCAACGCGCGGAGGACGTCGTCGAGGCCAAGAAAATGATCCGCGGCCGTGCCGCGGTCATGGCCAAGATCGAGAAGCCGCAGGCAATCGATCGGCTCGGCGACATCGTCGAGGCCTCCGACGCGCTGATGGTGGCGCGCGGCGACCTCGGCGTCGAGCTGCCGCTGGAGCGCGTGCCGGGCCTGCAAAAGCAGATGACGCGCATGGCGCGGCGTGCCGGCCGGCCGGTCGTCATTGCAACCCAAATGCTCGAGTCGATGATCCAGGCCCCGGTGCCGACCCGCGCCGAGGTGTCCGACGTCGCCACCGCGGTTTTCGAAGGGGCGGACGCGATCATGCTGTCGGCGGAATCTGCGGCCGGCAAATATCCGGTCGAGGCGGTCACCACGATGAACCGCATCGGCGAAGAAGTGGAACGCGATCCGACCTATCTCGCCGTTGTCTCGGCGCAGCGGCCGGAGCCCGAAGCCACAGCTGGAGACGCCATTGCGGACGCCGCGCGGCAGATCGCAGAGACGCTCGATTTGCCTGCGATCATCTGCTGGACCTCATCCGGTTCGACCGCGATCCGTGTGGCGCGCGAGCGCCCGAAACCGCCTATTGTCGCCATCACGCCGAACATTGCTACAGGCCGCAAATTGTCCGTGGTCTGGGGAGTGCATTGCGTCGTCGCCGAGGACGCGCGCGACCAGGATGACATGGTCATTCGCGCCGGCTCGATCGCATTCCGCGACGGTTTTGTCCGCGCCGGGCAGCGCGTGATTATCGTTGCCGGCGTGCCGCTCGGCATTCCCGGCACCACCAACATGGTGCGTATCGCCTCCGTCGGTCCCGAGGGCGAGACGGATATCTGACGTCTCGCTACGCCCCGACCAGAGTTTTCGCCGGCAACACCGCCTGCACAACAAGGCCGCGGGCGCGCGCATCCATCACGCCGACGGCGCGCAATGCGAGCAGTGTCACGCTTTGCACCGCCTCGCGCATCCTGCCGGGATCGTCGAGATTATCGGGCGCAAGCGGTCCTACGAGAGCTTCATGCAAGGCACCCAAAAGGGCGGTCGCGGCGAGCTGCGTGTCCTGCGCCGGCAGGTGTCCGGCGCGCACGGCGGCGTCGATGCGACCGGCAATCTCACCTGCTATTTCGCGGCGGCTGGCAAGTCGCGATGCCGTCACGTCGACATCGACCGGTTCGGCCAGGATGCCCCAGGCCAGCTTGCGCTGCGACAGCACGTGCACGGCAACCGTGGAAACGGCGGCCGCCAGCGCCGAGGACGGCCCGGGCGCGGTGTCGGCCGCGCGGCGGATCGCGGCGAGCTCGTCGCGCGATACGTCCGCGATCAATTCGGAGATCAGATCAGCCTTCGACGGAAAGTAACGATAGACCGTGCCGGCGGCGACATTGGCGCGAACCGCCACGGGCGCGATTTGTACCGCGGCCATACCGGATTCGGCTGCCGCCTCCCGTGCGGCCGCGAGAATGGCACTCCGCCGCGCCGCGAGGCGCTTCACGACCTGATGGGTCCGCCGATAAACCATGGCGTTTCTCGTCCCGGCGCACACTCGGACGTAGTCCGACCGAACGCGTCTAAAGATTTTGTTGTTTTCGTCTTTGCGCGAGTCGTCTCAAACCGCTTGAAGAAGTGAACAACTATTCAGGCCGAATGACAAGATGCAAGTGGAAGGCTTGGCAAACGGGCGCGTCAAGACCCGCCTTACACGCTGGCCGCAGCAAGGGGTGCCGGCGCGCCTTCCCGCCGCCACCAGCGGCCCGCGCGACGAAGGATCAGGACAGCTACGATCAGATTGGCGGCGAGCCCGACCGGAATGCCCCAGATCATGAAGCTCAGGAGCAGGGCAATTGCGACAGCGAGCGCCGGCAATTCAAAGGCAAGGAAGCCGCCCGCAAGCCCCAGGCGGACGAGATAGGCGACGGGGATCGCCAGTACCATCATGTCGTAGAGGAAGAGGTAGGGCGTGGTCAAAAGCGTGCCTACGGCAAGGCTCGCCGCCTTCAGCGAATAGCGCACCTTGCTGCGCCAGATGGTTATGAGCGTCACCGCAACCGAGGCGGTCAAGATCCACTGGAAAATCCAGGCAAGCTGCTCGCTGCCGCCGAAATAGCGGATCAGCGAGAAGAGGCTCTGCAACTTCCACCAGGTCGCCTTGCCCTCGGTCAGAAAGGCCTGCGAAAAAACCGGCATCCAGTGAAAGAACGCCTGCCAGCTCTCGGTACCGAATGCAAACCACGATACGAAGGCCAGCGCGACCGCGACCATCGCAGCCGAGACGAACACCGTCCATTCGGAGGCTGCGATCAGCACGATCGGAAACAGCAGGCCATATTGCGGCTTGTAAGTGAGAAGCCCAAGGCAGATTCCTGACAGCACCGGGCGCGTCGGCAGAAGATACAGCGTGCCGCCGATCAGCGCGGCGGTCAGGAAGCCGTTCTGGCCGACCAGCGCATTGTTGAGCACCATCGGGAAGGCGACCGCCAGCATCAGACCGAAAGGGCGACCGACGATGGCGCGGATGACCGCGATATAGGGAACGATGCTCACCGAAACCCAGCCGACAAACGCGACCGAGTAGGGAAACTGCGCGAGAAGCGAGGCAACGAAAAGAAACGGCGGCGGGTAGTGCCAGGCGAAATAGCCGATGAAATCCTGCTTCAGGACCGCGAGCTCGACCTGCTTCTGCACGTCCCAGTCATAGGCAAGCGCGGGACTGCCGTCGAGCACGAGGCGGCCGGCGGCCCAGACGTTGACGAAATCGGTCGGAATGCCCTGCCCGTTCGGATCATAAATCCACCAATGGGAGAAATACGCGGCCGGAAAAAACGACGCGTTGATCGCAAACAAAACAAAGCAGGCGTTGAAGAACGCGGGCGGAATCCCGCTTTGCACAGGAGTTATCGCCGCGCCTGATTGGGCCATGCAAAATCCCTTTTCGCCGGCCCTCTTTTGCGAAGGCACGCCTCCCGCAGCAATAGACCTGTTTGCGTTGAGGAAATCTTAAAGAGTTTTGCCTGTCGCGCCGCTAGATGTTGGCGATTCCCGCCGAACCCTAATGCTTGGGCTTGCCGGCGCCGGTCTGACCCGTTATCGCCGTTGTCCCCGCCGCGGCACTCGTTGTCGATCCGGACTTCGTTGTCACGCCGATTGTGCTCGTGGGCTTTGTGGTGATGCCTGTACCGGAGGACAGCCCCTTGTTGGTCGGTCCGCCCACCACAGCGCCGCCGGCTGGTCGGCTTGCCGCTCCTCCGACGGCTGCCTTCGCGCCGTGACTGGGACCGCCTACCTGCGCCGAGGCAGGCGCACTGGCAAGAGCGAATGAAATCGCGACTCCCATTGCCAGCAACTTCATGTTTGTTGCTCCGGATCGTTCCTCAGACTCAAGTCTTCCGCAAGCCGTAGACGCGCGCAAGCGCAATCGTCGACTTCAAAGGAGTGTTACCCGGAACGATCATCACGACGACCGGCCAGCGCGATGTCACGCTCGAGACGCGCGTCCTATGGAGCAAACTGGGATTTGTAGGCGGCGTTGGCGTCGTTGCCCCATGCACCGCCGACATTGGCGCCGGCATAGCCGCCGGCCCATGGTCCTGCCGACGGCATCGGTGCGAAATGCCAGCTGAGACTTGCCATCACCGTCTGGAACTGCGCGTGGGCGCTTACCGCCTGGTTCACAAACAAGTCAGCGCCGTTGGCCAAGTTGGACGTGGCGCTGATCCTGCCGAGATCGACAAACTGATAGGACAGGCCGAGACTGAAATTCGGGCGCAGCAGATAGTCCATACCCACCCCGACGACATAGCCGGCCCTCCTGCTTGTCGTCTGCAGCTGCGTTTGGGTCACGTCCGCTCTGAAAATGCTGCTCAGGCCGACCTCGCCATAGGCAAGACCGCCGGTGCCGTAGAACAGCCACTGCCCCATGGACCAGCCAATGCGGCCGCGGAGGGTTCCATACCAATCGATCGATGCGGAAGACTGCGCGAAACTGCTGGGCGGGATACCGGAAGGCGGCGCAAACATCAGGTGGTCATTCATGACGCTGTGAAGATTCGTCGCCTGCAAGTCAGTCTCGAAGCCGAACACGGCCTGACCCTGCTGCCAATTATAGCCGCCGTGACCGCCGCCTGCCCAACTGCTGGAGTTCGCTGAGTTGACCCCGAACGGGACCGAAGTGAAGCTGCCACCGGCGCTGGCTTTGCCTTGCGCCAGTGCCAAAGCCGCGACCGCCGCGCAAATCGTCACCAGCAACGTCCGAAACGTTTTCATTCAACAGCCCCCATGCCGAGCGAGACGCCAACTGGCGTTGCCGGTATGGGGGTGGGATAACATCTTGAGGTTGTGATTTGCAAGGAAGCCAATCTCAGGAGTTCGGTGGGAGACACCTGTCTGGCCCCGATCCCTTGGGCTTAACTCTCGGAAATCCCCTAGGTAAATTCGGCCTGTTGCGAAAAGACTACAGACGCTGCCAATTCGGTTCCGCGGTTTGCAAAAGGAACCGTCAAGCAGACTTGTGTCTTCGCTACCGGAAACGCTGTCGACTCATCGCACCGTCATCATCGCCATCCCGAGGCGGCCGTAATCGACGGCGAGATAACCGGAGAGCGCGTCGTGTGCTACCGCCTCCGGATGGATCAGCGCAACCTCCTGGGCGATCACGCCGACATAAGTGGTGTCGCTCCAGAGGTACTTGAAGCTGTAGACGCCCAAGCCATCACCGCGGCGCCCGACCAGCGCAATGTCGCGCTTCAGACGGATGTCTGACGGCAACGCAAGAAACGACGAATTGTAGACGGCGTTGGCGTCGTTGCCCCAGGCACCGCCGGTATGAACGCCGGCATAGCCGCCGGCCCATGGTCCAGTCGGCTGCGCCGCGAAGCGCCAGCTCAAGCCGGCCATCACAGCCTGGAATTGCGCGTGCATGCTCGTCGCCTGGCTCAGCCTGAGTGGCGCGCTCATTGCGGAGGCAGCATTGAGCGTTCCAAGATCGACATATTGATAGCTTATTCCGACACTGAGGTCCGGCCGAACCAGATATTCCGCCCCAACGCCGGCAACCCAACCGACTCTGTCGTCCGTCAGCTGCAGCTGCGTAGCGAATCCGAGCGTGCCGAAAGCGCTGGACAGACCGACCTCGCCGTATGCAAGCCCGCCGGTTCCGTAGAGCAGCCATGGTCCCTGGGCCCAGCCGATCCGGCCGCGCAGCGTGCCGTACCAGTTTATCGTTGCGCTGGTTTGCGCGAAGCTGTTGGGAGCCGGCACACCTCGCGACATCAAGTTGTCATTCATGACGCTGTTGAGATGCACCGCCTGCAGATCGGTTTCGAAGCCATACACGGCCTGGCCCTGCTGCCAGTTGTAGCCGGCGTGACCACCTAACAGGAAACTGTTGGAGTTCGCCGAGTTGGCTCCGAAGGGCAATGAGAACCCGACGAGCCCGGCGCTGGCCTTGCCTTGCGTGAGCGCCAGAGCCGCGATTGCCACGCAAATCGCCACAGGTAGCGTTCGAAAAAATTTCATAAGAAAAAGCCCCTGCCGGCTGCCTGGAAAATGCCCAAGGTCTGCCCCAACCGGCTTGAGTCTAGGCTACGCTGCCGAGGCTGCTTCGACAACCGCGGCCAACTCGCTGGCTCCTGCGGGAATCGTCACCTTGGTCCGAAGCAAGGCAAAGATAGAGGATTTTCAGCAGGAATTTGATCTGTTGCAGAAAGGTCTCAACCGCTGCCAATTTGCTCCGCTGTCCGCAACGCCAGAGCATGGATGGTGAGCGATGGTGCCTCGCCACCACCGGAGGAAGGAAACACACTGGCATCGGCAATCCACAGGTTGCGCCAGCGATGGCTGCGGCCAAAGGAATCAACGACACAGTCACGCGGGTCGGGCCCCATCCGACAGGTGCCGAACACATGCGTCGCGCCGAACCAGTCCCAGCTCGAAAAAGTTTCGAACACCTGAGTGGCGCCGGAGGCAGCCAGCAGCTCGTGCGACTTGCTGGCCATGAAGCGCAGGCGCGCCACATCGGCTTCGCCGAGCGATGATGCAATCCGCGCCACCGGCATTCCGAAGCGATCGCGCGTCGTGGGATCGAGGTCAACGCGGCTGTCGCGATTGGGCAGGCGTTCGCCGATCGCACCGACATGCAGGGCATGACCCCACAGGCGACGCACGGCTTGTGCGTGATTGCGGCCCCAACCCGGCACGGCGTTCATCGCAAACGCTGCAAGCCCTCCAAGCTCGCTCTCGCCGGCAGCGTTGTAAAAGCGGCAGCCTCCGATCACGCCGGCAATGGCGTCGGGCGCGTTGAAGTCCCACGAGATGGCATCGTTGGGCAGGCCGCGACGGCCGTGCTGCGGATCGGGATGCAATGCGCCCACCGTGATTGCGAGCGTATCCATGAAATTCCGACCGACCTCGCCGCTTTCATTGCCGAGATTGTCGCAGGCAAGCAAGAGCCGCGGCGTCTCGACGGCGCCACATGCCAGCACGATGTGCCGGCAGACAATGCGCTCAATGCTGCCGTCGGGCTTGCCGACCAGAACCGCGGTGACGCGATCGTCGGTCCCGGCTTCAATCCGGATCACCGGACTATCCGCGCGAATCGTGCAGCGGCCGGTGTTCAGCGCCGCGGCTACAAAGGTGACGTCGGTGCTGCCCTTGTCGCCGCGCGGACAGCCCTTGTTGCAACCACCGCAATAATTGCAGGGCACGCGGCCGTTCCATGGCAGCGAGAGCGCAGAACGGCTATTGGCCTGCCAGTCGAGACCGAGTCTTGCCGCGCCCTTGCCCAAGGTGAGCGCGGCGTAGGACAAAGGATGCGGCGGGAGTGGAAACGCCCGTGAACGCCAGCGAGCGCCCTGCTTTGCTGGGCCGGCAACACCGATCAACTCCTCGGCCTCGACGTAGTATGGCTCGAGCGCCGCATAGTCGATCGGCCAATCCGCGGCGACACCGAAGCGGGTCTTCATCTTCATAGCATCGGGATGCAGGCGATGCGATTCACCGGTGAAGTGCAGTGTGGTGCCGCCGATGCCCCGGACATGATGATAGGCTTCCATCCAGCGCCTGCCATCGGTGACCGCGGGTCCAAGACCGCGGCTTCCCGACACCAGCAATGGCTCGTTGCCGGCAAGCCTCTCACCGGGTGCAAAGGTAACCGTGCCGACGCTGCCCGGCTTTCGCGGGGAATCCGTTGTCTCCCAGTCCTGCTCGGTCAGGGGGTAGTCGATCGTTGGATCAAAACGCGGACCGGCGTCGAGCAGCAGCACCTTCGATCCGCGTCGGCACAAACCGTAGGCCGCCGCGGCGCCGCCCGCGCCCGCTCCAACCACAACCACATCGAAGCTGTCGTCCACACTCACGCGGGCCGCTCCTGGAAATCAGGAAAGCCCTCCGGCTGCGGTGGACCGGTATAGGCAAAGGTGGATTTGATCGCGGGCGCGGAGTAATAGGCTGTTCCGAGCTGAAAGCGCATCGCCAATACGAAGGACTGGATGGCCTCGTCGCGCGAGGCAAAGGCGGCATCAACCAGCGCGAGGCGGCGCGCTTCGTCAAGGCCTAGAAAATCCGCCGCACCTTCAAGCGCCGCGCGCTTATCGAGCCAGGCAACTCCCTTTGCGATCAAATTCCCGAGCTCCGGCATCGCCAGCACGCGACGATGCACTCCAACTTCGGTTGCGCGGGGAAGCCCGTCTCCTGGAAACATCAGGTCGGCCAGCGCGGCAACCGAACGCGCGATGTGCTCCTCGCTTGCCGCTGCTTGCCACGACGGCCTCGAGAAGCGCCAAAGCAGCCCACCAAGGGAGAAGTATCCGAGGAACTGCAAAAACCGCCGCCGCTTCATAACGCCTCTGTATTCGCCCATGGCCACTCCATAACACGCTCGAGCTCGCCGACGAACACGGCAATATGTTTCACCTGGTCGAGCGCTCGCTGCTATGGAAAGACATCGTCAATCAGGAGAATGGAATGTCGACTGCCCGCAATCTCTTCGCCGCGGCCATCCTGTTTGCCTCGGGGGCTGCCGCACAGGCGGCGCCGCAATGGCTGACCCTGCCGCCCACGCCGATATTGCCCAAGGCGGTGCAATCGGGCTTCGCGCCCGTCAACGGCATCAAGATCTGGTACGCCACCTTCGGCCGCGGCGAGCCCGTAGTCATGCTTCACGGCGGGCTCGCCAATTCGAACTATTGGGCCCATCAGGTCCGCGCGCTGCAAGCGCACTATCGGGTTATCGTGATGGACAGCCGCGGACATGGCCGCTCGACCCGCGATGAGCGCGCCTACGGTTACGATCTGATGGCTTCCGACGTGCTGGCGCTCATGGATCATTTGGGAGTCAAGAAAGGCGCGATCGTCGGTTGGAGCGACGGCGCCATCATCGGGCTCGACATCGCCATGCATCATCCCGAACGCGTCTCGAGGCTATTTGCGTTTGCGGCGAATTCCGATCCCTCGGGCGTTGCCGACATCGCCAGCAGCGACGTTTTCAATGCCTACATCGCCAGAGCCGGCGAAGAGTACAAGCGCCTGTCGCCGACGCCCGGCGAGTACAAGAGCTTTGTCGATCAGATCACAAAAATGTGGGAGACGCAGCCGAACTGGACCGACGTTGATCTGGCAAAAATCAAGGTGCCGACCTGGATCGTCGACGCCGACCATGACGAGGCGATCAGGCGCGAGAACACCGAATTCATGGCGGCTCACATCCCCAATGCCGGGCTTCTGATCCAGCCGAAGGTCAGCCACTTCTCGTTCCTGCAGGACGCGGAGCAGTTCAGCGAAGACGTGCTGCATTTTCTCGAGCACGTCCGCTATTGAAGCGTCAGGCCTGCGGCTGTGGTTCCAGGCCCGCATCCGGATCGGGCCGCGGGCGCGGCTTGCCGGCCGGCGGCACCGCGGATGCGCGCGGCGTGGCGGGCTCCAGTACCGACTCGCGATTGGGCTTCTTGCCCTTCAACAGGTCGGTGATCTCCTCGCCGGTCAGCGTCTCGAACTCGAGCAGACCCTTGGCCAGCGTCTCGAGATCGGCGCGCTTATCGGTCAGAATCCGACTGGCTTCATTATAACCCTGCTCGACCAGCCGCTTGATTTCCGAGTCGATCTTCTGAACGGTCGCCTCCGAAGCGTTCTGGGTGCGTGACACCGACATGCCCAAAAACACCTCGTCCTGGTTTTCACCGTAAGACACCGTGCCGAGTTCTTCCGACAGACCCCAGCGGGTCACCATCATCCGCGCAAGCCGTGTGGCCTGCTCGATGTCGGAAGCCGCACCCGAGGTGACCTTGTCGCGGCCGAACACCAGCTCCTCGGCGACGCGGCCGCCCATCATGATGGCGAGCCGCGACGTCATCTGCTCAAGCGACATCGACAGCTTGTCGCGCTCGGGCAACTGCATCACCATGCCAAGCGCGCGGCCGCGCGGGATGATGGTCGCCTTGTGGATCGGATCGGCGGCGACGACGTTGAGGCCGACTATGGCATGGCCGCCCTCGTGATAGGCGGTGAGCAGCTTCTCTTCCTCGGTCATCACGAGCGACTTGCGCTCGGCACCCATCATCACCTTGTCCTTGGCCTCCTCGAATTCGGCCTGTGTCACCATGCGCTTGTTGCGGCGCGCCGCCGTCAGCGCGGCCTCGTTGACTAGGTTCATCAGGTCCGCGCCGGAGAAGCCCGGCGTGCCGCGCGCGATGGTCTTCAGATTGATGTCGGGCGCCAGCGGGACCTTGCGCACATGCACTTTGAGGATCTGCTCGCGGCCGACGACGTCAGGGTTCGGCACCACGACCTGGCGGTCGAAGCGGCCGGGCCGCAACAGCGCGGGATCGAGCACGTCCGGCCGGTTGGTGGCCGCAATCAGGATCACGCCTTCATTGGCCTCGAAGCCATCCATCTCGACCAGCAACTGGTTGAGGGTCTGTTCGCGCTCGTCATTGCCGCCGCCGAGGCCGGCGCCGCGATGACGGCCGACCGCGTCGATTTCGTCGATGAAGATGATGCAGGGCGCATTCTTCTTTGCCTGCTCGAACATGTCGCGAACGCGGCTGGCGCCGACGCCGACGAACATTTCGACGAAATCGGAACCGGAAATCGTGAAGAACGGCACATTGGCTTCACCGGCAACCGCGCGCGCGATCAGCGTCTTGCCGGTGCCGGGAGGCCCGACCAAGAGCACGCCGCGCGGAATGCGCCCGCCGAGGCGCTGGAACTTGCCGGGGTCGCGCAAGAACTCGACGATCTCCTGCAAATCCTGCTTGGCCTCGTCGACGCCGGCCACGTCCTCGAACGTGACCCGGCCGTGCGCTTCGGTCAGCATCTTGGCGCGCGACTTGCCAAAGCCCATCGCCTTGCCTGCTCCACCCTGCATCTGGCGCGACAGGAAGATCCACACGCCGATCAACGCGATGAAGGGCAGCCAGGAGACGAGCAGCGAGACAAACCACGGCACGTTGTCGCCAATCGGCTTTGCCGTGATTTGCACCTTGCCGTTATAAAGGCGCGTCACAAGCGTCGGATCGTTCGGCGCGTAGGTCTGGAACGAGGAGCCGTTGGTAAAGGTACCGTGAATCTCCGGCCCCTGGATGACCACGTCGCGGACATGGCCCTGGTCGACTTCGCTCAACAGCTGCGAGAACGAGATATCCTGCGAGGAGGTTCGTTGACCGGGGTTCTGGAAAAGCGTGAACAGCGCCAACAGCAATAGAACAATGATGACCCAAAGGGCGAAATTGCGAAGATTGGCGTTCATTGATCTTCCTTCGTGGTCGCGCGGATCGCGGCCTTATTGTCCTTTGGACCTATCCCTGGGAAGCCACGCGGGAGATCCCGGTCGACCGTATCACAATTTAGGTACCGCTCACGTCGCTGCCAAGGGAACCACGCCGGACTATTTAACGCATCCTAGCGCAATTCCGGCTGAAAAAATGGCATTAGAGCCATGTTTTCCGGGGGTGGTTAAGGCTTCCGTGCAGGCTATCGTCGTTGGCGACGCGGCGGCGCGCCCTCGATGCGAATTCGCCCTCGAGCGATGCTGACCATCGCGCCGGCCAGCGTCCGCTTGAAACCGACCTGCGCGGCGTTTCCAACCTGCTTTCCTCTCCTTTTCGCCAAGAGGCCGTCGACCTGGGCGAGCAAGGCTTCAACCTTGCCGAGTTCGGCCGGCCCTTCATGGGCAACGGCGTTGATGGCGCGCATCAAAAGCCGGAGCCGGATTTCCTCAGGGATCGCGGCGAAGGCCGCCGCGTCGAATTCGCGGGCATTCGGCGCGGCGAGCGCATAGTTGTTGAGTGCGAGAAAGCGCTCCGCACCATCGGCAAGTACCTCGACGGCGGCATTGGCGCGAGCGAGCCGCGCTGCCAGCCGCGCCAGCGCACGCGCATCGCCTCCCTCAGTGGCGAGCGCCGGCAACAGCGTTCGCAGCCGCGGCCGCATGAAGGAGGTGTCGCGGTTGGTCGGATCATCGACGAAATCGATCCCAGCCCTCTTCAGCGTAGCGGTGAGACGGGATTTTGGAATGTCCAGCAACGGGCGTGCGAGCAAGACGCCATCACGCTCGCTCTCGCGCGCCATGGCTGACAACCCGGCGATGCCGCTGCCGCGAAGTAACCGCATCAGGAGCGTCTCGGCCTGGTCGTCGCGCGTGTGGGCGGTGAAGATGTGCGTGGCGCCGACGGAGCGCGCGACTTTCGCCAGCAGCCGATAGCGTTCGGCCCTTGCCGCTGCCGGCAGGCCGGTGCGCGGCTTGACGCCCGTCCAGCGCATCGTGCGGTGGGGCAGCTCGAGCATCTGCGCAAGGTGCTTGACCTCGCGCGCCTCGCGCGCGGCCTGCTTGCGCAGACCATGATCGACGGTAACCGCGACCAAATGCGGACCGTGCGCCAAAGTGCGGCGCCAACGCGCCATCAACCACATCAGCGCGACCGAATCCGGACCGCCGGACACCGCAATCACGATCGCGGGCGCGCGTTTCCAGTCCGCGAACAGCCTTTTCGCATCCAGCGCGGAGAGTGGGCTTTGCTTGTCGTCTGGCATGGCGCCGCCGACTATGCGCCAGCCTCCGTCGGCGCGCCATCGAGGATTTGCCTGCCGATCGCGGAGCGAATGTCAAATCCACCACACTGAACTTCAGCACTTCTCTTTCTTCAACTCGCGGTCGACGGCGGCTTTGACGCCGGCAGACGCACGCGGATATTTCCGCGTCACCTCCCCAAAGGCGGCGCAGGCCGCCTCCTTCTCCTTCAAGGCGGCCAGCGATTGCCCGAGCCGCAGCAAGGCGTCGGGAGCCTTTGCCGACTTGTTGTATTTGCTCGTCACGTTGAGAAAGATTTCGGCGGCATCGCGGAATTGCTGGCGCTGGAAATAGCTTTCGCCGAGCCAATATTGCGAATCCCCGATCAGCGGGTCGTTCGGAAATTTCTGCGCAAAGCTGCGCATCGTCTCTTCGGCGAGCGCGTAATCCTTGCGCTGCATGTAGCCGATGCCGAGATCGTACTCGTCGCGCGACGAATTGGACGGCGGCGCCGTCGCGAGCGCCCCGGTGGCGTTCGGGTTGATCGGCGGCGGTGGCGGCAAGCCTCCCTGCTGATAGCGTGGACCGCCTCCGGTGTTGGCGAGATCGAGCGGTTCGCCGGGCGCACGGCCGCCCGCTGGTCCGACCGACGTCTCTGTCGCGATCGGCAACTGGCCGCCGCCAAGCGCCTTCGGCGCGCCCGGCGCATTCGGGTCTTGACTTGGGTCGAAGGCATCGCCACGCGGCCGACCGCCGGCGGCTGCCGGCTCTTGAACGATAGGTGCTGGTGAAGCGATCTGCTGTTGCTGGTAACCCGCTTGAGGCTGGCCGTAGCCTGATTGCGCTTGTCCATAGCCGGGCTGCGGCTGGGCGTAACCGCCTTGAATCTGGCCGGATTGGAACTGCCCGGGCTGGGGCTGTGGCTGACCATACGATGGCGCCGTCTGCGCCGGCGGCACAGCCGCCACGCCGCCTTGCACGCCTCCTTGGGCGGCGGGCGGAAGGCCGCCCTGCAGCTGACGCAGTCTCTCCTCGAGCTGGCGGTTGCGATACTGCAACTCCTCGTTCTGGCCCGTGAGCTGCCGCAGCTGGTTCTCCAGGCGCTGGATGCGCAGCTCGAGATCCGCATCATCCGATTGCGCCAGCGCCTGCGCCGACAACATCAGGCCGGCGACAATCGCCGCCGTGCCAACGACTCTAGGAACTCTGGATGACATTGTGCCCTGGGAATCTGTCCGACCTCGCACATTGAGGTCTGGAGTACGCCAAAAATGTGACTGACACAAACCTCGAAAATGAAACCGGCGCCGCAAGTGTCGTGGTTCGGAAGTTCTCTTCATTTCCACCGCGAGTCCGCCAAGAGAACTTCCGAACCAAGACCACACCAGATTCATAGGTTCCTAGTGTCCTTTCGAATCCGAAGTTCGCAAAGGCACCCGCTGCAAATGGGTGCGAACTTCGGATTCCGGACACTAGTGCCTCTCTGATTGAATCAGAACCGAGGCTCTCACCTTATTATTATTATGTTTTGACGTGTCTTCTTCACGCGAGCCGCTATACGCTTCGCGCGAAAACGCTATGGGCGCCGGCATCAAATCTTGTCGGCAGCCTTAACCCTCGCGATGCTCAGGAACTGGCGTTCAACACTGTGACGGCACGGCGGTTTTGCGACCAGCAGGAAATGTCGTTGCAGACCGCGACCGGGCGCTCCTTGCCGTAAGAAATCGTCCGCATCCGGGTCGCATCGATGCCGCGCGAGGTCATGAAGGTACGAACCGATTGGGCGCGGCGAGCACCGAGCGCGATGTTGTATTCGCGCGTGCCGCGTTCATCCGCGTGTCCTTCGATGGTGAAGGTGTAGCGGGGATAGGTCTGCAACCATTGCACCTGCTTTTCCAGGGTAGCGATCGCCTGCGGCGTAAGGTCGGTCTGGTCGCTATCGAAAAACACGCGGTCGCCGACATTGACCACGAAATCCTGCTGGCTGCCGGGAACCGCCGCGCTGGCCATTGCCTCGTTGCCCAGATTCTTGGCGCAGGCACCCATCGACAGCGCGACCGCAAGCACCGCGGCAAGCTTCAATCCCTGGAGGATACGCATCTGGTTGTTCATTCCGGAGCCTCCACGCTCACGTCGTCAAACTGTTATCCGGTCTACAGCGCGACGGTTAAGCGAACGTTCCGTCAACCTTGACGGGGTGTTGCGCACACCGCTCAAATGCCGATTAACGGCGAAAAGCCACCGCGACAGTTAATGAGTTGTAAATGTGGCGCGAGGGTGAAGGCAAGCGCCGTGGGGGTGGAAATCCGCTGATTTTAAGCAGATGTCCTGCCGCGCGCCGCCGATCGGCCCGTTTTCATAAATTACAGGATTCGCAGAGCCAGTGCCGGCCGCGCATGATGGCTCGAAAAGCGCGCTCGTCGGCCTAGTGCCCACTTTCCGAAGTTCGTGCTCCATCCCAGCACGCACCTTTCACGAACTTCGGAAAGTTACGGGCACTAGCAAATCTATGATTCTAGTGCCGCTTTTCTATTTGAAGTTCCTGAACAGAGTTCGCCGCTTGTGGTGCAGGAACTTCAAATAGGCGGCACTAGGGCAGCCTCAGCCGGCAGCGGAGGCTTGCGGAACCATGGTTGCGCGCTCGAACCCGGCGATTTGCGCCTGTACCGGCTGCGGACCGCCCGCGCGCTGAAACAGCATCCGCCGCTCGAATGCGCTCGAGCGCATGAAAGGAAAGCGCTGGAACACGCGCTCGCGCACCTCCGGATATCTGGCGGCCATCAAGCCTACGGGCTTGATCAGGCCGGGATACAACCGCGGTTCGCCCCAGGGCTTTTGCAGGAAGACCTTGCGATAGAATGCCCGATGCTCGGGGCGGACGTTGGCCAATCCGATATCGGCGTTGAAATACGCGCACGCCACATATCCGAGCCGGACTGTGACGTAGGGCAAGTCCGGAAATCTTCGCGCCTTGTCCGGATCTGCGACAAATCGGGTCGGGTCGACGATGAGCTTGCCGCGCTCGAGTTCGGGATGAAGCATATCGGAAAACATTTCCGACGAGGGCGAGCCACGCCACTCCGACGTCAGCACGCTGACACGGATCGCGCTCAAGAGCTCGCCGTGGATGTAGACGCCAAAGGTGAAATTGTTCGGCAGGTCGTCGTAGCGGTCGGTCACGCGCTCGGCCTGCGACGGCAGGATTGCGCCCTCACGCAGATAGGCGCGATAGCGCAAGCGGTAAATCTGTTCCTTCTCCTCCGCCGTCTCGACTCGCCGGTAGTCTACGTGTTCGAGAGGGTCGGTGAGGCGCTGGGGAACGGTCGTGATGGCTTCGGCCGCAGACCTCATCGAGAACTCCTGGAACGCATTAGCGGTAGACAACTTTTGAGCGAGTTCATGAGGATTAACGAATTCTTAACGGGATTGCAAAGAGTTCGGCATATTAGGGTTAATCCCGCACTGCACAACCAGAGCGGGAACATAGCGAAAGCCTCCCGTCAGTTCAAATTTCAGGCAATCGAGCGCGACGGAACGACGGGCAATCCCTCGTCCTGCGGGCGCCGTCCATGCGAAGCGTTGAGCAGCTCGCGCACCCGCATCGCCGGCACCGGCCGGCTGAACAAGTAGCCCTGCGCTTCCGTCACCGTCCCGTCCGCCGAAATCAGGTCGAGCTGCTCGTTGGTTTCGACACCCTCGACGACGACCGACATTCCAAGATCGGCGGACAGCCGCGCGACGCCGCGCAACAAGGTCAGCGGGCGGTCGGCATCGATACCCTCGAGGAAGGAGCGATCGATCTTCACCTTTTGCAGCGGGAAGTTATGCAGATAGCTCAGGCTGGAATAGCCGGTACCGAAATCGTCCAGTGAAATTTTCACTCCGATGGCGCGCAATTGCGACAGCACGTCGTGCGTGACCTGGGTATTGCGCAACAGCGAGGATTCGGTGATCTCGATCTCGAGCCGCCGCGCCGGCAACCCCGAGATTTCCAGCGCATAGCGAACTTCGTTCAGCAAGTCGCGCTGATGGAACTGTTGCGGCGAGAAATTGACCGCGACGCTGACGGCTTCCGGCCACTTCATGCATTCCATGCACGCCTTGCGCAGGATCCATCGGCCGAGATCGACGATCAGGCCCATGTCCTCCGCGATCGGGATGATATCGACTGGCGAGATCGTGCCGCGCATCGGATGATTCCAGCGCAACAGCGCCTCGCAGGTCGTGAGCTTGCCGGACTTCAGATTCACCAGCGGCTGATAGAACAGCTCGAATTCCTCGTTGGCCAGCGCCTTGCGCAAGTCCAGCTCCAGAATTCGGCGCGCCTCGACGGTTTGCGCCAATTCCTCGCGGAAGAAGCAGAAGGTGCCGCGGCCGTCCGCCTTGGCCCGGTACAGAGCCATGTCGGCGTTCTTCAGGAGTGTGTCGGCGCTGACGTCGGCGGAGGTCATTGCGATGCCGACGCTGGCGCCGATCTCGACCAGGTGATTGTCGATCTTGTAGCGCTCGCTCAAATGATCGACGATGCGCCGGGCCGGTATGGCAGCGTCTTCGTTTGAGCGGATGTTCTGCTGGAAAACGACGAATTCGTCGCCGCCGAAGCGTGCCACGAAATCCGACGGGCGCAGCATCTCGCGCAGGCGGTCGGCAACCGCACACAGCAACTGGTCACCGCAGGGATGGCCCAACGTGTCATTGACCTGCTTGAACTGGTCGAGATCGATGAACAGCAAGGCCGACAGATGGTCGGCGTCATGAGGGAGCTTGAGCAGGCGCTCGATCTCGTCGCGAAAGTTGACACGGTTCGGAAGCGCGGTCAGTTCGTCGTAGCGCGCGAGGTGGCTGATGCGCGCTTCGGCATTGCGTCTTTCGGTCACGTCCTCGACCAGCACGACAGCACCACCGTCGGCCATCGGCTGGAACGTCCACGACAGCGAACGATCGCGCGTGACGTCGGGGTCGGTCGTGATGATATCGCGCGCCTGCGAGTTCTCGATTTCGTCGAGGATGATCTTGCCGCTCGCCGCCGAAATCGACCCGGCCCGCACGCAAGCGTCAACGACGCCGGCGGCGTCGACCCCGCGCTGCAGGATATCGTCCGCATCTTCCGGCAGATTCATCATTTCGCTGAAGCGGTGATTCATGACGGCCAGGTGGCCGTCGGCGCGGAACATGCACAAACCGAGCGGCATGTTGTTCAGCGCGGTGTCGAATTGGTTTGCCAGCGCCGCTTCGCGCTCCCGCGCGATCAGCGCACGCACGAAGATCTTCTGCAGGCTCGTCGAAATATGTTTCAGCGCCAGGAAGAACAGGACGTTCAAAAGCCCCATGCCAAAATAATAGGGGCTGCCGTAAAGCCAGAGCGCCAGCGTCAGGGGACCGATCGCCAGCAGCATCTGCACATGGAAAATCCAGGGCCGGCCATAGGTACGGCCGCCGCCGGCAGCGACGTAGCACAGCGTCACCGACGTGCAGATCATGTGGGCGGCCGCATCCTCGGTTCCGAGAATCGCCACCACGCACCACATCCCGAGCGCCGCCGCATAGAGCATCGCGCCGAACTGATAGCGAATCTCCCAGCGCGCCACGCCCTCCGGCATGATGGTCGATTTTCTGCGCTGGTACTTGCCGGTGTCGATCGCGCGCAGGGCGCCGGTCATGACCAGCAGGGCGACGCATGGCCACAGCCACATGTTGCCGGTCTTCAACGCCGTCATGATGGCGGCAACCGCCGCGCAAAGCGCGCCGGCAAACAGCGGACCTGGATCCTGAAACAGCGAATCGGTGAGCGCCGCGTGGATCGACGGCGACATCTTCAGCTCGGAATCCGTCGTTTGGCCAGCAAGCTGCATAAGGGCGCGGAGGTCCTCTACGAGGTCCGTACTTCTTACTCGCCCCTGATGAAGTCTTTCTGAGAAAACATCGTTAGCGGAACGTTGTCTTCGGCGCCGAGGATTCGAGAATCCGCGCGTCAAATCAGTAATGTAGGCAAGGTCTGCCGAGCGGCGCTGCGCCGCAACTGCGATGCGTCGCCGCAGCTGGCAATTAACCCTTACGACAGAAGCGGGGACCAGGCCGGATCCGAGGCAAACCCCGGTGTCGGTACGCGCTGCTCATTGCGCCCGGAAATATCCACCGTGAACAGCGAGGGTCCGCTGTTGCCGCCGGGGTCGCGGAAAAACATCACGACGCGACCGTTCGGCGCGAATGTCGGCCCTTCGTTGTGGAAACCGCTCGTGAGAATCCGCTCCCCGGAACCATCGGTCTTCATTATGCCGATCGCGAACTGCCCGCCGCCCTGCCTGGTGAAGGCGATGTAGTCGCCGCGCGGCGACCACACCGGAGTGGAGTAGGTGCCGTCCCCGAAGGAGATGCGCTGCGCCGGACCGCCCGTCGCTGCCATGACGTAGATCTGCGGCTTGCCGCCGCGGTCGGATTCGAAACAGATCCGGCTGCCGTCGGGTGAATAGGACGGCGAAGTGTCTATCGCGGGCGTGTCGGTCAGCCGCGTCATCGACCGGGAGCGCAAATCCATCACGAACAGGTTGGAGTTGCCGCCTTGCTGGAGGCTCATGATGATATGCTGGCCGTCGGGCGCAAAGCGCGGCGAAAACGACATGCCGGGGAAATTTCCGACGATCTCGCGCTGGCCGGTCTCGACGTTGAACAGATAGACCTTCGGGTCGCCCTGGCCGAATTCCATGTAGGTGATTTCCTGGGTCGACGGCGAAAAGCGCGGCGTCAGCACAAGATCGGCACCCCTGGTGAGGTAACGCACATTGGCGCCATCCTGGTCCATCAATGCCAGCCGCTTGACCCGCCGCTCCGAGGGACCGGATTCGTCGACGAAGACCACGCGGCTGTCGAAATAGCCCTTCTCACCGGTCAGCCGTTCATAGACCTGGTCGGAAATGAGGTGCGCGATGCGCCGCCAATATTCCGGCGCCGTGACATAGGACTGGGCGGCGAGTTGCTGGCCCGATGCAACATCCCACAGGCGGAAATCGGCCTTAAGGCGCCCGTCGTTCTGGCGGGTCGTCCGTCCGACCACAAGCGCCTGCGCATTGATGGTCTTCCAGTTCTGAAAGTTCGGTGCCAGGTCGCTGTTGGTGATGCGGTCGATGAATGCGGCCGGATCGATCGGCGCGAACAGCCCGCTGCGCTTCAGGTTGTTGGTGATGACGCCCGCGACATCGGAGCCGACCTGGGTATCTCCCGGCGTGCCGGGCACGAAATTCGGGATAGCGATCGGCAACGGCGCGACATTGCCCTCTGTTATCTGCAGTTTGGTTTGCGCGTTTGCAAACCGCGGCGACAACAGCAAGGCGGCACCGGCGGCGCCGATCAAGAACTTGCGGCGATTAATGGGTTGGGAAGAAAGCGAGAACTTCGTCACGGACATTGCGGGCTCACCGGTATCAGCTGCGAAACATTGTTTTGGGGTCAAAATCGATGTCCATGTATTTCCATTGCTCGTAGGTCTCATCGCGCAGCATGGTGTAGGGTTGCCCCTGCAATACCGCGCGGAGAGCCGCCTCTGCCGCGGCCTGGTAGCGCGGCGAGCTTCCGCTCGATACCACTTGCGGCGGCGCGGCCAGGCGCCTGTCCGGGCCAAGCCGGATGCGAACGGTGACGAAGAGCTCCTCCGGATGTTCGATGCCGGGCTGCACGTTCCAGAGGCTCGCAAGCTTAGCCCGCATGGCGTCAAGTTCTGATTGCGACAGCGTCACGGCATTGCCGCGCGGGGCGCCGAGCGAGGCTGAGGAATTCAGTGCCGCGCCCGTGATCGACTGCCGGGTTGGATCGCGCTTGTCAAGCAGAGCTGCGATCTTCGACTGATCGAAGCTGCGTTCCTGCTTCGGCTTGGGCGGTTGCGGCGGGGCCGCCTTCGCCTCCTGTTTCGGCTTGGGCTTTTTGGTTTCTTCCGACTTCAGGGCTTCGGCGATCGGATCCTCCTTCGGAGGATCCGGCTTCTTCTCGACCTGCTTCGGCTCGTCCTTCGGCTTTGTCTCGGCGACCGGCTTTGGCGGGTCGGGCTTCTTCTCGACCGGCTTTTCCACGGGCTTCGGCGGCGGCTCCGGTGACGTCGCAGTCACGATTTCCTTCTTATCGGTGATCTTGCCGGTGTTGTCGTCAACGGGCTTTGCTTCGGCGACCTTCTCCACCAAGGGCTTCGGATTGTTCTTGTCGCCGGTCTTGATGCCGGCAGTGAGCTTGGAGAGTTGATCGGCGGAGATGATGTCGATGGGCATCGATTCCGGCGGCGGCGCCTCGAGCGAACGCGTGGTAAAGGAGATCAGTCCCCATCCGATCACGAGGACATGGAGCGCGGCCGACGCAACGAGGGTCTTGTCGACTTTCACCTCAGAGCTACCCCTGATCCACTTCCGTCACCAATGCGACCCGGCGGAAACCGGCGGCCGAAAGCCTTCCCATCACCTTCATGACAGTACCGTAATCGACCTTCCTGTCGCCACGGACAAAAATCCGCTCGTCAAGCCCGCCGCGGGCATCCGTGATCGCCTTCAATTTCGGTACCAGATCGTCCAGCTTGATCTCGGTATCGTTGAGGAAGACCTCACCTTTCAGATTGACCGAAAGCGTCAGCGGGTTCTTGTCCTGATCGAGGCTCTTGGCCTGGGTCTGCGGCAGGTCAAGCGGCACGCCGACCGTGAGCAACGGCGCCGACACCATGAAAATGATCAGCAACACCAGCATCACATCGACCATCGGCGTGACGTTGATCTCCGCCATGACGGGCTTGCGCCGACCGCGGCGACCTCCGCCAGCGGACGAACCTGCTACGTTCATCGCCATGTTGTGGCGC
>Ga0306920_100001830_pt1 | contig 26467 bp, 20 predicted proteins | sample flu12Cox44000170_FD_204666 | JGI IMG/M metagenome (GOLD analysis project Ga0306920, IMG submission 204666) | Lab enrichment of tropical soil microbial communities from Luquillo Experimental Forest, Puerto Rico - flux4day.12C.oxic.44.000.170 (v2)... | ecosystem: Environmental > Terrestrial >...
AGCGGCTCTGGATGGGATCTATGTGATTCGCACCAGCGTGCCCGCGAGTAACCTGACTGGTCAACAAGTGGTGGCCACCTACAAAAGTCTGTCCACGGTGGAGCGCGCTTTTCGCAGCATGAAAAGCGTGGATCTGAAAGTGAGACCGATTCATCATCACCATCCCGAGCGGGTAAAAGCCCATGTGTTCTTGTGCATGTTGGCCTATTACGTGGAGTGGCATATGCGCCGGGCACTGGCGCCGCTGTTATTCGATGAGGAAGATCATGAGGCTGCGCAAACGCAACGAAGCAGCATCGTGGCCCCCGCACAACGCTCCCTATCGGCGCAACAGAAAGCACTCAGCAAGCAGACCGTCGACGGGTTCCCGGTACACAGCTTTCGAACTTTGCTGGCAGACCTGGCGACCCTCACACGCAATCAAGTGCGCATGGGCGAGCAGCTATTCGACATGCTGGCTACGCCGACCACCCTGCAGGACCGGGCGTTCGAACTTCTTCAAGTCCGACCGTAGCTGTACCCAGTACGCAACACCCGAAAACCGCATCAAATCACCTGAAGTGTGTAGCTTACACCAACCTCAGGCGAAGGAACTTCGTTGGTATCGAAAAAATGGCGTGGAATCAGCTACTGAGGAGCCGGGCTGCGATCTGGGCCGCGATTACCGACATCGAGAACGCCTCGGAAACGACGATGCCCTGCTCACTTCCTCAGGATCTTGTCCATGGCCTTTCCCCTGGCCAGTTCATCCACCAGCTTGTCCAGGTAACGGATCTGTTGCATGAGCTTATCCTTGATCTCCTCCACCCGATAGCCGCAGATCACGCCGGTGATCTTGGGCACGTTCGGGTTGATCCGTGGTGCCCGGGCGAAGAAAGTCTCGAAGTCGACCTTCTTGTCGATCTGCTGTTGCAGCGTCTGTTCATCGTAGCCCGTGAGCCAGTGGATGATGGCATGCACCTCCTCCTTCGTACGACCCTTCCTCTCCGCCTTGGTGATGTAATGCGGGTAGACGCTCGCGAACGCCATTCTGAATACTCTCGTGTTGTCCATGGACTCGTTGCTCCTCAAAGTTTGGCGCTTTCGTTCAAACACGAGCCGGAGCCCACCTGAGTCGCTACAGCTTCGATGAGGATGGGCGTGCAGGGCAAAGGGTGGCAGTCCCTTGCTCCGCCTCAGCAGAACCTCGAAGCGCGATCGGGGCTCAGAACCTGCGGCGACAGCCTCCATCATTCCTGCGCGTAATAGCGAAGATAGACCATTCCATTGGGCAAAACGGCCCTTGAGCAGGAGATCCAGCCTGATACGTACGTTGCTGGGCAGGACCCGCGTGCCTCCGCCGAGCATAGTAGGCACGACGAGCGGATGATACTCGTCGCATAGCCCGGTCCGGATCGCGTAGGCGGCGAGGGTCGGACCAGCCACCGAAATATCGAGAGGCGATTGAGCCTTCAACTCGCGAACCACCTGCGGGTGGAATTCCCGCTCCAGACGCGTCTTCGGTGTAGAAACGGTCTCCCACGATTTGGAGTAAACGATCTTGTCGGCCGCTCGCGAAGTCCAGCCTGTCCGGCGTCCGGCCAGCAATGACCTCTGGCGCCTCCCAAACCGCCATCATGTCGTACATCTTGCGTCCCTAGAGATATATGCTGATTGGGCGCTCGAGATCGGTGATGAACGCAAATGCGTCCTCGTCTGGCGCCGACCAAATCGAGGTTGCCGGTTTCATCCGCGATATAGCTGTCCAGCGACGCCGCCGTAGAGTAGATCAGATTGGCCATCGTGTAGCCTCCACATCATATCAGTGGACGGCGAGCCAGTTCTGATTCCTCGATCCCGTCACGGTTCAGCGCCAAAGTAACGTGTAGTCGCGTTGTGTACAGCCATCCTCGGGCGGTTCGCTCCTGGATGACGCGCCACCTGGACACGAACTCCGGCGCCGGCATCGTGTCCAGGTAGTCGACGATCCTGGACCCGGCCGGCTGCGCCCCCCCCGATCGTGATGTCCGCGGTTTTCGGATTTCAGAAGATCAGCTTGAGCGCGTTGCCGAGGCACAAGCCAAGGAATAGCAGGCCTATTCGCCGCGTTTTTCAGCCGACGATCCCACGAAGACGCTTCGACCGTCCGCCAACGTCACTTTCTTTGCATTCGCCAAATTGGATTGGTCTTTGGCCAGGTAGCCTTCGACCGTCACCTGATCGCCGGTCTTCAGCGAATCTTGCCGCCATCCTAGGTGTCGCAAGATTAGCGGCGGCCCAAGTTCGATATTCCAATTGACAACTTCGCCTTGATTGTTCTTCACATCCACGTAGAAATGGACGTGTGGATTGGTCCACTCCACTTTCGTGACTGTACCGGTGATTTGAACTGGCTTATCGCTATTGTACTCGGCGGCGAACGAATGATGCGCGTATGCGGGCGAGCGCGAGAGCAGCAGCGCCAGAGACAGGATCCAAAAATGCACTTGGTATCTCACTGTGTTTGCTCTCCCCAAACGCGTGCCCGGCTAGTTGGTGCTCACGTGGTCGCGGTATTGATTATTCTCCGCGCAAACGTATTCCTCGACTTCCTCATCGGGCGCGAGGACATTTACGATCTTGGTCTGGAACGGCGTTCTAAAGCTTTCTGGATCATCGTATGTGGTTTCCACTTCAACGTGTCCCAGATCCGGCCGCCGCAACCGGTCAGTGATGTGCAGCTTGGCGGTATGCGGGAACATATTCAGCCATGTTTTATCGTTCAACCCCAGCGTATCGATGACCAGCGTGTCGCCTTCCCATTTGCCAATCGAATATCCCTGCCACGATGATTCCAGATCCTTCGGGAAACTGCGTCCATCCAGGTACACGTGGTGGGCGGAGATCACATCGTCGCTTCTAAGCGTCACCAGGAGCTTGGGAGTCTGGACGATTCTGATAGGCCACCGAGCCAGGAGTCCAGCGAGCTCCGGCAGGCATCGAGCGGAAGGCTTATCCTTATAGTCATTGAGTACGCGTTCGCGGAATAAAGCTCTTGCCCACGGCAGTAGATCTGGTTGTTGAGAACGGCCCCCAACGGACGTAGGAGATATCAGCCAGACACCGGAAAAGTCCGGCTTTCCATCCGGAGTTCTAGGCGCAGGCCCTCGGGGAGGAGGCGGCTTCTTAGAAAGAAGCTCAAACAACGCCGGCATTTCTCCGAGTGTGCCCAACATACCGGCATTTGACGCGAGCTGAATCTCCAAGGCTGCCGGCTGGCCCGCGCGAATCACGATGCCCCTACGCACAAAAGGCCGGTACTTTGCATCGATAACGAAGATGTCGTACCTTCCGGGCGGTAGTTGCGCAAGAGTGTATTCGCCCTTGGCCGAGCTTACGGCCTTGTAGTCAGTTCCGCTTTCCGTGTTCCTGGCTTCGACACTTACACCCGCCGCGGGTGCGTGCGCCGGGTCAAAAACGGAGCCCCCAATGGAGCCGGATTCAGTTTGGCCCAAGGCCACCATACAACAGCAGATACCGCCGACAATTGCCGGGAGACTCATCCGAACCCACCGCCACGGGCATTATACAACGGTGCTGCCGTGGCGCCCACATCAACCACGGCGAAGGCCTGTGCATTTCGTTTGGCGGTTTGCGGCCAGACCGGGGCTATTGAAATTCTGAAAGCGATCGCTGGCAACGCGATCGAGGCAGCTCTGGCGGCCGCAGAGCGAATCAGGACCAACAGCAGCACCGGCAAGTTTCTCTCTCTGGAGTTGGATCAAGCCCGCTATCAGGCCGAAGTTGGCTGCGCGCCGATATGAAGGCTGTGGTCCATAATGTGTTCTTTCCAAAAATGTTTTCTCAATTCGATAAGCCTTTGCATTTCCAAGAGATCAGTCACATTGAAGAACGCATAATTTTGCTGCCGAGAGGTTCTACTTGTAATCGATCCCGCTGGGCGGCGTTCCTCGCTGATGGCCTGCCTGCTTGTTGGCCGTCCCGGGGGAGCCGCGGTGCCGGCGCCCGTCCAGCTTGAACTCGTAATGGTTAGAACCTGCCATTCTTGAAGACGCTCATCTGCTGGTTTGTCGTTGTCGTCTGCCGGCCAACGTCACCTCGTCACATTGGTCAGTCCGCTTGGCCGGAACGGTCAAGTCGAACATCGGCGGGAAGGCCACGCCCACGCCTAGGTGAAGCACCCTTCCCCGCTCAAGATCAGTCCTATGAGGAAACCATGGAGCGCGCTGACGGTCAATCCACTGCGAGCAGGACCGACCGCGGAGTGGACGCCACCAGGCGGACTCCCCACGCCGCAAGATCGCCTCGAAACGGTTTGTCGTTCCACGCCTGCAGGCTCATTTCGAGATAGTGCACCCCGGAGCGCTTGAGAGCCTGAGTCGCTTCTCGGCGTAGATCTACGAGTTGATTTACACGCCACGACGACAGCCCGCCAGGGCTCCAGTGGCCGGCGTCATTGAGAACGGACGCCTCCATCCGGCTGTCCCACTGACCATCATTGCAAACGATCTCTGCGCGATCAATCGTTTCGGAGGCGTCAAAACGCATCTCGACCCACATACCGCGGCGCAGCCCTTCCCACGATCTCCATCGCGTCGCTTCAGATCCATCCACCAGCAGAGGCACATCCCAAGGGTTCGGGTTTGCATTCAATTTCCAGGAGGTCTTCGGCCGCACGGCTGTTTCTCCGTTCCACATCCGGACCTCATTAATGCCCCACATGGCGTCCTCGCCTCCCTGTCCCGTCTGCACCAGACGAAGCCCGCGGACTCGCGCTACTGGGAAATTCACGGTCCAGGTTCGGCCGTATCCGGGCGTGTTCGACGCTTGCCGGATCCAGTCGGTCATCTTCTCGGCAAAAGCCGACTCCCAGGGGACCAGAATCGGCCGGGTCGTGTACGATTGGGCGACTATGTCGGAGAACACCAGCACAGGCTGCCCATCGGGAATGTGAGTTTCGATCAATTGGGCAAGGAGATACGGATCCGACCTCATCAGATAATGTCTTTCGGGTTCGATCCGCAGTGCGGCGCTCCACGGAATGTGATACACGATCCGCCATCCCGAAGAAACCTTCAGTTTGTTATTGATCGATGGCCAGGAGACGACTAAGTGCGCCAGAATCAGTACCACTGCGACCATAGACGACCATGGAAGCCGGCAGATGACGAACGCGGCAGACATCGCCAGTAACGGCGCAGCGGGGATCAGGAACCGCCCACTCTTGTTGGCCGCAAAGGCACACGCCGCAAACATTGCCGCTAGTACTAAAACACGACTCCGCGGCCATGCGAGCCCCACCAGCCCGAGCGGTAACAGGGCGAACGCTGGCCCAAAACTTTCCCCGATTTTATCGCCGCCGACAGTCAACTCGCGCGGCAGTTCGGCCAACGTGACGCCACGCAGATGAGACATACCTTCGATGTATCCCCTCTCGAACGAAATGTGGAACCAGGGGTTTCGGAAAATCGAATTCCCGAAGAATGCGATGGGATTCTGATACCAGACGGCGTTTCGGATTAGATAGGTTGCGGGCGCAATCGCCATCGCGACAATACCGATGAGGGTGAACCGAGCCGCCACTCGTCCTATCCGCCGCAATTCCCACAAAATGGTGCCAGCGACGAACAAAGCGAAAAAGCCGGCCGTGTACTTCAATGCGAACGCGAATCCCGCCAGAAAACTGGACCCCAGCAGTGCTCCGTCATTGCGCGAGTGTCGCCACGACTCCAGCAAGTACACGGCTCCGAAGACCGCGACTGCGAGCGCTACATCGTTATACGCCGCGGTGCCGTCCATCCCGATCAGTGGGCTGGCGAAGACCAGCAACGCGGCCAAGGCGGCGCCGCCGTGCGGCCAACCAAACCGGCATCCGAACAGGAGCATGAGCCAGGGAAGCAGCATCAAAAAACTGAAATGCACCAGAGCCGCGGCCGAGTGGCGGCCGATGGAAAATGCGAACAGATACAGCATCTCCATGCCGTCCGGCAGGGCCGCATACATGCTGAGATTTCGCGAGAGTCCGTGGGCGTGGCTCCACAGGTTCACGAGGCCGAGATGATACGCCATTCCGTCCGGGCTTATTTCCGGAGAGACGGCCTGGCGGAAATAAAGCACTCCGTATGCCACCCAGGCGACTCCGGATATTATTCGGATGCCAGCCGGAATCGTGCCGAGCGCCGCCGGCTTCAAACCGCGCAGCCATTTGAATTGAAGCAAAAGCAGAACGAATGAGCTAGCTGTCCACGCGAGAAAGAGTCCTTCTCTGGCGATCCACGCCGCCGCAACACCGAAGACGAGCATGCTGGTCGCTGCGCTGCCTAGAGCATATCCGATACATACCGCTTCGGCGCGGTTCAATTCGATCCGGAGCAGTCGAATCACCGTGATGCCCAGCGCCAGCGACGTCACCGCACAAGCGAGAAAACCGAAAAGAATAGGGAATACCGCCATCGAGAGCACCCAGCCTGACGCACCGTCTGCATTGATCGAACACAGTATAACCCTACCTTGAACCGCCCGCGGGAGGCGGCTTTGCTCCCGAATGCGCCTGCACTGTGGTGATTGACGCGCCTCCTGAGGACGATGCCGAGGTTGGGGGGTTTCTGCGGGGACTCGGAAGCATCCTAATCCCTGATGGAATCCCAATCTGTGTGTCCCAATACTGGGTATCGGCGCGCTTCGCGAAAGTCCGATGGCAACTCCGCGGCGCCGCGCTCGGTTTAGGATACGCAGATGTCGTTGGGGGACTTTGGCGGTGTTCCGCCGGAATTCGATGCCGAAGGGTGTCCTAATCCCAATACTGTTCACTTAAGTAGCTTGAGTCTCGCGGCGAAGTTGACCCGGCGAGTGCGGCCCCTCTTACGAGGTTGTAGGTTGTAGTTGCGCATCTTGCGCTTCACGCCACGGGGATTGATCCGGTTGCGACTGGAACTGACGCGCTTCTGCAGAATTTTCCTGCCAAACCATTTCATGGAAGGCTTTTCTCGCTGAGGGGAATCGTAACGTAGCAGGGCATGCGCCGTTGGACAAGGTGGACCGCATGCACGAACGAGAGCCGATCGGGATCTTCGTCGGCCCGCAAGGCGGCGTCATGCATCAGGCCGCCAATGGCAAGGTGCGCCATCAGCAGACAAAGAACCCTGTTTCACCAGTGCGGACGCCTTGCCCCGGTGATGCGGATCCACATATTTTGCAGATTCTTGGATGGCTCCGCTCTCTTGCCGTCTCAGCTCGGTTTGCGGGGGTGGAGAGTGAGGTGGTGGAGTATGTGTTAAGGCTGAATCATGAGGGTCATGAGTTCGCGTTTGGTTTCGGTTTGTTATTGGAAGATGGGTACTTTGAGACCGTTCTTTCGGCCTGAAATGTAAGTTCAGGTGCTAACTGAGACTCAGTACGATCACGGTAATCCATATTTGTTTCTCGCGCTGAGCGCCCGCCAAAGGCCTCACGACCAGCAGACTCGTTATGGGTTTCTTCCTCTGCCGTTCAAAACCTGGTGGATGCGGTTTGTTCTAGCTAGCGGAAGCTGCTATCGAGCACTAAATTTATGCAACTCGAGCAGACCTCGGGGGGCACCGTCGCATGGACCGCGAGCACAAGGCTCATGGGATGCGGTGCAAATCCAAGATAGTTCGCGTTAACTAATCTGCTGCTACGTGGTGCGGCAGCAGACATGCGGAGACCGTCGGTGGGAAACGAAGAGATCCTGGTGTCTCGTCGCGGCCCAAACGGATCGGCTACAAGTGTTCGCGATATCGCTCTAAAGCCACGCGTACCAGTTGGCTGCGGGTACGGACGTCGGTCTTTGCAAACAGCTGTTGCAGGATGTTTTTGACTACGCTCTCCGAGACGTCCATGGTCGCCGCGATCTCTTTGTTGGCCTGGCCTTGAACCACCAGGCGAAGGACCCCCAACTCGCGGTCATGCAAGGGAAGACGGTCTGGGATGCCGGCGGAAACGGATCTGGAGCCGCCCCTCGCCCGGTCTCGGCTGACACCCGCGATGATAGCTGCCACTTTAGGCGTAGGTCCTTCCCGATAGGTCGAGAACCAAACGTGCGCTGAGAAAGAGCCGCCATCACCGCACTGCCCTCGGCAGTGGATCGAAGTCCGGAAGCGGGGCTTTTCGTCCTTACGTAACGCGTAGTGCAATTCAGGGAGGAATGCGGCCACGGGTTGTCCAACGAGACTCCCGCCCGGCGGAACCATCAGCTCGGCGGCGGCGTGGTTGGCGCGTTCAATGAAACCGCTCTCGTTCAGGGTAACGATGGGTGTCGGGCTAGTCTCCACCAGGACGCACAGTCTTTGCTCTGCTTCCCGGCTCAGCCGGCGGCTGCGAACCAGTTCCGCGGCGAACAGTCCGCATCCCACCAACGCCAGAGCCTCGAAGCCCAATCGAATGATTGCGTCCGACGGATCCAAGGGGCTGAGTACCTCGCTGAGCACTGCGCAAAGGATTCCGAGCAGCGCGATCCCCCAACGGGGCAGAAACAGCGCCGATAGCATGACGGGGAACAAGTAGAAGAACCCGAGAGCGAAGTATCGCTCCGCCCGCCAATCCACAAGTGCAATTGCGATCAGCAGGACGCTGCTCAGCGGCAAGAAGAAAGCTCGGTTCTTTCGTTCCTCGAAACTCAACCGTGCATTCGATACCGACTCCATACGATTCCACCCCGTTACTGCGGCACCGATTGATGAATGTAATTATGCCACGGCCGATCAGCGATTTGCCCAAAATAAACATTACGTCAAGGATTTGTGTGAATACTACCAAGGGCATTTTTATGCCCTCGTACGGAAGAAACAGAAGCGCCCTGGCGCTATAAGGGGCGGCGGTGAGAACCGATTCTGCCGAGCCACTCTCGAACACCTTGCCGATCGGCTTCAATCGGCGCCGCGAGATTCGTCTCGTTGACCAGCGTTCCGGCCTGAGACATCAGGACCAATTGTCGGCCCCGTAAATTTCGCATGGCGGCTCAGTTCTACGCGCCGAAAATATGGCGACGCGCCTGGGCAGCTTTGCCAACATCGATGGAACTGAACAATGGGCTCCCGTCAACGCGGAACGGATAGTTGCGGAACCCTGCGGACTCTGGTGGCAGAGGCAACGGCACTGCTGGCTTTAAACCAAATAACGCGCGGGGCCGCGCGCTGCTCTTTCATGCCTAACCGGCCACCTTCTCGATCGCTTCCGGCCCGCAAATCTCTTCTACTACGCGGCGGAATTCCTTGTCCGGTTTGACCTTCGCTGGAACGTCCAGCAGCACCGAGAACTCGCGCGGCAGTTCCAGCCGCAGGCGCACCTGCGTGTCGCCAGGCTTGCGCCGAAAGAGTTCTTCGAGCGCCCGCGCCTTGTCCGCCTTGCCGTTACGCCCCAACCACACGCGGATAGCGATCACCGCGGGCAGATCGACCCGCGCATTGTCCAGCCCGACGATCTCTTGAATCGAAAGCTTCGGCGGCGCGTTCTCTTCCGGTAGCACGAGGCCGCGCACCAGCACCGCGCGGTCTTCGGTCACCTCCGCCGCCAGCCGCTCGTAGCTGGCCGCGAAGACCATCGCCTCGAACGATCCGCTCCGGTCTTCTAGGGTCAGCGCCACCCACGGCTTGCCTTCCCGGTTCCGCTTACGCGTGATCCCGGCCAGCACCCCGCACACGGTAACTTCCGCGCCCTTGCCCAAGCCTTCGAGTGTGGAGCTGTCATGGGTCGCCAGGTCGGCGATTTTGTCGGCGTAGCGATCAAGCGGATGGCCGGTCACCCAGAACCCGAGCACCTCTTTCTCGCCGCCGAGCTTCTCTTTGTCGGTCCAGTCTGGCACTGTGGGCAGCGGCCGAGCGTGCGTCTCTTCGGCGCTATGCACCTCGCCGAACAGGCCGACTTGCCCGCAAGCGCGATCGCGCCACACGCGCTGCCCGGTCTCGATCGCGCGCTCCACGAGCGCCATCTTCTGCGACCGCGTGCCATTGAGCGAATCCATGGCGCCGGCCTTGATCAGGCTTTCGATCATCCGCCGATTCACCGCGCCCACGTCCACTCTTTCGCAGAATTCGTCAAGCGAGCGGAAGCGCCCGCCTTCCTGCCGAGCGCGCGCGATCGCTTCCACAGCCGACTGGCCGACGTTCTTCACCGCCCCCAGGCCGAAGCGGATCGCCTGGTCGCCGTCCGGTGTGAAGCTCCACTCGCTGGCATTCACGTCCGGCGGCAGAATCCCGATCCCCAATTCGCGGCATTCGTTGATATACTTCACGACTTTGGCGGTGTTGCCGGTCTCCGAGGTCAGCAGCGCCGCCAGAAAATCCACGGGGTAGTGGGCTTTCAAATACGCCGTGACGTAGGCCAGGTAGGCGTACGCCGCCGAGTGCGATTTGTTGAACCCGTAGCCGGCGAACTGCTCCATCAGATCGAAAATTTTCTCGATCTTCCCTTGAGGGAATCCTCGTTCCACCGCCCCTTGGACGAAGCGCTCGCGGTGGCTGGCCATCTCTTCGGGCTTCTTTTTGCCCATCGCGCGCCGCAGCAGGTCGGCGTCGCCCAGCGAGTATCCCGCCAGGCGATTGGAGATCTGCATCACCTGCTCCTGGTACACGATGACGCCGTAGGTCTCCTCCAGCAGCTCTTTGAGCTCGGGCAGATCGTACTCGACCGCGCGCCGGCCGCACTTGCGCTCGATGAAGTCATCGATCATGCCACCTTGGATCGGCCCCGGACGGTAGAGCGCGTTCAACGCAGTCAGGTCTTCGATGCGGCTGGGATGATAGCGCCGCAAAATGTCGCGCATACCGGGCGATTCAAATTGGAAAACACCGCTGGTGAATCCCTTACCGAAAATTTCGTATGTTTCTTGATCGTCGAGCCGGAGCTGCTGCGGATCGAGCTTCACCCCGTGCCGCTTTTCGATCAGCCGTAGCGCGTCTTCGATCAGGGTCAGCGTGGTCAGCCCCAGAAAATCCATCTTCAGCAGCTGCAGCTTCTCGAGGCCATTCATGTCGAACTGCGTCACAATTTCGTCGCGGTTCGTCTTATAAAGCGGCACCAGTTCCCTGAGCGGCTCGGGCGAGATCACCACTCCGGCGGCGTGTACCGAGCAGTTGCGCGCTAAACCCTCGACCCGCCGGGCGACCTGAAGAACATCGGCCACACGCGGGTCGCGCTTCGCCGCCTCGTCGAAGCCCGGCTCGTGCTTCATGGCGTCTTCGAGCGTAATGTTCAGGACGTTCGGCACGAGCTTGGTCAGCCGCTCGACATCGGCAAACGGCATCTCCAGGACCCGGCCGACATCTTTAATAGCCGCGCGTGCGCCGAGCGTATTGAACGTGATGATCTGCGCCACCTGCTCGCGGCCGTATTTTTCGGTGACGTATTGAATCACCTCGCCGCGCCGATGCATGCAGAAGTCGATGTCGATGTCCGGAAGGCTCACGCGCTCCGGATTCAGAAAGCGTTCGAACAGCAGCCCATACTCGAGCGGATCGATGTCGGTGATCGACATGGCGTAGCTCACCAGGCTCCCCGCCGCTGACCCGCGCCCGGGCCCGACGGGAATCCCCCGGCCCTTGGCGTAGCGAATGAAGTCCCAGACGATCAGAAAGTATCCGGAGAACTTCATTGTCTGAATCATCTGGATTTCGCGGTCCAGCCGCTCGACGTACTCCGCAAGCTCGTGCTTCAACCGCCCCTCCGCGCGCAGCGCTTCCAAACGCGGCCGCCTGCGTTCGAAGCCTTGCCGTGCCACGTATTCAAAATAGGTATCGGTCGAGTGGCCTTCGGGCACGTCGAACTTGGGGAACGGCTCCTTAACCTTTTCGAGGCTGACGTTGCAGCGGTGGGCGATCTGCCAGGTCCGGTCCACCGCTTCTTCGAGCTCGCCGAACAGCTCGAGCATTTCGGCGTGCGACTTCAGATAGAAGTCCGGCGAGTTCCAGCGCATCCGGTTTGGGTCGCTCAGAAACTTGCCCGTCTGGATGCATAGCAGCAGTTCATGGGCGCGAGCGTCGTCGCGGCGCAGGTAATGGGTGTCGTTCGTTGCAACCAGCGGCAGTCCCGTCTCGTGGGAAAGCCGGTTCAGCTCGGGGGTGAGCCGCTTGTCCTGGTCCAGGTGGTGATCTTGGACTTCCAGAAAGAAATTGTTTCGACCGAAAAGATCCGAGTACGTGTAGGCCAGCCGCTTGGCGTCGGCGTACTGATCCGCCAGAAGCGCTTCCGCGATGTGGCCCCTCAGGCACGCCGACAGCGCAATCAGCCCCTTGGAATGTTGCGAAAGCAGATCGAGATCGATGCGCGGCTTGTAATAGAAGCCATCGAGATAGCCGGTCGAGACCAGCTGGATGAGGTTGCGGTATCCTTCCTGGTTTTCGCACAGCAGCACTAAATGGTTATAGCGGTCGGTATCGGAGCGGGTCTTGTGTCCCTGTTGCGAAACGTAGACTTCACAGCCGATCACCGGATGCACGCCCGCGGCCCTGGCAGCGTTATAGAACTCGACCGCGCCGAACAGGTTGCCGTGATCGGTCATGGCCACGGCCGGCATCTTCTGCTCGACCGCGATTTGCATCAGCTGGTCGATCTCGCAGGCCCCGTCGAGCAGGGAGTAATCCGTGTGGCAATGCAGATGGACGAACGGCATGACGACACTTTCCGGGGAGGCGGGACACTTTCATTTTGTCACAGGGGGCGGACGCAGGGAATGGCAGGCACGGGGATTCGTAGTTCTGACGGGTTAGCACGAGAACCTCGGTGAAATTACTCGCGTCCCTCCAGACGTTTCAACCGGTGCTCGTCGATTCAGGCAAGGTGAAGCCAACGAGGACGAGAAGGCACTCGGCGAGGGGGCAATGCCGGCAGGGAGGTTATCCTGTCGTGATACTCGCGTATTTTGTGGCCGGATGCGAAGCAATCGATCGGGATGTCACCTTGAAAGACGGCATTGGTATCCCGAAGGTCCACCCGACTCCGACGCTCGCACCTGCCGAGTGGGCACTTTCGCCGCCCCGCAGCGAGTCTTCGAGTGTGTTTCTGCGAGGCCGCTGATTCCTGCATGCGAACCGCAAAAAGCATGTGACTCACGCACCGATCGTCGACATGGGGGGCAACTCTGGCAGGATTTAAGGCGTCCCCGCGTGAGACGAGTGTGTGGCCGAAGTCTAGGGCGATGTCGAGAACGCGCGCCGGGCCGTCTGGGAGCCGCAGATCCGTCTGGCGGGGACGCGCCGCAACTGCGGATTGGTGCTGTGGCACGCCGGTCATCTGCTTAGAGGCCCGAAGAAGTGTCGGCGACTGCGGCTCTGCGCGCCAAGAATTCCAGGTTGAGGTCTCGGTAGGGATGCTGCTCGATCCGCCGCACGATATCGGTCACGGCGCTGTAGCGATGGAAATCGCGCTCGGGCGTCGGTTGCTACTCCGCTCGTCGAGTTGCAATACCGCACGGCCCGGCCCCAAACTGAGTTCTGCCAAGCCGTGTCCACCGGGCTTGCGTCCCCTGCGGCGCACAGCCGATGGCGGAGGCAGGCTTATTTATCGTGAGGCAGACTTATCATAAGGAGGCGGCGGGCTCCGCCAGCTCACACGTCGCGAGGCACTCGTTCGAACTGCTGCGGTGCGTATCGGAACAAGATGCAGGGGTCGCGCGCGCCGTGCTGGTGGACGCACTCAAAATACTGGCCTGAATTGCCCCGCATCGCGAATCGTTCGTTATCGTCTCTTGGTCGGTCGCCCGCCGGCGTGGCGCGCGATACTAGAAATGCCTCCCGCGACGATGGCAATCGGAATGTTGGCACGGAGCTGTTCGAGAGGACGATCGCGAGGACCGTATGTAGAGATCACATCCTCGAAGGTCCAGCTTGTCTGCGTCGGCCAACACCCGCGCTTTCGCGTCGGCCGGACCGCTTGTCATGATCCGGCCCGTGCCGGCGGGCTCCAATTCGACCGCGATCTTCGCCCAGCGATTCTCCCTCGTCCCGCCTTATAACAGTTTTGAACAAAGGAGGTTTTTTCGATGACCAGAACGACAAACGGAGCCAGCCAGAAAACGGAGCTGTCTGTTCGACACGCTATTGCGACCCTGGCCTACCGCGCAGCCAAACCACTGCGCGACGCACCGGCGGATTTCAGCGCTTTCCGGCCCGGCGAGGAATCGCGGTCGGCCGGCGAGATTCTGGCGCATCTGTGCGACCTGCTCGACTGGGCTCTGTCCCAGGCGCGCGGCGCGGAGAAATGGCGGAGCTCCAAGCCGAAAGCATGGACTGCGGATACGGAACGGTTCTTTGCCGCGGCCACAGCATTGGACCACTACCTTGGCTCGGGCGAGAAGGTACATGCACCGCCCGAGAGGTTGTTCCAAGGGGCGATCGCCGACGCACTGACGCACGTCGGCCAGATTGCCATGCTTCGCCGCCTGGCGGGCTCGCCCATCCGCGGCGAGAATTATTCCCAGGCGAAGATCGAAGCGGGCCGTACAGGTGCCGATCAGAACCGCCCCGTCCGGGAGTTCGACTAAGGTCGGCGCCGTGTCCGATGAGAGGGCGTGGTAGGCACGGGCAGATTCGAACTGCCGACCTGCCGCTTAGGAGGCGGCTGCTCTATCCATCTGAGCTACGTGCCCGCGTCTTTTTTAATTGTAGCGTGCGAAGGCGGCGAAACCGCTCCCCGGTGCGGACGACCCTTTCCAAGGGTGAGGATCTCTGGGTCACGCCGACAACCCAGATTTCATCTAGTGGGAGCACCGCCTGCGTTCTGTTCGGACCGTTCCCTCCCCCGGCGGCCAATGTCGGTGCGGTAGTGCATGCCGTCAAAGCGGATTTCACGCACCGCGGCATACGCGCGTTCTATGGCCGCCGGCAGGTCGGTCCCACTGGCGGTGACTCCAAGGACGCGGCCCCCGGCCGTCTCGATTCCGCGCGCGGTCTCGCGGGTCCCTGCATGAAAGACCGTCGCGCCGGTAGTTTCCGCCGCTTCGATGCCTGAGATGAGCTTACCGGTTTCCGAGGAACCGGGGTATCCGCCGGAGGCCAGAACTACGCAGACGCTCGGGCCGGCGCGCCACTCCAGTTTCACGCCTTGGAGTTCACCCCTCGTCGCGGCCAGGAGCACCGGCACGAAATCCGAGACCATGCGGTGCATCAGTGGCTGCGTCTCCGGATCGCCCAGCCGGACGTTGAACTCCAGCACCTTCGGCCCGGCCGATGTCATCATCAGCCCGGCATAGAGAAACCCGGTGAACCCGGTCGCCTCGACAGTTGGGTAAATCACCTGCTCCATCACCTTGCGCGTTTCGGCCTCGCTCAGAATTGCCGCGTCCGAATATGCGCCCATGCCGCCGGTGTTCGGCCCCTGATCGCCATCGAACACCGCCTTGTGATCCTGCGTAGCCGCCAGCGGCACCACGTTCTTGCCGTCACAGAGGGCGATGAAGCTGACTTCGCTGCCGCGCAAGAATTCTTCGATCACGAGCGGTCCGGCGAACGAGGCTAGGGCCGCGTCGGCTTGCGCGCGATCGCGCGCGATGATTACGCCTTTGCCGGCCGCCAGGCCATCGGCCTTCAGCACCACCGGAAATCCGAACCGGTCGAGCGCCTTCCGCGCTTCGGCCGGATTGTCGGCCGTCACAAACTCGGCCGTCGGAATTTTCCTCTGTGATAAAAAGTTCTTTGCGAAAATCTTGCTGCCCTCGAGGCGCGCTGCGTTCCGGTCCGGCCCGACGATATTGGAGCCGTGTGCGCGAAACTCATCCACCATGCCGGCCACCAGTGGGACTTCCGGGCCCACCACGGTGAGGTCGGCGCCAACCGCCTGGGCCGCCTCAAGCGGTGTGCCCGGCACGCATCGGCCGACGCGGGCCACCCCGGGATTTCCAGGTGCGGCGAAGACCGCGACGCCGGGCGAGTGTGCCAGTTTCCATGCCAGCGCATGCTCACGCCCGCCGCTGCCGACCACAAGAATTTTCATAGGCCGGTACAATGATAGCAATGCACGAGAGGTACGACGTCGTCGTGATCGGCGCCGGTCATGCGGGATGCGAAGCCGCGCGCGCCTCGGCCCGCATCGGTCTCCGCACCGCGATCGTGACCATGAACCTCGACCTCATCGCCCAGATGTCCTGCAACCCCGCGATCGGTGGCATCGCCAAAGGACACCTGGTCCGCGAGATTGATGCGCTCGGCGGGTTGATGGGCGAGGTGGCGGACTCGGTCGGCATCCAGTTCCGCCTGCTCAACACCAGCCGCGGCCCCGCAGTCTGGTCGCCGCGCGCGCAGATGGATAAAAAGATGTACCGCGTTCGGATGCGCGAAGTCCTCGAGAAGGAGCCGAACCTCCGCATCAAGCAAGCCGAGGTCGCCGCGCTGGTCGTCGACGGCCGACGTGTGGCGGGCGTCGAGCTCCGTGACGGCCGCATCCTCGGCGCCGGCGCGGTCGTCGTCACCACCGGAACCTTTCTGAACGGGCTCGCCCACGTCGGGGAGATGCGGTATAGCTGTGGCCGAAACGGAGAGGCGCCATCGGAGTTGCTGGGCGATCAGCTGCGCAGTCTCGGTCTCGCGTGGACCCGTCTGAAGACCGGCACGCCGCCGCGCCTCGACGGCCGCACCATCGACTGGTCTCAATTCGAACGCCAGGCTGGCGACGCGTTTCCGACTCCGTTCTCGTTTCTGACCGGAACGATCGACCGTTCGCAGATCGAGTGCCACATCGGCTACACCAACTGCGAAACGCACCGTGTCCTGCGCGAAGCCATCCCGCGCTCGCCGCTCTATAGTGGCCAGATCGAAGGGGTCGGCCCGCGCTACTGTCCGTCGATCGAAGATAAGATCGTCAAGTTCCCGGACAGGTCCCGTCACCAGATTTTTCTAGAGCCCGAAGGCATCGACACCAACGAGGTGTACGTCAACGGTATGTCGACCAGCATGCCGATCGACGTCCAGGGTGCCATGGTCGCGTCGATCCCGGGTCTCGAAAACGCCGAGATGATCCGGCCCGGCTACGCCATCGAGTACGACGCCATCGATCCCCGCGAGTTGAACCACTCGCTCGAAGTCAAAGCGATCTCGGGCTTGTATCTCGCCGGCCAGATCAATGGAACCTCCGGCTACGAGGAAGCCGGCTGCCAGGGCCTGATCGCCGGAATGAATGCGGCGTGCCAACTCTCGGGCAAGGATCCGGTGGCGATCGCCCGCACGCAAGGTTACACCGGAATCCTGATCGACGACCTCATCACGAAAGGCGCCGACGAACCGTACCGCATGTTCACCTCACGTGCCGAGTTTCGTCTGCACCTCCGTATCGACAATGCCGATGAACGCCTGACTGCGATCGGGCGCCGCGCCGGCCTGGTGACGGACGAGCGCTGGAATCTTTTCTCGAAAAAGCAACAACAGAAGGAACGGCTGACCCGGGCTCTGGCGACCCACCCAAACGGCCATTGGCTGAAGCGCCCGGAGGCATCCATTTCCGAGATCCGCCCGTGGGTCTGTGAAGTGGTGGGTGAAGAGCCGGCGGTGGGCCTGCTCACGACGGTCGAAACCGAGATCAAGTACAGCGGGTACATCGGGCAGCAAGAGCGCCAGATCGAGCGGCTCCGAAGTTCCGAGCGCCGCCGGATTCCCCTGGAGTTCCGCTTCGACAACATCCCGGGTCTGTCGCGCGAGGTTCAGCAAAAGCTCGACCGGGTCCGCCCGGCAACGCTCGGTCAGGCGGCCCGGATCCCGGGCGTCACCCCGGCCGCGATCGCGGTGCTCGATTGCTATTTGAGCCTCGCCCGTGTTTGCTGACTGTCTCCGGTTGAAATTGGCGGGGGCCGTGGAATTGACCGCGGAACAGATCGCGATCCTCGAAGCTCATTACGAATTGCTAGGGCGCTGGAATCGGATCCTGAATCTTACGCGGATTGACTCGATGGAAGCGGGAGTCGAGCGGCACTACGCCGAGTCGCTTTTCCTGGGTGCTCATCTGCCTCGGCGACCCTTGCTCGTGGTCGATGTCGGTTCCGGGGCGGGCTTCCCAGGGATCCCGGTGGCGGTGCTTCGTCCGGATTGCTCGGTGACGCTGGTCGAATCCCACCGGCGGAAGGCGGTGTTTCTGCGGGAGGCTACGCGGAGGCTCTCCAATGTGGTGGTGCGGGCCGAGCGCGCCGAAGACTTGAGGGAGCGATTCGATTGCGCGGTTTCGCGGGCGGTGAGTTATGGCGATCTGGTCCCGGCCCTGAGGAAACTGGCCGATGCTGCCGAGCTGCTGACGGGTATAGAGCCGCCCCCGGCGGCTCTCGGTTTTCGCTGGAGTCCGCCGATTCGGCTGCCTTGGGGAAAGAATCGGTTCTTAAGAATCAGTGATCCAGCTCCGCTCGGTAGCGTTTGTTTCACGTGAAACACTGGAGGCGTGGTACTATTGCGGCTTGGGCCGAGTTTTTGCCATCACCAACCAAAAAGGCGGTGTCGGTAAAACCACCACTGCCATCAACCTCGCTGCGTCTTTGGCGGCCAACGATCTGAAAGTCCTCCTCATCGACAACGATCCTCAGGGCAATGCCACCAGTGGCCTCGGCGTTGAAAAGAATCCCGACCGCCCCAGCCTCTACCACGTCCTGCTCGGCGGCGTGGCTATTCGGGAGGCCATCGTTCCCACCGCCCTGGAGGGCCTGAGCCTGATCCCCTCGGACAAAAACCTGGTGGGGGCCAACCTGGAACTGGTTGAACTACCCAGCCGGGAATACCGGCTCCGCCAACGGATCCAGGAAATTCGGGAGGAATACCGGTTCACCCTGATCGATTGTCCCCCGGCCCTGGACCTGCTGACCTTAAACGCCCTGGTGGCTGCCGATGCCGCCCTGGTCCCGATTCAGTGCGAGTTTTTCGCACTGGAAGGAATCTCCGAACTGATGGACACGATCACCCGAATCCGCGATGCCTTTCAACACCCGCTCCAGGTCGAGGGCATCCTGCTGACGATGTTTGATGACCGCACCAATCTGACGCGACAGGTCGCTAACGATCTGAAGGAATTTTTTGGGGACGACGTTTTTCGAACGGTCATTCCGCGCAGCATTCGCCTGGCCGAAGCTCCCAGTTTCGGCAAGCCGATTCTGACTTACGACCCCCGGTCGCGCGGCGCGGAAAGTTACATCAAGCTGGCCAAAGAGATTCTCGATCATGAACAAAACCGACCATCCGCGTAAGGCGCTGGGTAGAGGCCTTGGGGCGCTGCTGCCGACCCGGCTGCCGTCGGCGTTTCAGCCCGCGACGTCTGCTCAACCGGCGCTGCCCTCCCAAGAGGAGAATCCTCTCACTATCGCCATCGAGCTGATCGACCCGAATCCGCTCCAGCCGCGGCGTGCTTTTCAGCCCGAGCGGCTCGAAGAGCTGGCGCAATCCATCCGCGCCAACGGCATCATCCAGCCGCTGGTCGTCCGCCGGGAAGGGGACCGTTTTCAGTTGGTGGCCGGCGAGCGGCGCTGGCGCGCGGCCAAGCTGGCGAGCGTTGAACAGGTGCCGGTCGTGGTGCGCGAGATTCCCGACGACCGCCTGCTCGAAATTACCCTCATTGAAAATATCCAGCGGGAGGACCTGAATCCCATCGAAACCGCTGTTGCCTTCGAAAGGATGATGCGCGACCTGGTTCTCAACCCGGAAGAGGTCGGGCGCCGAACCGGCAAGGACCGTACCACCATCATCAACCTTATCCGCCTGCTCCAGCTTCCCGAGGATCTCCAACAGCTCGTGGCCGAACGCCGGCTTTCCGCCGGTCACGCGCGTTGCCTGCTGTCTCTGCCCACGATTCAGTTGCAGCGTGATGTTGCGGAGAAGGCTCTGAGCCAAGGCTGGTCGGTCCGCCAGATCGAGCGGACGACCCAAAAGATGCTGGAAAGCCGCAAGCCGAAACGCGCGGAGCGCAGCACCATCGACCCGAACGTCAAAGCCGCCATTAAGGAAATGGAGCTCGTGCTCGGCACTCGCGTGCGGATTCTCGAAAAGGCCAAACACAAGGGCCGGATCGAGATCGAATACTACTCGGCGGAAGACCTTGACCGGATTTATGCCGCGATTGTCGGCGAGGAGTGACCTTATTTAAGCAGGTGAAGAATCTCCGCGAGCTCCCGGCGGATTTCGTGTAACGGATCGTCTGGAAATAATTCCTGTTGTGCCCGTTTTCTCGCGCGCGCCTTGGAAATCCGTCCATCCGCCAGCATCGCCTGACGGGCGCCTTCGATTGTAAAACGTTTTTCGTAAAGCAGACTCCGGATTCGAAGCAGCAGTTCGACGTCCTTGCGCCGGTAGAGGCGATGGCCGGTGCCGGATTTTTTCGGAGCCAGTTGCGGGAATTCGGTTTCCCAATACCGCAGCACGTACGGCTCGACTCCCAGAATCTCGCTGACCTCACCAATCTTGAAGTAGAGCTTGTCCGGTATTTCAGGAAGGTCTGCCCGCACAGCCGCGTCCGTCATGCCCACACGCCATCCTAACTCAGCAGGCTGGGCAAAGTCACTCGCTGAAAATGGTAACAACACCTTGTCTCGGCGGTACGACCAGCGTTCAGGGACCCGGCCCGAGTCACTCGAGATGGTTCGACGATAATTGATGTCGACGGCGAATTTAGCATGCCGCTCCGTGAGCGCTCCGGATCGCCACCGCTCCACGATCCGACGCAGTAGATCTGTGGGCCGAGATGCCAGATCGTGGCCGGGTCCTCAATGAGAAGAGCAAAGCAATGCGCGGTGGCCTGAGAGGAAGCCCGCGCGGGATCGACTCCGATCGCTTGGCCGCACCTCCGCCATCGAAACCATCTTTCGACTCGCGATTCCTCGCGGTGTGCGGTTCGAGCACTCCCTGGCCACTCCTCCTCGATCCTCCGCCGCGAGGTCGGCGCGGAAATCAAGAAACTCCGGCCGGCTCGTTCAATCGCCGGATTCGATCGGGTCGATACCTCGCTCTGCGCGAACCTGACCGAGGGCGTAGAAATTCATCCGCATGAACCGGAAACGGGTTGCAGGCTGCCTGCGAGCGATTCGAAATATAACTCGGCAGGTAGCGATCGTTCAGGCCGCCCGAGACGCTCGAGGCCACGCCGACACAATCGAGGTGAGTGCGATTCATTGACGCTTCTGCCGATGCGGTTGGCGCCGCCGCTCCGGCGTCGAGTTGATAATTTGGCAATAATGCCAGGGGGCCGAGCCGAGAGGTGATCGCGGCCTCGGGGTCGCGGAACCGCGAGACAAGTCCCAGGCGTCGCGCGAGCCGGAAAGCGGAACCTAAAAGCGGAGAACCGAACCAAATCTCCAGCACGAGGTCACGATGCCATCAGGAGCTACCCAAATCCTCGCAGCCGTAGGTTGCTGACGGGACCGCCGCCTCACTACAAAGCGCCGCCGCCGCGGCGGAGTCCGGCGAAGCGAGTCGCGCCAAACCGCAAGCCCAAGCGCAAACGCCCGCGCCCTGGGGCAGGGCAACGACCTCCGACTCGAGACGCGCCTTCCCGGACGGTCCGCCGCTTTGGCCGGCGAAGTCGGTGCGTCTCGCGAAGCGTGGGTGTCTTGCTTGGTCGGTCGAAAGGCGAACAGACCCTCTAGCGAAGACTCGCCTTCGAGGAGGGGAAACCTCGACGCGCGACTGCCATTCGGGTGAAGCCGTGTCGCCGACTCGCGCGACCAAGCCGTTCGCCCGGCCCGCCAACGTTCCCCCGGGCGACCACACCCGCGACTACGATCGGGGCGTTGGCAAGGGAACGCATGCCGGGCTCCCACCCGCAACCAAAGGTTGAATCGGGGCTGCGCCGGATGGTTGCGGTGAATCGAAGCGCATCGCGTCCGCCCTTGAAGAACATCAGCCAGAGCCATCACGGAAGATCACAACAGAGTTTAGGGTCTATTTTATCTACATTCGCCCCGCCCGGCCCCTCGAAGTCCCGGGCGAGGTTGGAATTCCAATACGGTTGGGCGGACAGTTTCGGCTCCTTTGTCTATCCGGCATTGGACCTGCTGACCAAAAAAAAGAATTGTTGCTGAATCGGGAAAACGCCGTCGGTCGCGGATAGACAACTCGCCAGGCAAAATGGTGCCGAAATCCCGCCCAATGGAGCCGGCGGGTCGGGCACAATTGGCCGGCTCAGGTAGCCGGCGGCTGAGCCGCCCTCGGCCCAATGCTCCTAATTCGGCCGGAAGCGCCTCGACTCTCCCCGCGGGGATGAACGAGCCATCCCCAAAGGTAGTCCGGTGCGGCGGTACCGACACTCTGCCGGGTGTCGCCGATCGAGCCCGTGCGGACGTAAGGCGAGCGGGGGGGCGCACGTTGTGCACATGAGTCTTGATCTGGCCGCAAGAACAAGTTATGCCAGCGAGGAAAAGATTGGAGCAAACTCCTCTCGAGCGGCCAATCGGCCCCGCCCTCTCGCAGTGGTCGTAGGCCAGTTGGTCGCGCTGTTCGGCGAGCCCGCGTAGTCAAAGCTCGAAATGAGCTGAACTTAGCCGTACCTTGTTCGAGGGCCTTCCGCTTACGCTCGATTCCTTGGGCGAGGGGAGCGTCGATGCCGCGGGAGGCCTGCTCCTGGCCTCGCGGTTGATCGCGGGGATAGCTCGTTCTCCGTGATTGGATGCAACCGTATGCCACTCGTTCGAGATCGACTCCGCGTGCCGCCTCCTGTGCGCAGGCCAACCGGCGGCGACCCAGAGCTTGGCGAGGCCCTACCTCGATCGAGGAGCATCTAATGCATCGGGCCAGCAATACCGGGGCGGGGCTCGGACCTCTCTTATGCGGGTACCTGCGAAGGCGGGCCCTACTTCAGCTGGTCAGCCACCTTGGCCACACCGGCTTTGGCGCAGGCGTCATCCTGCTCTTGCGTGGATCCGGAACTGCCCACGCCGCCGATCGCCTCGTTGCCGATCATGATCGGGACTCCACCGCCCAAAGCCAGGATGTCGGCGACATCGCGCTGCGCAGCGTACTTGGGGTCGAGCGTGCGCTTCTGAAACTCGAGGCTGGTTGTCCGGAACATGCGCGCCGTGTATGCCTTGCGGCGAGCCATGTCGGCGGTTTGCGCGCTGGCCTGTTCATCGCGCAGGATTACCATCACCTGGCCGGCGCGATCGACGACGGCTGCCGCGGTCGAGTAACCCTTCTCCTTACAAGCGGCGAGGGTAGCTTCAGCGATCGCCTTGGCCATCCCCAGCGACAAGTTCTTTTGTGCGACCACACCATCCGCGATCGCGTGACGGGACAGAACCGCGGCTACTCCGATCCGGACCAGAGCTCTCAGCGCGTACGACATGACTCCTCCTCGCCGGTGACAATTATACTCATTCGGCTGCGTGTTGGGCTGAAGCCCGCGCCGCGATCACCCGCGGAATGCCGGCCAAGTCGGGGGCGATTTCGACATCCTGCCAACCGTGGAGTAGCGCCTCCACGCGATCGCGGCTGCCGAAGCCGAGTTCCATGATGAGCCAGCTGCCTGGGCGCAGCACGCGCGGCGCGGCGGCCACCACCCGTTCGTAGATTTCAAAGCCGCTCTCTCCGGCAAACAACGCCCTATCGGGCTCCCAGTCGCGTACTTCGCGCTGAAGTCCCTCACGCTGCGCGAGCGGAACGTAGGGCGGGTTAGCGACAATCAGGTCCATGCTCTCGCTGGCGATCGCGTCCATCACATCGCACACCACCACGGCGACGCGCGCACCCAGACGCGCTGCGTTGTTCGAAGCCACCGCGGCGGCGGATGGGGAAATCTCGGTGGCCCAGGCTTCGGCTTCGGTCTCCAGTTGCAGGGTGACGGCCAAGGCACCCGATCCAGTGCCGACATCGAGTAGACGGCGCGCACCCCGTGCCAACCGCAGCGCGACCTCCACTACGTGCTCACTTTCGGGACGCGGGATCAGCACATCGCGCGTCACGTGAAATTCACGGCCGTAGAATTCCTGTCGTCCGGTGATGTACTGGGTCGGCTTGCCCATCATGCGCTCGTGGAGGTAGCGGCCGTAGTGCAGCCACTCAACCTGCCGCAACCCCTGCTCAGGGTGCGCGAACAAGTACACGCGCTCGCGCCGCATGGCATGGGAAAGCAGCACTTCGGCGGTAAGCCGGGGCGCCGTCACCTGCGCATCCTCCAGAAGGCGGGTGCCCTGAAGGAGCGCCGTCTGGACTGTCATGACCCTCAGTCCGCGGCTGTCTGTTCGCCCTGCTGCCTGAGTTTTTCTGTTTGGTAGTACGTGGTGAGGGAGTCGACGACCGGCTCAAGCTTGCCGTCCATCACGAAATCCAATTGATGGAGCGTCAGCCCGATGCGATGATCGGTCACGCGATTCTGCGGGAAGTTGTAGGTGCGGATCTTTTCGCTGCGATCGCCGGAGCCGACCATACTCCGCCGTTCGGCGCCTAGTGCGGCCTGCTGCTTCTCCAACTCCAATTCGTAGAGCCGCGAGCGAAGCACGCGCTCGGCCTTGGCGCGGTTTTTGATCTGCGATTTTTCGTCCTGGCAGGAAACCACCAACCCGGTCGGCAGGTGCGTGATCCGCACAGCGGAATAGGTGGTGTTTACCGACTGGCCACCTGGGCCGGACGAGCAGAAAGTGTCGATCCGAATGTCCTTGGGGTCGATCTTGACCTCGACTTCGTCGGCCTCCGGCAGCACCGCCACAGTAATCGCCGAGGTGTGCACGCGTCCCTGCTGCTCGGTCACCGGAACGCGCTGCACCCGGTGCACGCCGCTCTCATACTTCAGCTTGCTGTAGACCTTATTGCCGCTCACCAGCGCGATGACTTCCTTCAAGCCGCCCACGGCGGATTCGCTGGCAGAAGTGACCTCGATCCGCCAACCCTGCGTTTCGGCGTAACGGGAGTACATGCGGAAGATCTCGGAGGCGAACAGCGTGGCCTCATCGCCGCCGGTCCCGGCGCGGATTTCAAGCACCACGTTCTTGTCGTCCAGAGGATCCTTGGGCAGCAGCAGGACTTTCAACTCCTCTTCGATCCGCGCCATCTCGGGCTCCAGGCGGGCGACTTCTTCCTCGGCCATGGCCTTCAAGTCGGCGTCGTGGTCCTCGAGCATGGCGCGCGCCTGCTGAAGCCCGTCTTCGGCCTTTTTCCACTCGCGAAACTTGCCGACGACTTCGGAGAGCTCACTATGTGCCTTGGCGATCTTGCGATACTGTTCGGCGTCGCCGATGACGGCGGGATCGGCCATCCCGGAGGTCAGCTCGTCAGAGCGCTTTTCGAGCTCTTCCAGTTTTTGACGGAAGTGCATGGGCCCTCAGGCGATTACCAGTTCGCCGCCTTGGGATTGTTCGAGCGCCATGGCGCCATTGAGCGCGTGGATCGCCACCGCCGCTTGGTCATCGGAGGGCGGCTTGGTAGTGATGCGCTGGGTCCATAGGCCGGGCGCGGTCAGCAGCGCGAGCAGAGAGCCCCGCCGCCGGGCTGCATAGAAAATCAGCTCGTATGCGAGGCCGATCAACAAAGGAATCAACACCACGCGCGCCGCTAGCTTCGCCACAAAACCGGTAAACGGGATCAGCGCGTAGATCGGGATGGCGAGAAGAAAGATGACCACCAGGAAACTGGTGCCGCAGCGCGGGTGAAAGGTGGTGAACCGCTGCGCGTTTTCCACGCTGACCGGCTGCCCCGATTCGAAATTGAAAACCACCTTGTGCTCGGCACCGTGATACTCGAACATGCGGCGCATGTCCTTCAATTTGGACAGGCCGTAGAACAGCGTGATCAAGATGGCCAGGCGGATCACGCCATCGGTCAGGGTGGAAAGCATCCGGCCGTCGAACACCGGATAGGCCTTGGCCAGCCGTGTCACCAGAAACAGGGGGACGAACTTGTACATGAACAGAAAGAACAAAAACGAGAAAATCACCGGGCCGGCGACCACCCAGCCGGGCATCTCTTGGGCCGGGGCCTTTTGAGGAGCCTTTTCGGGGTCCTCGACCGAAACCAAGGCGGAAAAATTCAGTGCCTTCCCGCCGAGCTTGAGAGCCTGATACAGCGTCCCCAATCCTCGCAGCAGCGGATATTTGAAAATCCGATATTGTTCCGACATCCGCGCGATAGGCATTTCCGATGTCACCAGTTCCCGATTTGGCTTGCGAACCGCCACGCAGTAACTGTGGGGGGCTCGCATCATGACCCCCTCCATGACGGCCTGGCCGCCGACTAGGGTCTCCTCGCCGGCCTCCAGGATCGGCAGCATTTGAAAATGGGTGACAAGGCGGAAAAATGTACGTGGGGACACTCAACCCTCTTTCACTTATCCTATCAAATCTGCCAGCGCGGGACCGAGTTCCGGGAAGCGAAACCGGAAGCCGGCGGCCTCGGCGGCGCGGGGCACGACGCGCTGGCTTTCGAGCAAAACCGAGCCCATCTCCCCAAACAGTGTTCTGAGCGCCAGTTCTGGTACGGGAAACCAGGCAGGGCGGTGCACGGCGCGCGCCAGATGTCGCGTGAAGTCGAGGTTTCGGACCGGCTGCGGTGCGACGCCGTTAACAGCCCCGCCGACCGGGTTGTCGATGACGAAGCGG
>Ga0306920_100001831_pt1 | contig 26463 bp, 20 predicted proteins | sample flu12Cox44000170_FD_204666 | JGI IMG/M metagenome (GOLD analysis project Ga0306920, IMG submission 204666) | Lab enrichment of tropical soil microbial communities from Luquillo Experimental Forest, Puerto Rico - flux4day.12C.oxic.44.000.170 (v2)... | ecosystem: Environmental > Terrestrial >...
GCGGCCGCGGGCGATGACGCGGCGCAGCCTGCCGAGCGCGGCGATGTCGGCGCGCGGGTCGCCGTCCACGACGATGACGTCGGCCTCGTAGCCGGCCTCCAGGCGGCCGGTGATCGCGTCGACGCCGAGCGCCGCCGCGGCCTGCGTGGTGGCCATCGCGAGCACGTCAACGGGCGGGAAGCCCAGGGTCACCAGGTACTCCAGCCCGCCGAGGTACTGGTGATGCGGGTTGTTGTCGATGCCCGCGTCGGTGCCCGCGATGAGCCGCACCCCCATCTCGCGCAGCGCCTGGGCCTGCTCGCCGACCTTGATGCCGGTCAGCGCGGCGATGTAGGGCGCGTTCACGTTGACGGTGGGGCAGACGAAGATCTGCCGCTCCGCGATCTCGGCGGCTAGGGCCTCGTCGAAGCGCCGCTCGTTGGTCTCGGTGACGAACGAGCAGTGCTCGAGCGTGGTCACCCCGGCGGCAACGGCCCGCCGGATCCCCTCGATGCCGTGCACGTGCGCCGCGACCGGCATGTCGACCCGCCGGGCCTCCTCCACGATCACCGCCAGTTGCGCGCTGGTGAACTGGGCGTGCCAGGGTGCCGATCCGCGCGTCATGAACCCGCCGGTCGCCATCACCTTGATCAGGTCGGCGCCGTGCTTGTGGTGGGTGCGGACGATGCGCCGCAGGTCGTCCTCGCTGTCGGCCTCGCCTCCCATGAACCAGCAGTGGCCGCCGGTGACGGTAACCGGGCGGGTGGCCACCACCATCCGGGGGCCGCGGGCCAGGTCCTCGGCGATGGCGTCGCGCACGACCACGTCCAGGTAGGAGCGCGCGCCGAGGTCGCGGGCGGTGGTCACGCCCACGCCGAGCAGCTGCCGCGCGCTGTGCAGCATCAGCACCAGCAGCTGCTCGTCGGTGGCGCCGCGCATCCGCGCGGCCGGGTTCGGGCCGCCGTCGAACCCGAGGTGGACGTGGCTGTCGATCAGCCCGGGCAGGATCGTCGAACCCGGGTAGTCCGCCCGAGGCAGCAGCCGGTACTCGCCGGGCAGCTCTTCGGCGGGGCCGACCCAGCTCACGGTGCGGTCGCCGATCACGACCGCGCCGTCGGCCACGGCCTGGTCCCCGGTCAGGACCCGCGGCGCGGTGAGCACCTCCGGCATGGATGGAGGATATCGGTGTGGCAGAAACTATCCGAGAGGTCATCGACACCACCACCGCGGCGATGCTGCGGGCCCGCGGCAGCTACAAGTGGACCGCCCCGGGCCCGGGCGGGTTCGGGGCGGCCGTGGCGGAAATGGACTTCGGCGCCGCCCCGCCGATCCTGGACGCGCTCGCCGGGCTGTCGGCCGACGCGAAGTTCGGCTACCTGCCGCCGCCCCTGGCCGACGAGCTCGCCGCGGCGTGCGCGGACTTCCAGCAGCGCCGTTACGGCTGGGAGGTCGATCCGGCGCTGGTCCATAACGTCCCGGACGTGCTCAAGGCGCTGGAGATCGCGATCACGCGGTTCTCGCGCCCGGGCTCACCGGTCATCCTGCCCACTCCGGCCTACATGCCGTTCCTCACCGTGCCCAAGTTCCTCGGCCGCGAGATCATCCAGGTCCGGATGCGGGGCGACGCCGGCTTGTTCACCTTCGATCTCGACGCGATCGACGACGCGTTCCGGGCCGGAGGGCACCTGCTCATCTTCTGCAACCCGTACAACCCGCTGGGCCGGGTCTTCACCGCCGGCGAGATGGCGCAGCTGACCGACGTCGTCGACCGGCACGGCGGGCGGGTCTTCGCCGACGAGATCCACGGCCCGATCATCTACCCGGGGTTGCGCCACGTGCCCTACGCGTCGACCAGCGCGACGGCCGCGGCGCACACGCTGACCGCCACGTCCGCCTCCAAGGCGTGGAACCTGCCCGGTCTCAAGTGCGCCCAGGTGATCCTCAGCAACGAGCCCGACCGGCAGCGCTGGGAGGAGATGGGGTTCTTCGCCGCGCACGGGGCCAGCAATCCCGGCGTCGCGGCCAATATCGCCGCGTACCGGCACGGCGAGGCGTGGCTGGACGAGGTCCTCGGCTACCTCGACGAAAGCCGCCGCCTGCTGGCCGGCCTGCTCGGCCGCCACCTGCCGCAGGTGCGCTACCGCCCGCCCGACGGCACCTACCTGGCCTGGCTCGACTGCACCGCGATGGACCTGCCGGGCTCGCCCGGCGAGCTGGTCACCGAGCGCGCGCACGTCACCGTGGTGGACGGCCCCGCGTTCGGCGCGGGCGGCCCGGGAGCGTTCCGGCTCAACTTCGCCACGCCGCACCCGGTCCTCGCCGAGATCGTCGAGCGTATCGCCGCAGCGCTGCGACCCGCATAAACTCCGTCAGGCTGGTCTCCGCAACCCCGGCGCGGCGGTGGTGGTGGGCCCACCCCGTGCCGGCCAGGCACCACCCTGGCCGGCCCCCGAGGCAAGGATGAGACTGACCGAATGCGAGCGGTGCTGCGCCTGGCTGGGCACGAGATCCGGGTCCGGTGGCCGGGCTGGGTGGCCCTCGCCCTGCTGGCCGGGCTGGCCGGGGGCGTGGTGCTCACCGCCGCGGCGGGCGCGCGGCGGACCGACAGCGCCTACCCGAGGTTCCTGACCGTCTCCAAGGCGTCCGACGTGCTCGTCAGCCCGGCCGGCAACGGAGCCGGCGGCTATGACAAGGCGCTGGCCAGGCTCCCGGGGGCGGCGGCGGTCGCGCCGGTCGTCGGGCTGCAGGCGCTGCCGCCGGGACCCGGCGGAAAGCTCGATGGTGGCGCCGTCGTCATGGCGCCGCTGGACGGCCGGGTCGGCCGCACGCTGGAGATCCCGAAGATGCTGGCCGGGCGTCAGCCGAGGCCGAACCGCCCGGACGAGGTGATGATCAACGAGATCGGGGCGCAGGCTCTGCACGTGCGGGTCGGCAGCAGGCTCGAGATGGGGGCGGTGGCCGGCTCGGGCTCCGGCCCCGTCCGCCGGCTGTCCGAGCGCGTGGTCGGCATCATGGTCCAGCGCGGCTCGGTCGTCCCGGTCACTCAGCTGGACGCGGTTCCCAGCATCGTCGCGAGCGAGGCGCTGTTCCGCGAGCTTGGCCCCGGCTACCTGGCGTTTGACGGGGCTTACGTCAAACTGCGGCCGGGCACGACGGTGAGCGAGTTCAGCAACCGGGCTCAAGCCCTCGCGAGCAAGTACCCCGCAACCGGGGGCCAGGTCTTCGTGGCCGACCTGGCCGCGCAGGCCGCCGCGGTCGAGCGCTCGATCCGCCCCCAGGCGGTGGCGCTGGGCCTGTTCGCGCTGGTCCTCGCGGTCACCGCGCTGCTGGTGGTGGGCCAGGCGGCCTCGCGGCAGCTGCTGGCCGCATCCCGGGACAACGGCGCGCTCGCGGCGCTGGGCATGACCCGCGGCCAGCTACTGGCCGCGGGCCTGATCGAGGTGGCCGTGGCGGTGGCCGCCGGCGCGGCACTGGCCTGCGGCGTGGCGGTCGCGGCCTCCCCGCTGATGCCGATCGGGCCGGCCCGGACGGCCGAGCCCGATCCCGGCCTGAGCGTCGACGTCCCGGTGCTGGCCGTGGGCTTCGCCGCGACCGTGATCTTGCTGCTGGCGCGGGTGGCCTGGCCGGCCTGGCGGCTGGCCTCGGCCCGGCACGCGGCCGGGCGTGACGCGGCCGGGGCGCCCGGCCGCCGCTCGCAGGCGGCCGAACGGCTGGCCCGGGCCGGAGCGCCGGTCTCTGCCGTGACCGGCCTGCGGCTGGCCTTCGACCCAGGCCAAGGGCGCACCGCGGTGCCGGTGCGCAGCGCCCTGGCCGGCCTGGTCCTGTCGGTGGCCGCGGTGGCCGCCGCCGTCACCTTCGGCGCGAACCTGCTCCACCTGGTGCACACGCCGCGGCTGTACGGGCAGACCTGGGACGCCGAGGTAGACCTCGGTTTCGGGGGCTTCACGCCGCAGCAGTTCGAGAGGCTGACCGCGCACGTGCCGGGCCTGTCCGGCTGGACGTACGGCGTGCACGGCACCGTGACGATCGGCAACACCGTGATTCCGGCGATCGGGCTGGTCCCGGGCCGGGGGCCGGTGGCCTCGCCGACCCTGCTGTCCGGCCGCCTGCCGCACTCGGCCCGCGAGATCGTACTCGGCACCTCGGTGCTCCGCCAGATCGGCAAGAGCATCGGGCAGTCGGTGCCGGTCGCGCCCGCCGGCAGCCCGGCGGCGCCGGCCGCGATCGTGGGCCGGGCCATCTTCCCGTACTTCGGCCAGGGCGGCTACACCACGACCGACCTGGGCGAGGGCGCGGTGGTGACCCCGGCGGCGCTCATGCCGCAGTCCTCGGCGGCCGCGGCCGGCAGCGGCTACAACTTTGCGCTGCTGAAGTTCGCCCCCGGGCCCCGCCACGCCGCGGACATCGCCGCGTTCGGCCGGGCCATGGCCCGCTACTGCGCCACGGTGCAGCAGCCCACCTGCGTGATCACCGACCAGCGCCCGAACGGCGCCAGCAACTACGCCCGCATCGACGCCACGCCCGAGGTGCTGGCCGGCGTCCTGGCCGTGCTCGGGCTCGCGGTGCTCGCCCAGTTCGCGATGTCGTCCGCACGCCGGCGCCGCCGTGAGTTCGCCATCCTGAAGACCCTCGGGCTGCTGCGCCGGCAACTGGCCGCGATCGCCGCCTGGCAGGTCACGGCGCTGACCGCGCTGGCCCTGCTGGCCGGCCTGCCGCTCGGCGTGGCCGTCGGCCACTGGGCCTGGGCGCTGTTCGCCGACGAGGTCGGCCTGTCCACCGACGCCATCACGCCGGTGACCGTGGTGCTGCTCATGGTGCCGGCGGCCATCCTGGCCGCGATCGCGGTCACGCTCCCGGCCGGGCGGCACAGCGCCCGGCTGAGCCCGGCGGCGGCCCTGCGCTCCGAATAGATCCGGCGCCGGGACGCCCGGGCGGCCGGAGTACGCCGCTCACCAGAGCCGGGCCGTGGCCCGGCGTGCTCCCTCGGCGAGCGCCTCGAACTTGGCCCACACGATCCGCGGGTGAATCTCCGGGCTGTAGCTGGCCTGAGAGGAGAAGCCGCAGTCGGCGCTGGCGACCACCTTCTCCCGGCCGACGAGCTCGGCGAAGCGCACGATGCGGTCGGCGATGGTGTCCGGGTGCTCGACGATGTTCGTGGCGTGGCTGATCACCCCGGGCAGCAGCACCGCATCCGGCGGCGGCGCGACGGACTCGAACAGGTGATAGACGTGCTCGTGCCGCGGGTTCGCCGCCTCGAAGGAGAAGGCCCCGGCCTCGATCGTGAACAGGGTGTCGATCAGGTCCGCCAGCGGTGCGTCGTGAACGCGGGGTCCTTCGTTGATGCCGTAGCAGGTATGCAGCCGCACCCGATCGCGCGGAATGTCTTCCAGGGCCCGGTTGATGGCGCCGACATAACGGCGCGCGACCGCGCGCTTCTCCGCCTCCGAGCCGGTCCCGTAGCTGAATTCATCGGTGAGGAAAGGGTCATCGATCTGCAGGGTAAAGCCCGCGTCGACGATGGCCGCGTACTCGACGCGCATGGCGTCGGCGACAGCGTCCAGGTACCCGGCCTCGGACGGGTAGTACTCGTTGCCGCCGACGCCGCTGGGCGCCACGGCGCAGACGAACACCTGGTCCGGGCCGGCGTCGCCGACCGCCGCGCGCAGCGTGTCCAGGTCACGCCGCAGGAGGTCGCGCCCGACGTAGGACACGGGGCCGGTGCAGGCTAGGGGCACGGCCGGGACGGCCATCCCTCCGGTCATCGCGGTCTTGAAGTACTGCTCGTAGTACTCGGGGAAGCTGTCGATCTCGGCCCGGAACTTGTCCAGGGCGCCGCGGCCGGGCCGGGGCTCGAACCCGGTCAGCCGCTGCCCGATGTACGCGAAGAACCCGGTCTTGCTCATCTCGCCGTCGGTGATGACATCCAGCCCGGCGGCACGCTGCCGGGCCACCACGTCGGCCACCGCCGAGCGCTCGGCCCGCGCGAGTTCCGCCGGGTCGACCTCCTGCCCCGCGGCGGCTGCCCGCATCAGGTCGAGCAGCGCGGTCGGCCGGGCCAGGCTCCCGACGTGCGTGGTGTAGATGCGATCAACGCTGCGCTGCATCGGGGCTATGCTGCCACAGGCCGGCCTTTCGCACCGCAGGGGAGATCGCCATGGCTGTCACGCCGCCCACCAGCGATGAGCTTGCCGAGATCGCGCAACGGTACCGGCTCGGCCTGGACGCCGCGGACATCGAGTCGTTCCGGGCCATCATCACCGGCGCGGTGACGTCCTACGACGCCGTCGAGCGCCTGTACGCCGCGCGCCGGCCCGAGGCGCCGGACCGGGCCTACCGGTGGCCGGCCGAGGCCGATAACGAGCTGGGCGCCTGGTACGTCACGTCCGAGATCACGACGGCCGGCGACGGCCCGCTGGCCGGCCGCCGGGTCGCGATCAAGGACAACATCGAGGTAGCCGGGCTGCCGATGATGAACGGGTCGGCCACGGTCGAGGGGTTCGTGCCCCGCCGGGACGCCACGGTCGTCACCCGCGTGCTGGACGCCGGGGCCACGATCACCGGCAAGGCCGTGTGCGAGGACCTGTGCTTCTCCGGCGGCAGCCACACCTCTAGGAGCGGCCCGGTCCGCAACCCGTGGGACCGGACGAAGTCGGCGGGCGGGTCATCCACCGGCAGCGCGGCGCTGGTCGCCGCCGGGCAAGCGGACCTGGCGCTCGGCGGCGACCAGGGCGGCTCGGTCCGGATCCCCAGCGCGTTCTGCGGCATCGTCGGGCACAAGCCGACCCACGGCCTGGTGCCCTACACCGGCGCGTTCCCGATCGAGAATACCCTCGACCACTTGGGCCCGATCACCCGTTCCGTGCGGGACGCCGCGCTGCTGCTCGGCGTGCTGGCCGGCCGCGACGGCCTCGACCCGCGGCAGCGGACCGACCCGCCCGCCGGCGGCTACCTGGCCGGCCTCGACAGCGGGGTCGCCGGGGTGCGGATCGCGGTCGTGGAGGAGGGATTCGGCATCCCCGGCCTGTCCCAGCCGGGCGTCGACGAGGCCGTGCGCGCCGCGATACGCACGCTGGCCGGGGCGGGCGCGGCCGTCAGCGAGATCAGCCTGCCCTGGCACCGCGACGGGCTGCACGTCTGGAACGTGATCGCCACCGACGGCGCGACCAACCAGATGATCGACGGGAACGCGTACGGGATGAACGTCCCCGGCCTGTACGACCCCGAGCTCATCGCGCACTACGCCCAGGGCCGCCGGGACCACGCCGCCGAGATGTCCGAGTCGCTGAAGCTGACCATGCTGCTCGGCCGCTACGCCATCGACCGCTACGACGGCCGGCACTACGCCATGGCCAGGAACCTGGCCCTGGACCTGGCCGCCGCCTACGACACCGCGCTGGCCGATGCGGATGTCCTGGTCATGCCGACGCTGCCGATCGTGGCGTCGACGATCCCGGCGGCCGACGCCAGCCGCGAAGAGAAGATCACCCGGTCCCTGGAGATGATCCCCAACACCGCGCCTTTCGACGTCAGCGGGCACCCGGCGACCTCCGTGCCGGCCGGCCTGTCCGACGGGCTGCCGGTCGGCCTGATGATCGTCGGCCGCCGCGGCGCGGACGGTATGTGCCTGCGCGTGGCGCAGGCCTACGAGAGTGCCGTCGGCGGCTTCCCCGCACCGCCCGGCGCCTAGGACGGCCATCGAGCCGCATACCCGCGCTTCCCCCGGGTACGGGACAAATAGCGTAGGGAGGCGGAGCATGCAGCTGGGCAAAGAGGTAGGAACCGGATTCGTCAGCGATGACGCGGAGGCCACCGTCGGCGAGGAGGTCGCCGCACCGCCGGAGACCGCGGACGCGCCAGCGCCCGATGCGTCCGCGCTGGTCGCGTCGGAACCGGAGCCGACCGCCGCGGGCTGAGCCGTGTTGGCCTCCAGAGCGGCCCCGGAACGTCCGGACCGGCCCTTCACCGGCTTCAAGCTGGCGCACGCGGTCGTGGCCTCGGAAGACGGGCAGGCCGGTTTCGCCGGGCTGACCATGGGGGCGCAGCGCGTTTACGGGACGACCGCCGAGGCCGCGTGCATTTGGACGCGGCGGCATGCCCCGCCCCGGCGGCGGTGCAGCTGCGGCTTCTACTGCCTCAACTCGCTGGCCGAGGCCCGGGCCCTGAGCTGCGCGACCGAGAACCGGGACGCGGTGCTGCTGGAAGTCACGGCTTCCGGGCGGTTCATCCGATACGAGCGCGGCCTGCGCTACAGCCGGCAGCGGGTACGGGCCGTCCGGGTCGGCCCCTGCGGGTGCGGGCGCCCGGCCCGGGGACTGGCGGACGCCGGGCGGGGCCTGGTGGGCTGGCGCGGCCTGATGCCCGTGTGCGCCGGGTGCGGGGCGAGCCGGGCCCTCATCACGTTCGGCGGCTTCGCGACCCGGCTCGGCGGCCAGATTCCTGTCACCCCCGACGAGGGCGCGGCCGGCTGGCCCGGCCAGGCCGGCGAAGGCCTGCCCGATGCCGGCCTGCCCGATGCCGCGGCCATCGCCGCCCTCGGCGCCGAGATGGCGCTGGTACACGCCCGCCTGGACCACCTGCAGGCGCGGTTCAACCAGCTGGAAGGCGGCGAATCCTAGTCAGCGGGCGTAACCGCGCTCGTCGAAGCTGAGCCCGCCCCGTTCGCCAGCGGACAGCCGCGGGCCCGCGGCGCAGACCGGCGCGCGGCGCAGGTACTGGGTGAACCCGCTGGCCCGTAGGCCGATGGAGAACAGCCGGCCGACGAGGTTCCACACGAACGTGCCGTCCTCGTCGGGCCCGGACCGCCGGATGGCGTCGAGGATCAGCTCGAAGCCCGGCCCGGGCCGGTTGACGTCGGCGGCCAGGTCCCGCGCCTCGCCGAAGACCAGGGTGGCCGGGCACACCCAGAAGCCGGCCGCGCCCGCCGGCCCCTCGGGCGGCACCCGCTCGACGATGTAGTCGAGGTCCACCAGCAGGCGGCTGGAGCGAGGCGGCGCCGATTCCAGGGCGATCGCGTGCACGGCCGCGTCGTGCCAGTTCATCGCCGCAAAGTCGGCCTCGGTCCACATGGTTTTGGCCAGGGCGGGCGCGGCGTTCACGCGTTGAGCGTTCCCCGCCGGCGGCTGCGGCGAACCGCTCAGGATGCCGGGGGCAGCGGTCACCTCCGGGCGGGCTCGCCGCGCGGCGGCGATTTCATCTGATGAAATGTTTATTGCCGTCTCGGGACACGACTATGGAAGATCGGCCTATGGCCACACCGGTTCGGGAGGGCGACCTGCTCTGGACGCCCAGTGCCGCGCGGGTGGCGGACGCCAACCTCACCGCCTTCATGTCCTGGCTGGCCAGCCAGCGCGGCCTGCGCTTTGACGGCTATCACGCGCTGTGGCGCTGGTCGGTCGGGGACCTGGAGGGGTTCTGGCGGGCGGTCTGGGACTACTCAGGCATCGACGCCTCGGCGCCGCCCGAGCGGGTGCTCGGCCGTCGCGCGATGCCGGGGGCGGAGTGGTTCCCCGGCGCCCGGCTGAACTACGCGCAGCACATCCTGCGGCGCGAGCGCCCCGGCGAGCCTGCGCTGCTGCACGTCAGCGAGACGACGCCCATGGCCAGCCTGGACTGGGCGGACCTGGCCGGCCAGGTGCGGATACTCGGCACCCGGCTTCGCGCCATGGGCGTGCGCCCGGGCGACCGGGTTGCGTCCTACCTGCCGAACATCCCGCAGACGGTCATGGCAATGCTCGCCACCACCAGCATCGGCGCGGTCTGGACGGCCTGCTCACCCGATTTCGGCTGGCGCGGCGTGCTCGACCGGTTCCGCCAGCTCCGGCCGAAGGTGCTGTTCTGCGTCGACGGTTACAGCTGGAACGGCGCCTTCTTCGACCGCCGCGACGAGGTGCAGCAGATCATCGCGGGCCTGCCCGGGCTGGAGTACGTCGTGCACCTGCCCGGCCCGGGCCGGCCACGCGAGCAACCCGGCCTGGCCCGGCGCGACGGCCTGACCTGGGGCGCGCTGCTCGATCACGCGCCGGTGACCGCGGCGGACTTCGCGTTCGAGCAGGTCCCGTTCGGTCACCCGCTGTGGATCTTGTTCTCCTCCGGCACGACCGGGCTGCCGAAGGCGATCGTGCACAGCCACGGCGGGATCCTGCTGGAGCAGCTCAAGCTGCAGCAGTTCCACATGGACCTGCGGGCCGGGGACCGGATGTTCTTTTTCACCACGAGCGGCTGGATGATGTGGAACTTCCTGGTCAGCTCGCTGCTGCTGGGGGTCCGCCCGGTGCTCTACGACGGCAGCCCCGCGCACCCGGGCCCGGAGGTGCTGTGGCGGATCGCGGACGAGGCCCGGGTGAACTTCTTCGGGGCCAGCCCGGCCTACGTGGACCAGTTGTCCAAGGCCGGGGTGGTGCCCGGCAAGCAGTTCGAGCTGGCCGACCTGCGGGCGATCATGCCCGCGGGCTCGCCGGTGTCGGCCGAGTGCACGGCCTGGTTCTACGACAACGTCAAGCCGGACGTGTGGGTCGCCACCGGCAGCGGCGGGACCGACGTCTGCACCGGCTTCGTCGGGGGCGTGCCGACGCTGCCGGTCTACGCGGGCGAGATCCAGGCGCCGCACCTGGGCGTGGCCGCGCAGGCGTTCGACCACCGCGGAAAAAGCGTGGTCGACGAGGTGGGCGAGCTGGTGATCACCGAGCCGATGCCGTCCATGCCGGTCAGGTTCTGGGGCGACGAGGGCGGCGTGCGCTACCGCGAGTCGTACTTCGCCGACTTCCCCGGGGTGTGGCGCCAGGGCGACTTCTTCCGGATCAACGGCCGGGACGGATGCTTCGTGCTCGGCCGTTCCGACGCCACGCTGAACCGGCACGGGGTCCGCATCGGCACCGCCGAGGTCTACGCCGTGCTGGCGTCGATCGACGAGATCGACGACGCGCTGATCGTCAACCTCGACCTGCCCGGCGGCCGGTTCCACATGCCGCTGTTCGTTCAGCTCGTCGACGGGCTGCGGCTGGACGACCGCATCCAGGACAAGATCCGCGACCGGCTGCGGCACGAGTACACGCCGCGGCACGTGCCCGACCGGATCGTGCAGGTACCCGACATCCCGATCACCCTGACCGGGAAAAAGCTGGAGGTTCCGGTGCGCAAGATCCTGCTCGGCGTGCCTCCGGACGAGGCGGCCAACCGCAACGCGATGGCGAACCCCGGCTCGCTCGACTTCTTCGCCGATTACGCGACGAAGCAGCAGGACTACCCGATCGGCTGAAGGAGGACCCGATGGATCCAGCCGGCAGCTTTCCGCTCCCCTCGCAGATCGAAGACGTGCCTGGCGCCGAGAACTGGCGGTCGATGTACCCGTACTTCACCAGGTTCCAGCCCGAGGACGACAACCGCTTCTGGTTCTACAACGCCATGCACTTCCCCGAGCCGATGCCGGCCTTCGACGTGATCACGGCGGAGATCCCGTACCAGGCCATCGGCGCGAACACCGCACGGCTGTTCGTCTTCCCGACCACGCTCGGCATCGAGCACCGGATCGTCAACGGGCGCATCTACATCACCGCCATCCCGGTCACCGACCCGGCGGAGATCGAGCGGCGGCTGGCCATCTTCCAGGAGCGGGCGGGTTACTACTACGGGAATTGGGACCGGCTCTACGAGGGCTGGAAGACGCGGATGGCGGACCTGATCCAGCAGATCGAGGCGGTCAGGGTCCCGGAACTGCCCGAGTTCGACGACGCGGCCGCGGTCTTCGAGACCACCGGCGTGGCGCAGAACCACTACGTGCGCGAGAACTACCACCGCTGCCTGGACCTGTTCTCCAAGATGTGGAACCACCACACCGAGTTCCTCATGCTCGGCTACGGCGCCTACGTGGTGTTCTTCGAGTTCTGCAAGCAGGCGTTCCCCGAGATCTCCGACCAGACCGTGGCCCGCATGGTCGCGGGCATCGACGTGGTCATGTACCGGCCCGACGACGAGCTGCGGCGGCTGGCCCGGCTCGCCGTCGACAGCGGCGTCGACGACCTGTTCACCGAGGGATGCTCACCCGACGCCGTGCTGCAGGCGATGAGCGAGCGCGGCGAGGCGGGCAAGCGCTGGCTCGAGGGGTTCGAGGAAGCGCGCGACCCGTGGTTCCACGTGTCCACCGGCGACGGCTTCTACCATCACCACCGCAGCTGGAACGACAACCTGACGGTGCCGTTCGCGGCGCTGCCCCGCTACGTGCGGCTGGTACGCGAGGGCGAGGCGCTCGACCGCCCCACCGAGGCCCTGCGGCAGCAGCGGGAGCGCATCGTCGCCGAGTACCGGCGCCTGCTGCCCAGCGAGGACGAGCGGGCCGCGTTCGACCAGATGCTCGGCCTGGCCCGGGTGGTCTTCCCCTACGTGGAAGACCACAAGTTCTACTGCGAGCACTGGTTCACGACCCGGTTCTTCGGCAAGATCCGCGAGTTCGGCGGGCTGCTGGCCAGATGGGGGGTGCTGGAGGAGGCCGAGGACGTCTTCCAGCTCCACCACACCGAGGTCGACCAGGCACTCGCCGACGTGAGCCTGGCCTGGTCAGCCGGCGGCACGCCGCTGGGCGCCGCCCACTTCCGGCCGATCATCGCCGAGCGCAAACGGATGCTCGAGGCGATGAAGGCCTGGTCGCCGCCGCCGGCCATCGGCCCGGTGCCCGAGGCGCTGAACGATCCGGCCGTGCGGATGCTCTGGGGCATCACCGCGGAGACGCTGGCCACCTGGGCGGCCACCGCCGACGGCGACGCCCGGTCCGAGATCCACGGCTACGCGGCGTCGTCGGGCGTGGTCGAGGGCGTCGCCCGGGTGCTGCACAGCGTCAACGACATCGGCCAGATCCGCGACGGCGAGATCCTGGTCTGCCCGGTGACGGCGCCGAGCTGGGCCCCGGTGTTCGGCAAGATCAAGGCAGCGGTATCCGACATCGGCGGCACGATGTCGCACGCCGCGATCGTCGCCCGCGAGTACGGGATGCCCGCCGTGGTGGGCACCGGCCACGCCACCAAGCGGATCTCGACCGGGCAGCGGATCCGCGTCGACGGCGACCGCGGCACCGTCACGATCCTCGGCTGACTCGGCGATGACCGGCCCCGGAAAGTGTCCAGAAGTGGCCGTGTCCACGACCACTCACGGACAAATTTCCTGGCGGCGCGGGCCGCGTCCATGAGCGGCCACGAGCTGGTGCGCGACCTGGGCGAGGTCGGCCTGGGCGACCGGGCGACGGTCGGCGGGAAAGCGGCCAGCCTGGGGGAGCTCAGCCGGGCCGGGATCCGGGTCCCCGCGGGCTACGTGGTCACGGTGGAGGCGTTCGAGCGGGCGCTGCGCGCCCTCGATCCGGGCGGCGCGATCCGGCGGGAGATCGAGCGGCTGCCCGCCAGCGACCTCGCCGCCGTCGCCGAGGCCACCGAGCGGGTCCGGGCCCGGATCGCCGGGGCGCCGTTGCCGCAGGACGTGCGCGAACAGATCGTCGCCCGGTACCGCGGGCTCGGTAGCCCGGGCGCGGGAGAGGGCGGCGCCGCGGTCGCGGTGCGGTCCAGCGCCACGGGGGAGGACGGTGCCGAGACCAGCTTCGCCGGCCTGCAGGACACCTACCTGTGGGTGCGCGGCGCGGACGCGGTGACCGACCAGGTCCGCAGGTGCTGGGCGAGCCTGTACAACGCCGAGGCGGTCGGTTACCGGCGGCGCCTGAAGCTCAGCGAGCCGGATCTCGCGATGGCCGTGGTGGTCCAGCGCATGGTCGAGCCGCGCTGCGCCGGGGTCATGTTCACCTGCAGCCCGGTGACCGGCGACCGCTCGGTGATCGCCGTCGAGGCCTGCTGGGGCCTGGGCTCCGCCCTGGTCAGCGGCGATGTCACGCCCGACAGCTTCACGGTCAGCAAGGTGACCGGCGAGATCGTCCGGCGCGAGGTGGCCGTCAAGCTCCGGCTGCACCGCGCCGGCCCGGGCGGCGGCGGGGTGGCCGCCGCCGACGTGCCCGGGCCGCTGCAGGAGGCCGCCTGCCTCAGCGACGCCGAGCTCGCCGCGCTGGCCCGGCTCGGCGGACGGGTGGAGGATCATTACGGCGCGCCGCAGGACATCGAGTGGGCGATCACCGACGGCGCCTCCCCGGAGGAGAGCGTGGTGCTGCTGCAGAGCAGGCCCGAGACGGTCTGGGCCCGCCGCCGCGCCGAGCCCCTCGCCGCGCCCAAGGCCCGGCCGGTCGACCACGTCTTCGAGCAGCTCGGCCGGGTCAACGTGATTGCGCCGCGGCTCAACCCGGAGCGCTGACGTGGACCTGACCAGCGACGACGTGCAGGACATCCTGCAGCTGCTGGACGGCCTGCCGTTCGGCGAGATGCACCTGCGGACGGCTTCGTTCAGCCTCTGGCTATGCCGCACCGCCGACGGGGAGTGGACCCAGGAGATGCAGGTCCTGTCGGAACCCGCCCTGGCCCCGGCGCCCGGGGCGGCGCAGGCGCCCGGGTCGGCCGGGGAAGCGGCCGACGCGCCGGTGCCGGACGGGCTGCGGGCGGTGCGCGCCTCGCTGCCCGGGACGTTCTACCGCGCCCCGATGCCGGGGGCCCCGCCGTTCGTGGAGGTGGGCAGCCGGGTCGAGCCGGACACGGTCGTCGGGATCGTCGAGACCATGAAGCTGATGAACTCGGTCTGCGCGGGCGCCCGCGGCACGGTCGCGGAGATCCTGCTGGCCAACGCCCAGTTCGCGGAGCGGGACACGGCCCTGATGTGGATCAGGGAAGATCCGTGACGCCGCGCCAGCCGCTGCGCCGGGTGCTCGTGGCCAACCGGGGCGAGATCGCCGTGCGCATCGTGCGCAGCTGCCGGTCGCTCGGCATCGAGACCGTGCTCGCGGTTTCCGGCCCCGACGCCGGCGCGCTGCCGGCCCGGCTGGCCGACGCCGCGATCCGGATCGGGCCGCCGGACCGGGCCGGCGCGCCCGCGGCGGGCTACCTGGACGTCGCCGCGGTCGTCGGGGCCGCACGGGCCGCGGGAGCCGACGCGATCCACCCCGGGTACGGGTTCCTGGCCGAGAACCCGCGCCTCGCGCGCGCCTGCGCCGCCGCGGGCCTGGTCTTCATCGGCCCCACGGCCGAGCAGCTCGAAGCCGCCGGCGACAAGCTCGCGGCGCGCGCCCGCGCCGCCGCGGCGGGCCTGCCGGTGATTCCCGGCGGTGCCGTCAGCGGGCCCGCCGAGACGGCCGGGCTGGCCGAGCGGATCGGCTGGCCGGTCCTGGTCAAGGCGGCCGGCGGCGGCGGCGGCCGGGGCCTGCGGACGGTGCGCCGGCCCGCGGACCTCGGCGCGGCGGTCGAGCGCGCCGTCGCGGAGGCCGGCGCGGCGTTCGGCGACCCGCGGGTGTACCTGGAGCGGTACGTCCAGCCCGGCCGCCACGTGGAGGTCCAGCTGCTCGGCGACGGCGAGCGCGTCATCCACCTGGGCGACCGGGACTGCTCGGTGCAGCGCCGCTACCAGAAGCTGCTGGAAGAGGCCCCCGCGCCGCAGCTGCCTGACGGCCTGCGGGCCGAGATCCGGCGGGCGGCCGTCGCGTTCGGGGAACTTCTCGGCTATCGGGGGCTGGGCACGGTGGAGTTCCTCGCCGAGCCCGGGCGCGGCCGGTTCTACTTCCTGGAGATGAACGCGCGGATCCAGGTCGAGCACCCCGTGACCGAGGCCGTCTGCGGGCTCGACCTGGTGGCCGAGCAGATCGCCGTGGCCGAGGGCCGGCCGCTGCGGCTGGCCCAGGACGACGTGCGGCTGGCCGGGCACGCGATCGAGTGCCGGATCAACGCCGAGGACCCGGCCGACGGGTTCCGGCCCAGCCCGGGCACCGTGACCCGGGCCGTGTTCCCCGCCGGGCCGGGGATCCGGGTAGACACGCACCTGCAGGCGGGCGCGGCGGTGCCGGCCGGGTACGACTCGCTGCTGGCCAAGGTGATCGCCAGCGGCCGGGACCGCGCCGAGGCGCTGGACCGGCTGCGCCGCGCGCTGGCCCGCTGCGAGATCGCCGGGGTGGCCACGACCATTCCGCTGCACGCCGCGCTGACCGCGCAGCCCGAGTTCGCGCGCGGCGGCGTGGACACCGGCTACCTGGCCCGGTTCCTGGAGGGGAACCATGGCTGACATCCAGCTGGTCGACACGTCGATCCGGGACGGCAACCAGAGCCTGTGGGGCGCGACGGGCCTCAAGACCGCGCACATCCTGCAGATCGCCCCGATCATGGACCGTGTTGGCTTCCGGGCGCTCGACTTCAGCTCCAGCACCCACATGGGCGTGTCGGTCCGCACCCACCAGGAGAACCCCTGGGAGCTGATCCGGCTGGCCCACGCCGCGGCGCCGAACACCCCGCTGCAGTTCATCGGGTCCGGCCTGCGGTTCATCTCCTGGCAGCCGGCCCACCCCGACCTGATCCAGCTCGTCTACGACCGGCTGGTCGTGGCCGGCATGTCCCGCTTCGTCATCCTCGATCCCATGCACGACATGCAAGCCGTGCTGCGGACCGCGCGGATGCTCCGCCAGGCCGGCGCCGGCGAGACCATCGCCGCGCTGACCTACACGATCTCCGCCGTGCACGACGACGGGTTCTACGCCGGCCTGGCCGGCCAGATGGCGGCGTGCCCGGACATCGACCGCGTGTACGTCAAGGACCCGGCCGGCCTGCTGACCCCGGAGCGCGCCCGCACGCTGATCCCCGCCATCCGGACCCGGCTCGGCGCGGCGAAGCCCCTGGAGCTGCACTCGCACTGCACGATCGGGCTGTCCCCGCTCACCTGCCTGGCCGCTGCCGACCTCGGCGTCTCGGCCCTGCACGTAGCCTGCGGGTCGCTGGCCAACGGCACCTCGCTGCCGAACGCCCAGCGCATCGTGGCCAACCTGCGCGAACTCGGGCACACCGTGGACATCGACGACCGGCTGCTGGCCGTCGTGGCCGACTACTTCACCCGGCTGGCCCGGGTCGAGTCCCTGCCGGCCGGCACGCCGCAGGAGTACGACGCGTCGTTCCTGCGGCACCAGGTGGCAGGCGGCACCATGACCACCACACGGCGCCAGCTGGACGAGCTCGGGCTCGGCGACCGGTTCGGCGCGGTGATGGAGGAGGTCAGCCGGGTCCGCGCGGAACTCGGCTACCCGATCATGGTCACCCCGTTCCCGCAGATGGTGTGCGGCCAGGCGCTGTACAACGTGATCGGCGCCGAGCGCTACGCCAACGTCTCCGACCAGGTGATCCGCTATGTGCTGGGACGGTTCGGCCGGCCCACCGCCCCGGTCGACCCGGACGTGGCCGACCGCATCCTGTCCCGGTCCCGGGCCCGGGAACTGATGGCCGAGCCGCCGCCGCCCGCGCCGGGCGAGCTGCGCAACCGCTTCGGTTCCGGGATCAGCGACGAGGAGTTCCTGCTCCGCGCGACCATGCCCGCCGGGGAGGTCGACGCGATGCTCGCCGCCGGTCCGGCCCGGCGGCACTACAACCCCGACCTCAAGCCGGTGCTCGACCTGCTCGCCGGGCTAGCGGAGCGCCACGGCGTGTCCGGCGTCGTCGTCGACAAGCCTGGCTTCCGCCTGGAACTGCGCGCGGGCCAGCCGGAAGGCCCCGCCCGTGCCTGACCACCCCGTGCCTGATAACCCCGTGCCTGACCACACCGTGCCTGATAACCCCGTGCCTGACCGCACGGCCCGGGAGCGGCTGCGCACGGCCCGCGGCTTCGTCTTCGACCTGGACGGGACCCTGGTCCTCGGCGACCGCCACAACCGCGGGCTGGCGCCGCTGCCCGGCGCGCTGGAGATCACCCGGTGGGCGGCGCGGCACCGGCGGCCGTTCGTGGTGTTCACCAACGGCACCACCAAGACCCCGCAGGAGCTGGCGCGGACGCTGCGGGGGATCGGCTTCGACCTGCCGGACGACGCGGTGATGACCCCGGCCAGCAGCGCGGTGCGGGTGCTCACCCGGCGCGGGCACCGCCGGGTGCTGGTCCTGGGCGGGGATGGCCTCACCGTCCCGCTGCTCGAGGCCGGGCTCGAGGCCGTGCCGGCCGCGGGCGAGCCGAAGCCGCGGGCGGACGCGGTGCTCGTGGGCTGGTACCCGGACTTCACCCTGGCCGCGCTCGAGGCGGCCTGCCATGCGGTCTGGGGCGGCGCCGAGGTCTACAGCGCCTCGCAGTCGATGTTCTTCGCGACCGCGCAGGGCCGGGCGATCGGAACCTCCCGTGCGATCTCGGCGATGCTCCGCAGCCTGACCGGCTGCCGGGTACGCCTGGTCGGCAAGCCGTCGCTGGACGCGCTGCGCAGCGCCGCCGGCCGCCTCGGCCTGCGCCCGGCCGAGCTGGCCGTGGTGGGTGACGACCCTGAGCTCGAGGTGCCGATGGCGCACCGGGGCCGCGCGCTGGCCATCGCCGTGGCGTCCGGGCTCGGCGCCGCGGGAGCCTACGACCACCTGCCCCCGGCCCGGCGCCCGCACCTGCAGGTACGCGGGGCCGACGAGCTGCTGTCCCTCTGCCTGGAGGAGGAACCGTGAGCGCTGTCATGCGCGCGGTGGGCATCACCCGGTTCGGCGGGCCGGAGGTCCTCCAGATCGTCGAGCGGCCGGTGCCCGAGCCTGGCCCCGGCGAGGTGCGGATCCGGGTGGCCGCGGCCACCGTGAACCCGACCGACACCGTGCTGCGGTCGGGGCGGCACGGCGCGCCGGACGGGCTGGAACCCCCGTACGTGCCGGGGATGGAGCTGGCCGGCACGATCGACGCGGCGCCCGTCGGCCTGGCCGCGGCGGGCCGGATCACGCTGCGGGTGGCCCGGACGATGCCCGCCGGGCAAGCCGCCGAGGCGCACCGCCTGCTCGAGGCGGGCGGGGTCCGAGGGCGGCTCGTGCTCACGTTCTAGTCTCGTCCGGCTAACCCCCAGGGGGTATTCGTCCCTGTCCAGGGACCAACCGGGCGCCCTAGTCTGCCGGGGACAACAGTAAAGGCTTGGCAAAGTGCCAGCAAAGGCTAGGCCAGGAGGCGGGCTCCCGGTCCGGGAGCCCGCAGCGGCTGCGGGTCGCGCAGCAGGAGGAGGAGAAGTGAGCTGGCCGGATACCCTGCAAACCGGTCCTTACCCGCCGGATTCATATCCGGAGCATCCCTATCCGCCGTACCCAGGTGCCGATGGCGCCCACGGTGCCGAGGACCTCTCCCCGGGAGACCCGGACGAGGATTCCGAATACCAGCCGGCCCCCAGGCTGTCCGCCGATGCCTGGATGGACCAGCGATCGAGGCTCTTCCCCCGGTTCAAAAGACGGTCGATCGCCCTGTTCTGCCTGCGCCTCCCGGCGTTCGTCCCATGGATCTTCATTGTCCGCGGCTGGTATTCGCTGAACGCCAAGGACGTGCTGACCCACACGGAAGCCGACGTGCTGGGCACCGGGGGCGAGATCTGCTTCTTCGTGGCCTTGTCGATCACCCCGCTGGTCACCGTCACCGGAGCGCGCTGGTTCGTCCCGCTCCGGCGGTGGTACGGCATCTTCTTCGCGCTCATCGGCATCTCGGACGCGGCCACCGCGGCCATCACCACGGACTTCAGCGGCGGCGTCTTCGGCCGGCTCGCCGGGCACACCTTCCTGGTGACCGGGCTCTTGGTGGTCCTCATCGCGCTACCGCTGCTGCTCACGGCCAATACGCCGGCGCAGCGGCTGCTCGGCCGGTACTGGAAGCGGCTGCACCGGGCGATGTACGTCCTGTGGGCGCTCATCGTCCTCCACCTGCTGCTGCTCGACGACTTCGTGCCCTTCGGCGCACCCCAGGGCGACGGTGACCCCGTCTTCCACCAGCGCTTCTATCAGGCCGTCGTCATCAGCATCCCGCTGGTCGTGCTCCGCCTGCCGCCCGTGCGGCGCTGGATCACCGACACCCGGGCGGCCGGCCAGCAGTGGAAGGTGTGGCTGGTCGTGGCGCCCCTGGCTGCGCTGTGGATCCTCGGCTTCGCTTACATCATCAACGAGGAGATCTTCACCGGGACTGAGGCCATCACGATGCGTCCCCCGTCGGACTGAACCTCCGGGCCGGCCGGCCTAGCGGCAGTGCCGGCCGGCCCGGGCCGTTCATTCGGCGCGCAGCGCCGTGGCGGTGCGCGATCCAGCGGCCCAGCTCGCGGGCAGCATCGCCCCGGCCACGGCGATCACCAGGCCGGCCAGGGCCAGCAGCACGAGCTCGGCGGGACCGTAGACGTTCAGGTAGCTGGCCGGGATGTCGGTGGCGGCCGCGTGCGCCATGACCGGCAGCACGTACCGGTGCACGGCCATCCCGACCGGGACCGCGACGACCCCGGCCACCAGCCCGATCCCGGCGACCCAGCAGATCACCATCGTGATGGTCTGCCGCGGCGTCATCCCGACGGCCTTGAAGATGCCGAGGTCGTGGACGCGCTCCCGGGTGTGCAGCACCACGGTGTTGAGCACGCCGAGCCCGGCCACCACGGCCAGCAGCAGGGTCAGGACGCCGATCAGGCCGAGCAGGGTGAGGAAGAACGGGTCGTTGCTGTTGAGGCTGATGGCGTAGCCGCGCCCGAGCGCGTGGCCCAGCGCGGCGGCGTACGCCGCCGGGTCGGTGCCGGGCCGGAGCGCGACGTCGTAGGTTCCGGGAACCAGCGCAAACGCGCCGTGGCCGGCCCGGGCGAGGGTCTGCCAGTCGGTGAACAGGCCGATCCCGCTGTTGCGCGTGTCGAACACCTCGCCGACGATTCGCACCGGTATCGGCCGGCCGGCGAAGGTGATCGTGATGGTGTCGCCGATCGCCTTGCCGGTGACCGTGAGGAAGTTGGTCGGCACGTCCACCTGGCCGGGGCCGGTGTACCAGCGCCCGCTGATGATGTCGTATCCGGTCCAGCTGGCGTTGCCCCGGAACGCGGTCACCGGGACCTGGCCCGGCAGCCCGGCCACCTTAGCTGACACGTCTGACTCGGCTGCGTAATGCAGCGTGCCGGGCTGGGCGCGCAGCGCGGCCACGATCGCCCGCTGCTGGGCCGCGGGCGAGGGCGGCGGCGGGGCGGCGGCGGGGCCGATGTGCTTGACGTCGCCGGAGCTCCCGGCCGGGGACACCGACACCGGCTCGGACCTGGTGTGCGACAGGCCGTAGTCCACCCGGTTCAGCGACGCGCCCAGACCGACGGCGAAGGTCACGGTGACCGCGCCGAGCAGGATCGCGGTCAGCGTCACGGCGGTGCGGGCGGGCCGGGCGAACGGTGCGGCCAGGCCGATCGTGACCGGCCGGGGCAGCCGTAGCCGGCCGAGCAGGCGGTGCGCCAGGTACCCGCGGCCCGCCATCGGAGCGCGCCCGGTGGCGATCGCCGCCGTCGCGCTGAGCCGCCCGGCTCGCACCGCCGGCGCCACGGCGGCCAGCCCGGCGAGGCAGCAGATGGCCACGGCCACGGCCGCGTCCACCCAGCCCGGCACCGCCAGGGTGCCGACCCGGTAGACGCTGGCCGTCTGGGCGAGCAGCGGCACCGCCAGGACGTTGCCGAGGACGACCCCGGCCAGGCAGCCGATCAGGGCCGGCAGCATGACCTGCCCCGCGTACGTCGCCACGACCTGGCCCGGGGTGAACCCGATGCTCTTCAGGACACCGATGCGCCGGTAGCCGGCCGCGACCGCGCCGCCGACCACGTTGACCACGATCAGCGCCGACAGCACCAGACCGATGATGCCGAAGGCCACCACGAACGGCACGATCGGCGCGATCCCCGAGTCCTGCTGGAGCTTGATCGCCAGGTACGACTGCGTCGCGATCAGCGCGCCGGGCGGCAGCGCGCGGCCCAGGGTCGCGGCGTCGGCGCTGACGGCGGCCGCGGAGCCCGCCGAGCTGAACCGGTACAGCATCTGCGCCGTAGTCGGCGTCCCCGGCGCGCGCAGCGCAGCGATCTCGCTGGGCAGCACCCAGCCGTCGGCCGACTGGTCGATCGAGCTGGCGATGCCGACGACGACGAGGCCGGACGATCGGGGCCTGCCGCTCACCCCGATCCGCGAGCCGAGCGGGAAACCGATCTGGGCGTCGCGGGAGAGCACGACCTCATCGGGCCGTTGCGGCCAGTGCCCCTGTTCCAGGGTGAGGTCATCCAGCGGCCCGCCGGGCGTGGCCCGGCCGACCAGCGTGATCGGCGGTGCGGTGAACTGTCCCCCGGATCCCGGCGGCCCGGGCACGAGTGGGGTGATCGTCACCTCGGGGAACGGCCCGGACGACGCCGTCACCCCGGGCAGCCTGCGGGTGGCTTGCAGCTGCGCGGCCGTGGCCTGGCCCGAGTCGACGGTGGCGACCAGGTGCGCGCCGCGCTGGGCGGCGAACGCGGCGTCGAACGGCGAGTTGGAATCCACGACCAGGCCGAGGGCCAGCACGCAGGTAGCGGTGGAGATCAGCACCACCAGGCCGATCACCAGGGTCTGCACCCGGCGCCGGGCCAACCCGCCGCGTGCCGCCCGGGCTACGGCGCCGGCCCGCCAGCGCCTCACCGCCGGACTCCTATCGTCCGGGGGGACACCGTGCCCCCGGGGGACACCCCCGACCCCGATGGCCCGATTCCCCCCGCGGCGTTCACCACGTCGCTGGCGATCCTGCCGTCGACGATCTGCACCGTGCGGCCCGCGTACCGAGCGGCCAGGTCCGGGTTGTGGGTGACCAGCAGCAGGGTCTGGCCCGACCGGTTGAGGTCCAGCAGCACGTCGCCGATCTGCTCCCCGGTGGCCGTGTCCAGGGCGCCGGTCGGCTCGTCGGCCAGCAGCAGGGCCGGCCGGTTGACCAGCGCCCGCGCGATCGCCACCCGCTGCCGCTCGCCGCCGGACAGCCGGGCCGGGTAGGCGCCGGCGTGCTGGGCGATCCGCAGCGCGGCCAGCAGCTCATCGGCCCGGGCCCGGGCGTCCGCCCGGGGCAGCCCGGCCAGCTGGGCGGGCAGCAGCACGTTGTCGGCGACCGTCAGGTCGTCGAGCAGGTTGAAGAACTGGAAGATCATGCCGATCCGCCGCCGCCGCAGCCGCGCCACCCCCGTCTCGCTGAGGCGGTCGATCCGCTGCCCGGCCACGGTGACCGTGCCGCTCGTCGGCCGGTCCAGGCCGGCCACGAGATTGAGCAGCGTCGACTTGCCACTGCCCGACGGCCCCATGACCGCCACCGACTCGCCCGTGGCGACCTCGAGCCGGACGCCGTCCAGGGCGGGCCGGGCGCCGTTGTCGTAACGCTTCGTCACATCGTCCAAGCTGATCAGTGCGTCCATGCCGGGAACGGTAGGCATCCGGGCCCGGCGCCCGCGTCGGCCGAGATGCGCAACTTGGCTACCGCCTGGGGCGGACGCCGGGCGCGCGTCATCCTTTATGCGCAGCCGGCTACCGCTCACGGCCGATGGCCGATCCGTGCCGCCGGGGCGACAATGGGACGGTGAACAGTCAGAGTGGGCTGGGCAGGCAGATGAGCCCGCGGGTGCGTGTCTGGCTGCGACAGGCCCTCGCGTTCGCGCGGTCGACCGAGCCAAGGACCGCCCCTTCCCGGCGCTCTGTGGCCGTGGACGCGGGACTGGCCGCCGCCACGCTCGTAGCCTCAATGATCGCGATCGGCCAGGCCTCCCCGGCCGGGCTCTTCTCGGCGGTGGTCATCACGGTGCCGCTGGCGCTGCGCCGGATCCGCCCGCTCACCGCGTTCTGGGTGGTGTTCGTCGGCATCTTCCTCGCCGGTTCGTACTTCAATATCGTGATGTTCATCGCCGTCCTGCTGGCTGCGTACTCCGCGGTCGTGTACAGCCGGTACCGGGGCGCGGCGCTGATCAGCGTGCCGCTGGCCGGACTCATCATCACGGCGATCTTCTCGGACACCACCCTGCCGGTGCCCGGCCGGCTCACCGCCCTGTTCATCCTGGTTCCCGTGGCACTGGTGGGTAACGCGGTGCTGGTATGGCGGCGCCGGGTCGGGGACTCGCAGGCCCGGCTGCGGCAAACGCAGGCCGAGCACGAGGCGGCGACCGCGCGGGCGCTGGCCGCCGAGCGGGCGCGCATCGCCGGGGAACTGCACGACGTGGTCACGCACAACGTCAGCGTGATGGTGGTGCAGGCGGGGGCGGCCCGGCGGGTGCTCGCGGCGTCGCCCGGCGAGGCCACGGCCGCGCTGCTGGCCGTGGAGGCGAGCGGCCGCACGGCCATGATCGAGCTGCAGCACCTGCTCGGGCTGCTGTCCCCGGTCGACGGCATGCAGCCGCCGGGCGCCGGGCCGCTGCGGCCCCAGCCGGGCCTGGACCGGCTCCAGCCGCTCATCGACCGCGTGGCCGCGGCCGGCCTGCCGGTGGACCTGACGATCAGCGGCCGGCCGCGACCGCTGCCACCCGGCCTGGACCTGGCCTGTTACCGCGTCGTCCAGGAGGCGCTCACGAACGTGATGAAGTACGCGGGCCAGGCCCGGACCGCGGTCCGGCTGGATTACCGCCCGGATGAGCTGATCATCGACGTCACCGACGACGGCCCGGCGGTCACGGCGCAGGCGGGCGGGGGACGCGGGCTGCTGGGCCTGCGCGAGCGCGTGTCCCTGTACGGCGGCGAGTTCGATGCGGGGCCACGCCCGGCCGGCGGCTGGCGCGTCACCGCCCGGCTCCCGCTCGATCCTCAGCCTGCTGACGGCGCCGACGCCGGCCCGGCCCGTGACCGTGCCCTGGCGCCGGTCCCCGCACGACCGTGACCGAGCCAGACCCAGCGGCTCCCGGGGCCACGCCCGAACCGCCGCGCGTGGTCATCGCCGACGACCAGGCGCTGGTCCGCACCGGATTCCGGATGATCCTCAACGAGGCCGGCATCCCCGTGGTCGCCGAGGCGGCCGACGGCACCGAGGCCGTCAGCGCCGTGCTCAGGCACCGCCCCGACGTCGTGCTGATGGACATACGCATGCCGGAGATGGACGGCCTGGAGGCCACGCGGCGCATCCTGGCTTCGCGGCCGGGCAGCCAGTGCCGGATCATCATCCTGACCACGTTCGACCTTGACCAGTACGTTTACGCCGCGCTGACCGCCGGGGCCAGCGGGTTCCTGCTCAAGCACGTCTCGCCGGAATACCTGGTCACCGCGGTCCGGCTGGTGCGGTCCGGTGACGCGCTGCTCGCGCCGTCGATCACCCGGCGGCTGGTGGAGCGGTTCGCGCCGGAGGCGTCTTGCGGCCCGCCGGTGCACGCCGACCTGTCCGCGCTCACGCCACGAGAGCTCGAAGTGCTGCGGCTGCTGGCCGGCGGGCTGAGCAACGCCGAACTCGCCACGCAGCTCACGCTCAGCGAGGCCACGGTCAAGACGCACGTGGGGCGCATCCTGGCCAAGCTGCAGCTCAGGGACCGGGTGCAGGCTGTGGTCCTGGCCTATCAAACCGGGCTGGTCGGGCCCGGCTCACCCTGAGGCTCCGGTCAAGATCACCCTCGTCCGAGCCGAGCAGGGAACGGGTCAGCGCGTGGTGCTCGCCGTTCATCTCGCCGAGCACCGTGGTGAAGTACTCGCCGCGCAGCACGGGCGGGCGCTCGCCGGCCCGCAGCGATACCAGCACCGTTCGCCTGATCAGTTCCTTGATGAAGGAGGCGGTGATGCCGTCGGTGGCCGCCGCCACCTCCCCGGTGTCCGCCTCCAGGGCCAGGTCTCGCGCGTACAGCCGGAGCAGCCGCTCGCGGCAGGCGGCGTCGGGGCGGGGGATCTCGACCGCGAGATCGACCCGGCCGGGGCGGTCGGCCAGCGCTATCTCCAGGATGTCGGCCCGGTTGGTGGTCAGCACGAACGTCACGTTGGCGTCCGCGCCCACCCCGTCCATGGCTTCGAGCAGGGAGAACAGCAGCGGGTTACTGTCCTCGGAGAAGTCCCGGTCCATGCCGACGAGATCGACGTCTTCCAGCACGACCATGGAGGGCTGCAGGCGGCGGGCCAGGGCCGCGGCCTGGTCGATGAACCGGATGGACAGCCCGGTGAGCAGGATGACCGTGGTATCGGCGAGCCGCCCGGTCAGGTAACGCACGGTGTGCGTCTTGCCCGTGCCCGGCGGCCCGTGCAGCAGCAGGCCGCGCTTGAGGTGCTGGCCCGCCTCCAGCAGTTCGCGCGACCAGGCGCCGATGCCCGCGATGTGCTGCTCGACAGTCTCCAGCACGCCGTCGGGCAGGACGACATCCTCGGCGGCCACGGCCGGCCGGGGCAGGAACGAGACCAGCTCGTTGCCGTGGTGTTCGCTGACGCTGAAGCTGAGCACCTGGCCGCGGAACACGTTGTGCTCGCGGATCAGCCGTCCGATCTCGTCGCGGGTGGCGCTGCCTGGCGCGGGATCGGTCGCGAGTATCTCCAGGCTGCAGTGCGGCGGGCCGTACTGTTGTACCGCGTGCAGTCCGACGATGACCGGTGTGCCGTCGGGTGCGGTCGTCGCGATCAGGCCGAGCGTCACGACCTCGGTGTTCTCCTCCGGCCCGACGGGAGCGGTCCCGAAACTGGCGGCGCCGAACTGGATCATCGAGAACTGCATCGACGTCGTGAC
>Ga0306920_100001836_pt1 | contig 26427 bp, 25 predicted proteins | sample flu12Cox44000170_FD_204666 | JGI IMG/M metagenome (GOLD analysis project Ga0306920, IMG submission 204666) | Lab enrichment of tropical soil microbial communities from Luquillo Experimental Forest, Puerto Rico - flux4day.12C.oxic.44.000.170 (v2)... | ecosystem: Environmental > Terrestrial >...
GACATCGCGCAGGCGATCGATGCAGCCTTCGCGCGCGGCGCCGCCGGCGTGTTCAACATAGTCGACGAGGAGCCCGCCTCGCCGAGCGATCAGATCGCGTTTGCGGCTCGTCTCATCGCCGTCGAGCCGCCTCCGGAAATCGCGTATGAGCAGGCCGGAAAATTGCTCTCGCCCATGGCGTTGAGCTTCTATGAGGGCTGCATTCGCGCACGCAACGACAGACTCAAGAAGGTACTGGGCGTGAAGCTGCGGTATCCGACCTATCGCGACGGTCTGCGTGCACTCTATGAAGCCGGCGATCATCTCTCCGCCGCGGAGCCGGCGGCGTCCGCCTAGAGTTTGCGAAAATACGGCGGAGCGCCCCAGCAGCGCGTCGGGCGACTACAGTTCGGCCATATCCGAAACGTGCCATCTCACCAGTGCAGTAAAATGCAGTCTTGGGTCGCCGGAGGCTGCCATGACGATCACGGTCTTCATCCGTTACCAACTCGATCCATTTCAATGCGATGCCTTTGAAGAATACGCGCGGCATTGGCTCTCCATTATTCCAAGGTGCGGTGGAAACCTCCTCGGCTACTGGATGCCGCATGAGGGCACCAACAACATTGCTTATGGGCTGATCTCGTTCGATAGCCTGCCGCCTACGAGACTTACCGTGCGGGGCTCAAGGCCGATTCTGAAGGCGCCGCCAATTTTCGCTTTGCGCAGGAGCGACGTTTCATCTTGAGTGAGGAGCGGACGTTCCTCAGGCCGGTGACCTGAGCCGCCCCTTCTGTTGAAATGGCGGCAGGGCGGTGTCGCTGCGAGTGCTTTTCAACGAGTTAACTTCGCCTTAGAGAGCGCCCGGAGCCAACCGCGCCGTCCACGAGGTGTTCAATGATCGCCGTGATCTTCGAAGTCTGGCCAAAGCCCGGGCACAAGCAACGCTATCTCGACCTCGCCGCCGAGCTGCGGCCGCTGCTCGATAAGATCGATGGTTTCATCTCCATCGAACGGTTCGAGAGCATCTACGAGCCCGGCAAGATGCTCTCGCTTTCATTCTTCCGCGACGAGGCGGCGCTGACCGCATGGAGAAATCTCGAAGCGCATCGCCGCGCGCAGGCGATCGGCCGCGGCGAGTTGTTCGCGGACTATCGATTGCGGATCGCCGGCGTGATCAGGGACTATGGCTTGTCCGATCGCATGCAGGTGCCCGCTGACAGTCTTGCGAAGCACGGTTAGCAGCCTTCTACGGCTCCGCCACGGCCGCAATCAGCCGCTCGATGTCCTCTGGGCGCGACAGGCGATGGTCGCCATCCTTAACGAGCGTCAGCACAACGTCGTCGCGGGCGAAGCGGGAGGTCAACTCGACCGTGTGCTGCCAGGGCACGTCGGGATCCTGCACCCCTTGCAGAATCCGTACTGCACAGCCGGTTTCGATCATGCCGTCGAGCAGGAGGTGCTTGCGTCCGTCCTCGATCAGGGCGCGGGTGATCGGATAAGGCTCTTCGGAATACTGCGATGGCCGCGCCCAGACGCCGGTCTGCTCGATCTCGCGCTTGACCTCAGGCGGGAACCGCTTCCACATCAACTCTTCCGTAAAGTCGACTGCCGGCGCGATCAGCACTAGCCGGGTCAGGCGCGAGTCTGCCGGCATACGGCGCGCGAGCTCACGGGTGAGCAGGAGCGCGAGCCAGCCCCCCATCGATGAGCCGATGACGATCTGCGGCTCGCGGCAAAATGCTTCGAACACGGCGAGTGTCTCTTCGAACCAGCGTCCGATCGTGCCGTCGGTGAAATTTCCGCCGGACTCGCCGTGGCCGGAATAGTCGAAGCGCGTCATCATCCGGCCATTCTCCTGGGCCCAACGATCGAGTGCTTCGGCTTTGGTGCCCCGCATGTCGGACTTGAATCCACCGAGCCAGAACAGCCCGGGCGGCGCTCCCTCGCGCCTGCGGACCGCGATTTGGCGAGCCGCAATACCGGTTCCAACGGTCAAGAATTTCAGGCAAAGATCGTTCATTGCGAGGCTGACCTTGGGGGCACAATTGCGTCAGGCGTCGGGCCTGATGGGCCGCATGCTGTCATCAATACAAGCACGCCGGAGCGGCAAACAAGCCGGCACCGGCCGAAGGAACGAACTCCGTGAGCAATGACGACGGCGAGGTTCACCCCCGCAGCTTGGCCGGCGCAACCGTCCTACAGATCGTGCCGGCCTTGCGCGAAGAGCCCGCCGCCCGCACCGCGCTCAACGTGGCCGCCGCGCTGCGCCAGGCCGACGCGCGCGCGCTAGTGGCAGCCGAGGAGGGGCCGCTCGTTACGGAGCTCACGGCGTCCGGCGGCGAGTGGGTTCCGCTCGTCAACGATACGATCAATCCCTTCCGGCTCAAGAGAAGCGCACGCGCTTTGGAACGGCTGATCGCCTCCGAGCGGATCGACATCGTGCACGCGCAAAGCGCTGGCGGAGCCTGGGTGGCCAGCATGGCGGCGGCGCGGATCACGGTCTGGCTGGTCACCACGCTGCTCGACGTGCCCCCGGCGTCCAACCTGCACGCCTATTGGGCTGCCGCCCTCGCGCGCGGCGATTGGGTGATCACGCCTTCGAACTTCGCCGCCGCGCCTATCATCGCGCGCCACAACATTCCCGCTGAGCGCCTCACTATCATCCCGCGCAGCATCGACATCGCTGCATTCGATCCCGCGGCACTGGATGCCGCGCGAGTCGAGGCTTTGCGCAAGGCGTGGCGAATTCCGCACGCGGCGCGAATCTTGCTGGTTCCCGGGCGCGTCGCCTCTTGGAATGGCCAACTTATTCTGCCCGATGTCGCACGCATAATGGTCGACAGCGGTGTGCGTGGTTTCGTGTTCGTGCTCGCTGGCGAACGTCGCAGTCATCGCAAATACGCGCAGGCCGTGATGGACGAGGCGCAGGCCAAAGGGGTGCAGACGGTGATCCGGCTGATCGGGCATTGCCGCGACATGCCGGCGGCGCTTGCCGCTGCCGATACGGTGGTGGTGCCCGCAATCGAGCCTCCGATCCTGGGCCGCGTGGTGGCGCAAGCGCAAGCCATGGGCCGGCCGGTGGTCACGTCCAATGTCGGCATTTTGCCGGAACACGTAGTTGCGCCGCCGGAAATGCCAGAAGAGGTGCGTACGGGATGGGTGGCCCAGCCTGGCAATGCGCAAGAGTTTGCCCGCGCGCTCAGCGAGGCGTTCGCCCTCGACGATAGCGCCTACCGCACTATGGCCGCGCGCGCACGGCACTTCGCCGAATACATGTTTTCTCCGCACAGCGCCACGAGCGCAACCCGCGCCGTGTATACCACGTTGTTGGAACGCGACCTCTGGGACAGCAGAGCAGCGCGGGGCGACGGCGACGCGGTGGAAAGTCGTTGACTTATGCCCGGTTTGTCCTGATCCTTCCTAGGCCTGCAGCAGCAGGACGTCGCAACGGCATGAGGAGAGCAGAGCCATTCGTCGCCCCATAAGACCCGCGCAGCCCGCCCCGAAGGACGGCCCGCGCATCAACGAGGAGATCCGTGTTCGCGAAGTCCAACTGATCGACCAGACCGGCCACAATCATGGGCCCGTTGATATCCAGATCGCTTTGGACAAAGCCCAGGAGGCCGGACTAGACCTCGTCGAGATTGCTCCCAATTCGTCTCCGCCCGTCTGCAAAATTCTCGATTACGGCAAATATAAATATCAGGCGCAGAAGAAGGCGGCGGAAGCCCGCAAAAAGCAGAAGATCGTCGAAGTCAAAGAGATCAAGCTTCGGCCGATGATCGACGACCACGATTACGACGTGAAGATGCGCTCGATGCAGCGCTTTTTCGAAGACGGCGACAAGGTGAAGGTGACGCTGCGCTTCCGCGGTCGCGAGATGGCTCACCAGGAACTCGGCTACCAGCTGCTTAACCGGGTGAGGGACGACACCTCCAAAGTGGCCAAGGTCGAGCAGGAGCCGCGCTTCGAAGGGCGCCAGGTGGTGATGGTGCTGGCGCCGAGGTAATAGCGGGGCGGGGCACTTCCGATCGAGCCTGCGTTCCGCCTCCACCGACGCTAACGGCCCTGGCCGTTCGCACGACGCACACTTCATCCCCGCCTTTGCCCGCTCGGCAGGACCGTTGGGCCGATGAATCCGGGTTTTGGTTGTATTTCGCGGCCGCCTCTGTCATAACGCCGGCCTTCCGCTGCCCGGCCAAAAAGGGCTGCCGTGGCAACGGAATCAGCACGCTCGAACGAGCAGAAGCCGGCCGGCCGGACCGTTTTTCGCGCCTGCCGCCGCAGAGGAGAGCCAAATGCCCAAGTTGAAGACCAAGTCGGGCGCGAAAAAGCGCTTCAAAGTGACCGCGGGCGGGAAGGTGCTCTACCAGCAATCCCGCAAACGCCACGGCATGATCAAGCGCACCAACAAGCAGATCCGCCAACTGCGCGGTACCGCCGTGCTGTTCAAGACCGACGGCGAGAAGATCAAAAAATTCTTTTTGCCCAACGGTTGATCTCGGGGCCGCCGCAGCGGCCAGCCGTTCCCAATCGTTGCACGCAACTAGTCAGGAGAGCAGCCATGGCACGCGTCAAGCGCGGCGTCACCGGGCACGCCAAGCACAAGAAGGTCTTCAAGGCCGCGAAGGGCTATTACGGCCGACGCAAGAACACCATTCGCATCGCCAAGCAAGCGGTGGAGAAGGCGAACCAATACGCCTACCGCGACCGCAAGCGCCGCAAGCGCACCTTCCGCGCCCTCTGGATCCAGCGGCTCAATGCGGCAGTGCGCCCCTTCGGGCTCACTTACAGCCGGTTCATAGGTGCCCTCGGCAAGGCGGGACTGGTGGTCGACCGCAAGGTTCTGTCCGACCTCGCAATCCGCGAGCCGGCGGCCTTCGCGGCGATCGTCGAGAAGGCCAAGGCGGCGATGACGGCATGAGACTTAAGAGGACGAAGGACGCACGATTAAAACCATGATGTGCCTCCTTCGAACGCGAAGATGATCGATCTCGGCTATGTTCAATGCATGGCGCGCTACAACCGCTGGCAAAACGACAATCTCTATGGGGTCGCCGATACGCTCTCCGACGCCGAAAGGAGACGCGACCGCGGGGCATTTTTCGGCTCGATCCATGCAACACTCAGCCACCTGCTCTGGGCTGATCGCATTTGGATGAGCCGCCTCGCCGGCACGCCGGCCCCGGCGGGCGGCATTCCTGAATCGGTATCGCTTTACGGCGATTGGGAGGACTTGAAGGGGGAGCGCAAAGCCTTCGACGCAGTCGTGATCGACTGGGCGGACCGGCTCGACGATACATGGCTCGCCGGCGAACTCGCTTATTACTCCGGCGCGATCAAGGCGGACGTGCATAAACCGAAATGGCTTCTGGTCACGCATATGTTCAATCATCAGACCCATCATCGCGGCCAGGTGCATTGCATGTTGACGCAGGCGGGCGGCAAGCCTGGCGATACGGACCTGCCGTTCATGCGAGCGTAACGACGGGCGGGCTCCCGGGGACAAGACCATGCAGGATCTCAAGGCCCAACTTCTGCGCGGCTTGTGGTATGTCGCGTTCGTCGGCCATGACGTGCGACCGGGCCGGCTCGTGCACAAAACGCTGCTCGGCGACCCGATCCTCATCGGGCGCGGTCGTGACGGACGGGTCTTTGCGTTGCGCGACATTTGCCCGCACCGGGGCATCCCGCTGCACTACGGCCGCTTCGATGGCGACACGATCAGGTGCTGCTATCACGGCTGGCGTTTCGACGTGAACGGCACCTGCGTGGAAATTCCCTCGCTACGCGACGGCCAGGAGATGGATCTTGGCAAGATTCGCTGCGGCACCTACACCTGCGTCGAGCGGCAGGGCCTCGTATGGGTCTACTTCCCAGCATCGGATGAAGCGGCCCCCGCGGCTGGGCCACCGCGCATGCCGGTCTTTTCCGACGAGGCTGCGCCTGCGGCGGCGATCATGCAGCCATTTCCCTGCTCGACCGATCACGCCGCATTCGGTCTCATGGATCCGACGCATGCCGGGTTCGTGCACACGTCGTGGTGGTTTAAACATCAGCCCACGAAACTGCGGCCCAAGGAAAAGCACTTCGAGCCGATCGAGCTCGGCTGGCGGATGGTGCGGCATCCGCTGCCGCCGCAAAACCTGGTTTACAAGCTGCTCGGGCGCCACGTCGAGACCGAGATCTCGTACAAGCTGCCCGGGTTGCGCATCGAGGAAGTGCATGGGGACCGGCATGCCGTCGTTGGGTTGACCGCGATTACGCCGATCAGCGACGAGGCGACCGAAGTCCACCAGATCTTCTGGGCTTCGCCCGGCTGGGTGGCGCCGCTCGCGCCGTTGCTCAAACCCTTCATGCACACCTTTCTCGACCAGGATCGCCAAGTGGTGATCAAGCAGCGCGAGGGCCTCGTGCATAGACCCCGGCTCATGCTCATCAACGATGCCGATACGCAAGCGCGCTGGTGGATGCGCGTGAAGGATGAGTGGATCGCAGCGCAGGAAGAAGGGCGCGCCTTCGTCAACCCGCTCGAACCCAAAACATTGCGCTGGCGCAGTTGAGAAGACCGATGGCCGACCTTCGCGCGCTCGAGACCGAGCTCCTCACCGCCGTGGCAAATGCGAACGACGAGCCGGCGCTCGAAGCCGTTCGCGTTGCGTCGTTGGGCCGCAGCGGCTCGATATCCGCGCTCCTGAAGACGCTCGGCACGATGTCACCGGAAGCGCGCAAGGAGCAAGGGGCTCTTATCAACGGTCTTAAGGACCGCATCACCGCGGCGATCACCGCACGCAAGGAGGCGCTGAAGAAGCTGGCGCTCGATCAGCGACTCAACACCGAGACGCTGGACGTGACCTTGCCGGTGAGCGAGCCACCGGCGGAGCTCGGGCGCATTCATCCGATCAGTCAGGTCGTCGATGAGCTGACAGCCATTTTTGCCGACATGGGTTTTGCGATCGCCGAGGGGCCCGACATCGAGACTGACGACTACAATTTCACCAAGCTCAATTTTGCCGAAGGCCATCCCGCCCGCGACATGCACGATACGTTCTATTTCAATCCGAAGCCCGACGGCTCGCGGCTGCTGCTGCGCACGCATACCTCGCCGGTGCAGATCAGGACGATGTTGGCGCAGAAGCCGCCGATCCGAGTCATCATTCCCGGCCGCACCTATCGCAGCGACAGCGATCAGACCCACACACCGATGTTCCACCAGGTCGAGGGGCTTGTGATCGACAAGAGTTCACATCTTGGCCATCTGAAATGGATCCTGCAGGAGTTCTGCAAGGCCTTTTTCGAAGTCGATCATGTGAAGATGCGCTTCCGCCCGTCGTTCTTTCCATTCACCGAGCCCTCGCTCGAGGTCGACATTCAATGCCGACGCGACAAGGGCGAGATCAGATTTGGCGAGGGCGACGACTGGATGGAGATTCTCGGCTGCGGCATGGTGCATCCGAACGTGCTGCGCAATTGCGGGCTCGATCCTGACGAGTATCAGGGCTTCGCGTGGGGACTGGGGATCGATCGAATCACTATGCTCAAATACGGCATGCCGGATCTGCGCGCGTTCTTCGAGGCCGATGTCCGCTGGCTCTCCCACTATGGCTTCCGTCCGCTCGACTTCCCCACGTTGGCGGGAGGATTAAGCAGTTGATCGCGTCCTCGCAGATCATGAGTCACTCGCGCATCGACTGCAGTTCGAGGCAAGAGATTGCCGTCCATACTTGCTAACCCTCCTCCGCAAGCCAGAGAGGGAATAAATCCCGGATCCGCGGAATGATGAAATTGACCCTCGCTTGGCTGAAGGAGCACCTCGACACCGAGGCGCCACTGGCAGCCATTGTCGACAAGCTCCCCATGATCGGGCTTGAGGTCGAGAGCGTCGCCGACCGCGGTAGTCTGCTCGCGCCGTTCACCATCGCGCGGGTGATTTCGGCCGAACAGCATCCGAATGCAGACCGCCTGCGCGTGTGCATGGTCGATACCGGCACAGGGGATCCGGTGCAGGTCGTGTGCGGTGCGCCCAACGCACGCGCGGGCATGAAGGGCGTGTTCGTGCCGCCCGGCGCCTTTATCCCGGGCAAAAACATGACGTTGGGCATCGGCAAGATCCGCGGCGTCGAGAGCCGTGGCATGCTGGTGTCGGAATTCGAATTGCAAATCTCCGACGACCACGAAGGCATCATCGAGCTTCCAGCCGATGCGCCGGTCGCAGCGAATTATGCCCAATGGGCCGGCCTCGACGATCCGGTGATCGAGATCAACCTCACGCCCAACCGTGGGGACTGCGCGGGCGTCAACGGCATCGCGCGCGATCTTGCCGCCGCCGATATCGGCAAGTTGCGGGACAAAAGCATTCGGCCGATAAAAGCGGATTCCCCGTGCCCCGTAAAAGTGACGCTCGACTTCGGAACCACGCCTTCACTCTGTCCGGCTTTTGCCCTGCGGCTCGTGCGCGGGGTGAAGAATGGCCCCTCCCCGGCATGGCTGCAGCGCCGACTGACCGCCATCGGGCTGCGCCCCATCAATGCGCTGGTCGATATCACCAACTTCATCACCTACGACCGCGGCCGACCGCTGCACGTCTTCGACGCTGCGAAAGTGCAGGGCAATCTCACGGTGCGCCGCGCGCGCGAAGGCGAGAGCCTGCTCGCGCTCGACGGCGAGCGCTATTTGCTCGATCCGACCATCTGCGTGATCGCGGACGAGCGCGGCGTCGAATCGCTGGCGGGCATCATGGGCGGGGAGAACACCGGCTGTTCGGAAGCCACCACCGACGTGCTGATCGAGTCCGCCCTGTGGGACCCCGTCAATATCGCCCAGACAGGGCGCAAGCTCGGCATCCAATCGGATGCCCGCTACCGCTTCGAGCGCGGGGTCGACCCCGCCTTCATGCTGCCAGGGCTTGAGCTTGCGACAGCGATGGTGCTCGAGCTCTGCGGTGGCAAGCCCTCGGAGGTTTTTGTCGCGGGTACGCCGGAGGTGCCCGCGCGGGTCATCGATTTTCCGCCTGCCGAGGTACCGCGGCTCACTGGGCTGCACGTTGAGCCGGAGGAAATCCAGCGCGTGCTCGGCCGCCTCGGCTTCGCGGTTACTGGCAGTGGCAGGAGTCTGACGGTAACCGTCCCCACCTGGCGTGGAGACATCGAGGGCAAGGCTGATCTTGTGGAGGAGATCGTGCGCATCCTCGGCGTCGATCGGATTCCCGCGACCCCGTTTGGCCGCGGCGAGGCGCCGCGCAAGCCGGTACTCACGCCCATCCAGTTGCGCACCCGCAAAGCCAAGCGCGCGCTCGCCACCCGCGGCATGCTCGAGACTGTCACCTGGTCGTTCGTGTCAAAGCGGCAGGCGGAGCTGTTCGGCGGCGGAACGCCCGACCTGGCGCTCGCCAACCCGATCGCCTCGGATCTTTCCGACATGCGACCAAGCTTGATCCCGGGTCTCGTTGCTGCCGCGCAGAACAACACCGACCGCGGTTTTGCCAACGCGGCGCTGTTCGAGGTCGGGCAGGTCTTCCGCGGCGATCGTCCGCAGGATCAGATCACGGCCGCCAGCGGCGTGCGCCGCGCGCTCGCCAAAGCAAGCGGCATCGGCCGTCATTGGTCGTCCGGTGGCGGCGAGGTCGATGCTTTCGATGCCAAGGCCGACGCGCTCGCCGTGCTGGCTGCTGCCGGCGCCCCAGCGCAGGCGCTACAGGTGGTGCCGGGAGGCGCGCCCTGGTTGCATCCGGGACGCTCCGGCACGATCCAAATCGGGCCGCAGAACGTGCTCGGATATTTCGGCGAGTTACATCCCCGCGCGCTCGAAGCGCTCGACGCCGAGGGTCCGCTGGTCGGGTTCGAGGTGATCCTGGAAAAAATCCCGGAACCACGGGCCAGGGCAACGCGCGCACGGCCGGTCTTGGAGCTCTCCCCGTTCCAACCGGTGGAGCGCGATTTCGCCTTTGTGGTCGATCGCGCCATCCATGCGGCCGACATCTTACGCGCGGCGCAGAGCGTCGACCGCAGGCTCATCACGAATGTCACGGTGTTCGATGTCTACGAGGGTGCGGGCATCGAGCCCGGCAAGAAATCGATCGCGATCGCGGTGACATTGCAGCCGCGGGAAAAGACCATGACCGACGCCGAGATCGAGGCCGTTGCGGGGAAGATCGTCACCGAGGTCGGGAAGCGCACAGGCGGCGTGTTGCGGGATTAGCACACTCAGGTGCGCCTGCTGGGACCGCCGAGCAGCTTCACCACCGCATCCCCCGCACGCTCGCCCGATTCCCAGGCGCCGTTGACCGTGCCCCAGCGCGTCTCATGGGTCGCTTCGCCGGCCAAGAAGATGCGGCCGCTGATCGGCTCGGCCAACACTTTACGCGCGGATTGAGCGCCAGGCGCGGCAGCAGACGTGGCCCCAAGCACCCACGGCTCATGGTTCCAGCGCGTGGCGTGGCGGCGTTTGACGATGCTTTTCATGTCCGTGCCGTAAAGACCGGCCAGCCAAGTCATGGCAAAATCGATCATGCCCGCCTCGCCCTTGGCGGAGAGATCGCGCCCGAAATTCCCTCCAATATCGACGATGCAAATTGTCGAACCCGACGCGTTGCCGAAGATCGCCGCGGTCTGCCGGCCATCGGTTTTCTCAAACACCAGTTCGTCGGACCGCAAGCCAAGCGGATTGCCGGTCAATTCCAGCGCCACGTGATCGCGGCTTCCGAGCTTGAGCTTGGTGGCGGCCTCCAGATGCCGCTTTGGCAGATCGGGCGCGAGCTTGATTTTTCCGCCGGTGAGCACGTTGGTTGAGACGGTGAGGATGACCGCGCCGGTCTTGAACTGGCCCTTCGGTGTGTCGACCTCGATGCGCGCCCGGCTCCACCATTCAATCGTTTTCACCGGCGTTCCCAAAAAAAGAGGCAGGGGCGCTGCAAGCTTCGCCAACAGCGTGCCGTACCCCTGGCGGCAGAACGCGTTGTTGTCGCGCTCTCCCGAGCGAGACAGATCGGCGGTCGATATATCCGATAGATCCTTGCTGCAGCCGTAAGGGCCGAGCACGAACTCGACCGTCGACCGCCATTCGCCGAGATCCTTGGGCAGCGCCTGGGTGCAAGCGATGTCGCTCTTGCGCGCCGCATCGGCGATGGCCGTGTTGGCGCGCACGAGGCTCGCAAGAAAATCCTCCATCTCTCCTTCGCGGGCGTAACGCCGTCCGATGCGCATGCGCTGGCCGGGCGGTGCCGGATAGACCTCGAGCCCTGTTTGCATGGCGAGCTTCGCCAATGGATTGATGTCGGCCGCGTAGATCCAATGGGCGCCGCGATCATATGGCACGCCGAATGTCTTAGTGTCGGTGATGCAGCGTCCGCCGACATTGTCCGCGGCCTCGAGCACCACAAACCGCTTGCCCCCCGCCGCGAGTCTTCGCCCCGCCGCGATGCCGGCGGCGCCGGCACCAACGATGACGGCGTCGACCCAGCCGGAGCGCGGCACGTCGGGCGCGGGCGCGGGACGCGGCGCTCCAAGGGCAGGCGCGGCAGTGAGGGTCGCGGCGGAGGCCGCAAGAAACGATCGGCGGGTCAAACGTCGCATGGGCGCGCGTGGGTGTTGAGCTTTACGAGGTCTATCATGGAACGCGTACCGCGCATGTCTAAAATTTTTTTCATCGTCCCCGCGGTTGCGGTATCACAATAGCGATGCCGTTTTGAGCGGGGCTCCTGAATTATGCCAGCAGCGCGCGGTCGGAAGAAAGGATCGGGACAATGATCGATGCGGCCGTCAAATCGCTCATGCAAATGTTCTCGCCGCCGTTCCGCGGGGTGTTGTTCAAATCCGCTGGGCTCGCGCTCGCGCTGATCGTGCTTTTCGACATTGTGCTGCATCGGCTGCTGGTCTGGCTTACAACTGCCGGCGCGCATTGGGCCGAGAATATGTTCGGCGTCAGCGCGCCCGCGCCGGTCTCCGTCCTCCTCTGGATTATTTCGATTGCCGCCGGTATCGGCATCATCGTCGGTTCGGTTTTCTTGATGCCGGCCGTCACCGCGTTGGTCGGCAGCTTCTTCGTCGACGACATTGCGCTCGAAGTCGAACGCACGCACTATCCCGAAGAGTCCGTCGGCACGCCGCTGCCGCTGCCGCGCGCGCTGATCGAAGGGATCAAGACGGCTTTGCTCGCCATCTTGGTTTACCTCATTGCCGTGCCGTTTCTGCTCTTTGCCGGCGCCGGCGCCGTCATTTTTTTCCTCGCCACCGCCTACTTGCTCGGCCGCGAATATTTCGAGCTGGCCGCCATGCGCCATCACCCGGTCGAACAGGCCAAACAACTGCGTCGAGCCCATCACAACAAAGTCTTTCTCGCCGGCACATTGATCGCCGCCTTCGTATCAATCCCGATCGTCAATCTCGCCACGCCACTGTTTGCCATGGCTCTCATGGTGCACGTGCATCACCGCATAACGAAGACAAATAGAGGCGATAGATCAACAACGTAAGCGTCTGTTCGTTGTGCGCGACTATCGCCCGGTGGCGTCTCATCTATCCGCCAGCTTGGTCACCGCGACCTGGACCGTGCCGTCGACCTCCGTGACGACGCGCAGCGTCTTGGCGTCAAACTCGATGCCGACGAGACGCAGATCGGTGACGGCGGCGTCGACGCGAACACCGTCGGCGCTCTTGCGGAAGTCGGAGATCGCCGCATCGATGCTCTTGCGAGCATTGGCCGCCAGCGGCACCAGATCGACGACGGCGTTCTCCGCTACCGCCCGTTCCAAATAGGGCACTGCGGCTCGCGCCGCGGCGCCCAGCAAGCCGAAGGCAGCCTGCGATTCGACGTCGAGAGCAACATCGGTGAGGCGCAGGACCTGATGCGCGTGGTCCAGCACAGGCCGACCCCACACGTGAATCGTTGCTTCAGCACCCAGACCGAACCAGCTCTTATTCTCGTTGGCTTTGACCTGCAGCGACAGCAACAACCGGTCCCCAGATGCCGCCAAATTGACGCTGCGGATGGTTGCGGTGAACGCGCTGCTCTTGTCGTCGGGGAAGCTCTTTCCCTTGAGCTGCGCCTCAAGCAGCCGATTGACATCAGTGAATGGAATGTCGATCGGCACGGCGATGTTGACCCGGCCCTGCTCGATCTGCGGAACGAGCTCCAATTTTGCCGGGAACGGGCAATTGGGCTTGGTATCGGTGGGCACGATACGCGTCTGCGCCTCGACGCCGATCGTCAGCGTGAGCGCGGCGGCGTCTATGCGTGGCTGCGCCGCAAAGGCGCGCGTGGGACGAACTTCGAGCCACAGATTTGGCATGCCAGCGGCTGCCGCGCCGAGCGAAATGGAGCGGCACATCTTGGCCCATTCGCGCCGTGCCGCGAGTTCAAGGAACGGATCGTCGCGCAAGCGCGCCTCCAAAGCGCCCATCTGTTCATTGACGGCGCGATCAAGGAATGGCTTGAGCTCGTTCGATACACTCAGCTTCACGCCCATAACCGGTAGGGAGGCGTCCGCGAGTGCGACCTGAGAGGTGAGGTTGGGTTCAACGCGCCACGCCGGCAACAGCGACGGACGTGCCGCCAGCGTGACCTCGCCGCGGATGTCGGCACGTTGATCGAGTGTTTTCCCCTGCAAGTTCTGCAGCCCTTGCCCGAGGCGGCCGCCAAGCAGACCTCCGATTGCGCCAGCCAGGTTGCCCGCCTCGCCGGAGACTTGCCCTGTTGCACGGAAGGTTCCGGAAAGTGGAGTCGATACGACAAGCGCATCCGAACGGCCGGCGACGGCGAGTGGACCGCGCGTGACCGTCCAGTCGAGTTCGGAGTTGGACAGCATTTGCGGAAATGGGTTGTCGCGCTTGCCCGCAAGGTTGCGCGGCGCCGCCGTCTCCAATGCAGAATGGATCGCGGAGAGCGCAATGGCTACCGGGGTCACGATGACCGAGTTGCGGGCGACCGGCTTCAGCGGTGGCACGTTGACGAGCGTCGGTCGCTGGTCCTTTGAGCCGGGCCAAAGCAAGTTCAGCGCCCAAAGCGCACCGCCGAATGCCACGACGGCGACCAGGATACCGAGAGCAATCTTGCCCCATGGCAAATGCATGTCGCTATTTCCTATGGAATGACGCCGTTTCTACTTGCGCCTCGATCGTGGTGCCAGCAAGGCGTGGTCGCTGATACGGGCGTCAATTGTTAGGCGAGGGCTGATTGACTATGGTCTTTCCCGGCCATCTGCACAGATCGGCGATCAGACACTTCTCGCACAGAGGTCGGCGCGCCAGGCAGACATAGCGGCCGTGCAGAATGAGCCAATGATGGGCATGGCGTTTGTACTTTGCCGGCACTATGCGGTCGAGCTTGCTCTCGACCTCGAAGGGCGTCTTGCCGGTTGCCATGCCGGTTCGATTGCCGACACGGAAGATGTGGGTATCGACCGCGATGGTCGGCTCACCGAATGCAACGTTGAGCACGACATTTGCGGTCTTGCGGCCGACGCCGGGGAGCGCCTCCAGCGCCTCGCGCGTGCGTGGGACGTCGCCGCCATGGTCCTGCACGATTTTTTTTGAGAGCGCGACGAGGTTCTTTGCCTTGGTGCGGAAGAGGCCGATGGTCTTGATCAGCTCCCGCACGCGGTCCTCGTCGAGGGCGGCCATCTTTTCCGGCGTGTCGGCAGCGGCAAACAGAGCGGGCGTCGCCTTGTTGACGCCGGCATCGGTCGCCTGAGCCGAAAGCACCACCGCGACGAGCAGCGTGAACGGATTGATGTGCTGGAGCTCGCCCTTGGGTTCGGGCCGGGCGGCCTTAAAGCGGCGGAACGCTTCCTCGATCTCAGCGGTTGTCCATTGCGGCAGCGCGCCGGCAGCGGCGACGTGGTCAGCCGCCGAACGCGCGGCCGGACTTTTCAGCTTCGCCTCGCGTTGCGCGCGAGCTTGACGCAGGCCCTGCGCGGTTCTTCGCGGCGCCTTGCGGATGTTCCGGCGGACCGTCCTGCGAGGTGTCTTGCGAGCCATCGTTTCGGTATAGTGAGCTCCATGGCAGGCGACAACGACCCGACCCGAGAACCCACGATCTTTTCGGCAGTGCTCACCCCACATCGCTCGCTCAGCCGCAAGGGGTTTTTGGCATTGATGCTGGTGGCCGGCGGGATCAGCCTGGTGACCGGGACGACATTCCTCCTCGCTGGCGCTTGGCCAGTGTTCGGTTTTTGCGGGCTCGACGTGCTGCTCCTCTATTGCGCGCTTCAGGTCAGCTACCGCCGCGCCAGAGCATACGAGCAGGTGACCGTCACTCCTTCCGAACTCACCGTGCGCCAGGTAAGTCACCGCGGCCGCGTCAGCGAATGGACGCTCAATCCACTCTGGGTCCAGCTCGACCGCGTGGTGCACGCAGAGTTCGGCATCGAACGGTTGTTCCTCGTCTCGCGCGGGCAGCGCTTCGCGATTGCGGGCTTCTTGGGACCCGACGAAAAAGCAAGCTTCGCGCTTGCCCTGTTGGCAGCGCTCAGGGAGGCCAAGCGGGGGCCGACGCGGACAGTTTTTGATTAGCGACTTGCACACAGAAATCGGGTGGGCGAACCGTCGGCCCCCGCTTAGAGAGAGAGAGAGAGAGAGAGAGAGAGAGAGAGAGAGAGAGAGCAGACGATGGAGACAACCATGCTCTCGCCCGAGCGGATCTGCGATCGCGAGCCGCTCACCGGCGCCGCCGCCGATTACGCCGTCGTGCGCCGCGCTATCGCCTTCGTCTCCGAGCATTGGCGCGCCCAACCGGAGATCGACGCCATCGCCGCAGCGGCCGGAGTGAGCGCAACCGAGCTGCACCATCTGTTCCGCCGCTGGGCTGCAATCACGCCTAAAGCTTTCGTGCAGGCGCTCACGCTCGAGCACGCGCGCCGGCTGTTGCGGGACTCGGCGAGTGTGCTCGATGCTGCGTTGGAAGTCGGCCTGTCTGGGCCGGGACGGCTGCACGATCTCTTCGTCACGCACGAAGCAATGTCGCCCGGCGAATGGAAATCAGGCGGCGCCGGTCTAACCGTGGCCTACGGCTTTCACCCATCCCCGTTCGGAACCGCACTCGTGATGACGACCCACCGCGGGCTCGCAGGCCTCGCCTTCGCCGATCCCGGTGAGGAGCAGGCCGCGCTCGTCCATATGAGAGGCCGCTGGCCGCAGGCGAATATTGTCGAGGATCGCATGCGTACGGCGCCGCTCGCACGGCGGATCTTCGATACCGATCTGTGGCGAGCCGATCAGCCGCTCCGCATCGTGCTCATTGGGACTGATTTCGAGGTGCGGGTGTGGGAAATGCTGCTCAAAATTCCCATCGGTCGAGCGATGACCTACTCGGACATCGCCGTGAAGCTCGGCGCAACCAAAGCCGCGCGCGCCGTGGGCGCCGCCGTCGGCAAAAATCCGCTCTCGTTCGTGGTGCCGTGCCATCGCGTGCTGGGCAAGCGTGGCGAACTCACCGGCTATCACTGGGGACTGACGCGTAAACGCGCGATGCTGGGCTGGGAGGCGGGAAGAACGGCAAGCCAGCGTGCCGACAAGGTGGCGGCCCGGTAGCCAGCATGCCGTCGGTCGCGGCTATCGCAACACTTGCGCCACGTTCAACTTCGGTGTCGCAACGTGTGCAAAATCTCCCTTGCGATAAGCCGCGAGCGTTTCCACGTTCTGCTGATCCATGAAATCGGCCAGCTTGGCATAGGTCACGCAGCGCACTTCCGGCAACCCGCAGACCCCGCGTGCGAATGACTTTAACGCCTCGTTGTAGGCGCCGCCGCCATAATTCGTGAAATGATGCCCGATATGGAGTGGCGCTCGATTTCCGGCATAGTTGCGTTTGAAGTACTGAAGGTAGGTTTGCAGCGTCTGGTCTCGCACCATTTCGTAACGGTGCGGATCGTAGGCAGCGCGCGACTGCGCCACAAAGAAATTGTAATCCATCGACAACGTGCCCCTGCCCGAGCCTTGAATTCTCAGCATGGCCAAGTTGAACCGCCACAGTCCGTCGATCTTTTCTGGCCAGGCACCGGCATACCCCACCCCACTGGTGTCGTAACGAAAGCCGAACGTCTTGAGCGCGCTGTATAGCGCTGTTCCCTTTGCCAAATAGGGGGCACGGAAACCGATCACGTCGCCGGCTGCAAACGCCAATTTGGCGTCGGCTAGTCCATTGTTCGGGCCAACCTTCTTTACGATCTCACCAAAGGCGCGAAACTCTTTCTCCCAGTCAGCAACCGACCATGCGGCGCCGTTGAAATGGCCGACGGCGTGCGAAGCAATCTCATGGCCGTCGCGGTAAAGTGCGTTCACGTATTCGACGCGTTTACGAACCTGCTCGGGCGTGCCGCCGAAGCTGATGCGGGAATACCCCCGACGCTGGTGCGGGCCTTCATAGATGTTGCGACTGGGGTCGGCGATGAAATTGCTGCCGCTGACGAAGCAAGGTGAAGTGAATACGGTCGCCATCCCTGTTCAACTCGGCAGCAAAGTCGGTCAGTTCCTGCCAGCGCTCGAGCTCGGTGCAATTGTCGAATGCCATAACCACGAACTGAGGCGGGCGATCAACGCCGGCCTGCGCCGGCGAAAGCACGCCGAGCGTCACGAGCGTCGCCAAACCGGCGACGATCCTTTCAGCGGTCAACTCAGCCCCCCCCGACCGAATCTGACAGCGGTGCGGGCCTAGTATATCCGATCACGCGGTCGAATTGATCGTCGGCAACACGATCGACTGCGGCGCAGAGCAAGATTTGCGTTCGTGTGACACAAAAAGCACGGCTTCAGTCGGCGCGTGCGATCGCGAGCACGGCCTGCGCAGGTTGACGATGGGGCCGCAATCCCACACAACGAGCCGGGGTACCGTTCTCGACGGCGGCAAACAATGTCGGCAAACGCTGGCGAGATGCAGAGGACGTTACGAGATGCAGAAGCGTCGTCCGGTCATGCTCGTCGTCCTTGACGGCTGGGGCTGGCGCGAGGAGGCCGCCGGCAATGCCATCCGCCAGGCCCAGACTCCCAGTTTCGACCGACTATGGGCAACTTGTCCCCACGCCTTTTTGCGCACCTCCGGCGAGGATGTCGGTTTGCCGGAGGGGCAAATGGGCAATTCCGAGGTGGGCCATCTCAACATCGGGGCGGGCCGTCTGGTGATGCAGGACTTGCCCAGGATCGACGCGGCGGTCGTTACCGGCGACATCGAAAGGGCGTCCGCACTCGACAGCTTAATCGAGGCCTTGCGACGGACCGGGGGCACATGCCACGTCTTGGGCTTGGCCTCCCCCGGTGGGGTGCATTCGCATCAAGATCACGCCGCAGCGCTCGCCAATATTCTCGCGAGAGCTTCCGTGCGCGCGGTCGTGCATGCGTTTACCGACGGCCGCGATACGCCGCCACGGTCGGCGGGCGAGGACATTGCGCGCCTCGTGGCGGCACTGCCGCGATCCGTCCCGATCGCCACAGTCATTGGTCGGTACTATGCGATGGATCGCGACAGGCGTTGGGATCGCGTGGCAAAGGCGTATCATGCGATGGTTGACGCCGAAGCTCCGCGCTTCGCGAGCGTCGCAGCCGTCATTGCGGACGCCTATGCGCACGACATTACCGACGAGTTCGTCGCGCCGGCGGTGGTTGGCGATTATCGCGGCATGCGGGACGGTGACGGCATCCTTTGCTTCAATTTTCGCGCTGACCGCGTGCGCGAGATCCTTTCCGCGTTGCTCGATCCGACTTTCGCCGGCTTTCCCCGCCAGCGCAGCGTCCGCTTCGCCGGCGCTGCCGGCATGACGCAATATAGCGAGCAGTTGGATGCGTTGATGGGAACGATTTTCCCGCCACAAAGCCTAGCGCATGTTCTTGGCCAAGTCGTCGCCGACGCGGGCCGCACTCAGCTGCGAATGGCCGAAACGGAGAAGTATCCGCACGTCACCTATTTTCTCAACGGCGGCGAGGAGGATTCGTATCCCGGCGAGGACCGCATCATGGTCCCTTCGCCAAAAGTTGCGACCTATGACCTCAAGCCGGAGATGTCGGCCCCCGAACTGACAGATAAGGCGGTGGAGGCGATCGGCTCGGGGCGATATGACCTCATCGTGTTGAACTACGCCAATCCCGACATGGTCGGACACACCGGCAGCTTGCCGGCCGCCGTCAAAGCCGTCGAGACGGTCGATACCGGCCTCGGCCGCATCGCAGAGGCAATCACCAGAGCCGGCGGCGCCTTGCTCGTCACTGCGGACCACGGTAATTGCGAAATGATGCGCGACCCCGCCACCGGCGGCCCGCACACCGCTCACACCACCAACCCCGTCCCGGTGCTGCTGCTGGGCGACGGCAATGTTTCGTTGGCAGCGGGGCGGCTCGCGGACGTCGCGCCCACGTTGCTGGAATTGATGGGCTTGCCCCAGCCGAGCGAGATGACCGGTCGGTCTCTTCTTCGCGCTTCGAGCGAGCGATCAGATGTCGCTCAGGCCCAGCACGTCGGCCATTGAATAAAGCCCAGGCTTGCGCCCGCGCGCCCATAGCGCGGCGCGCATCGCGCCGCGGGCAAAGATCATCCGATCCTCGGCCTTGTGCGCGAGCTCGATCCGCTCGGCCGGCCCGGCGAAGATCACCGTGTGATCGCCGACCACTGAGCCGCCGCGCAGCGACGCAAAGCCGATATCGCCGGCGCAGCGCGCGCCGGTATTGCCGTCACGGCCGCGCACCGCACGCTGATTGAGGTCTATGCCGCGGCCCTCGGCCGCCGCGCGGCCGAGCATCAGCGCGGTGCCGGAAGGCGCGTCGACCTTCTTATTGTGGTGCATCTCCAGGATTTCCACGTCGAAATCCTCATCGAGCGTCTTCGCCACGCGCCCCACCAGCGCTGCTAGCAGGTTGACACCCATGCTCATGTTGCCGGATTTGACGATCACGGCGCGCTTTGCCGCTTGGGCGATCAGCGTTTCATTTTCTCCCGAGAGCCCAGTGGTGCCGATGACGTGGACGCAGCCCTTGCGCGCCGTGTGCTCGGCAAAGGCAACGCTGGCGGCGGGCACGGTGAAATCGATGAGCCCATCGGCCTGAGCGAGTAGGGGCTCGATTTCGGTGCCAACCGCAACACCGTTCCGGCCGAGCCCCGCGAGTTCGCCTGCGTCGCGGCCGATCACCGCCGAGGAGGCCGCCTCCACCGCGCCCGCCAGGATGACTCCATCCGTCGCCGCGATGGCGTGAATCAACGTGCGCCCCATGCGCCCGCCGGCGCCGGCCACGATCAGCCGCATGTCGGACATGAGGATTTCTCCAAGCAACCTCGGCTGCCGGTATACCGAGACACAGTTACGAAGGAAAGTAATGGGCCGGCTGCGCTTGCTCGGCGGCGGCAGGCAAATCGATCCGCTATGGATGCGGCTCACAGCCTTCGATGATCAAGAGATCGAGCTGGGCTTTGCCTTTTCGCAGCGCGGCCGCCGCTTGGTAATCCGCCGAACGATAACAATCGAGCGCCGCACGATAGCTTGGGAACTCGAGCACGACAGTGCGCGCGCGCACTTTGCCCTCCACCACCTCACGCTCGCCGCCCCGGACCAGGAATCGCCCGGCAAATTTGCCAAACGGCACCATGTCGGCGGTCATATACGCCTTGTAGCCTTCGGGATCGGTGACATCGACATGCCCGATCCAATAGCCTTTGCGTGCCGCAGCTGCCGGTGGCATGGCAGGGGGATGCGGTTGCACGCCGTCATAGCCCTCGACGATCACGAAGTCGCAAACCGAATGGGCAAGGCGCAACGGCCGCGCACGCTGGTATTCCGGAGAACGATAGCAAGCAAGCGCGGTGGCATAGTCCGGAAATTCGCGCAGTACGTTGCGAGAGCGACCCATCCCCTCGACTATCTCCTGCGCGCCGGCGCGCACCAGCGCGCGTCCGCCATACTTCTCGTGGGCAGCAGGGGTGGCTGCCATGTAAGCCTTGTATCCTTCCGGGTCGTTCACATCGATATGTGGGGTCCAATAACCCTTCGCCATCTCGACCTCGCTGTCATGACGTTGCGCCGGCGATTTCCGCGACAATCGCGTCGGCAGCCTTCTTCGGATCGGGCGCGGCAAGGATCGGCCGCCCAACCACGAGATGATCGGCACCGGCGGCAAGGGCCGCAGCCGGCGTCATGATGCGCTTTTGGTCGCCGGCTGCGGCACCGGCCGGCCGGATGCCCGGCGTGACCAGGACCATCCCGGCGCCGACGATGGGGCGCAGCATCCCTGCCTCCTCGCCCGAGCAGACCAACCCGTCGATGCCGACGTCACGCGCCTGCGCCGCGCGTTCGGCGACGAGCTCCGTCACGGTGAAATCATAACCGGCCGCGGCGAGGTCGGCGTCGTCATAGGAAGTCAGCACCGTGACCGCGAGAAGGCGCAGCGCCGACCCTTTGCGCGCATCAACTGCCGCATGCATCGTTTGCGGATAGGCGTGCACCGAGAGAAACGATGCCCCGAGCCGCGCGACACCTTCGACGCCCCTCGCAACCGTGTTGCCGATGTCGTGCAGCTTGAGGTCGAGGAAGACCCGCTTGCCGGCGCCGGCGAGCACGCGTGCGAAGTCGATCCCACCGGCAAACGCCAGCTGATAACCGATTTTGTAGAACAAGACGGTATCGCCGAGCCGGGCAACCAGCGCCTCGGCCTCGCCCACCGAAGGCACGTCGAGCGCGACGATCAAGCGCTCGCGCGGATCAAGCTTCACGGCCGACCTCCTCCTGGCCTGTCCCGGACCTGAAACGTTCGGCCCTCATGCCAAGAGCTTGGCAATATTGACGAGTTTTTGCATCACGAGCTTGAGCTGACTTGCCGCACGCGCATCCTTGAGTTCGTCCATCTCGTCGAAAGCCTGCTCGGCATTTGGCACCGTCACCTGCTCGGCGATCACCAGCGCGCGGCAGCCGACCGCCAGCACTTGGCGCAGGGCGAGCAGCGAATGCATGGCGCCAGAACGGCCCGGCGAAGCGCCGCCCAGCGCGAAGACCCGGTTCTGGTAAGCGGCGAGCGGCGCCTCGCCGCGTTCTCGCACGGCCGAGATCCAATCGATTGTGTTCTTGATCAAGGGCGTGATCGAAGCATTGTATTCCGGACTTGCGATGAATACGCCCTGATGCACGGACATCAATTGTTTGAGCTTGACGGCGTTGGGCGGCGGTCCTTGCGTGTCGGCAGTGTCGGCATCGTAGATCGGCAGCGGGTAATCCAATAGCGAAATGCGGGTGACGTCGGCGTCCGCCAGCATCAATTCCTTGCTTGCGAGCGCCGCGAGTCGCACGTTGTACGACCTCGATCGGAGCGAGCCGGGAATGACCAGGATTTTCGGGACGGCCATGACAGGCGACGGACCGTGGATTCAGCCACTATGATACCGACAAGTCTCATGGCCTGTCGTCGAGCGTTAGTCCCTCCGATACACCCATACCCGAGCCGGCGGAATATTCATCCACACCCGTTCGGATGCTTCCACGCTCACGCGATCAAGCCGCTTCGGAATCGGCGCAACTGCATTGTAGGTGAACTGTACGAAGGGGGCGCCTGGCGACATCAGGGCAAAGGCTTCGAATAGGAGCCGCAGACGCATTCGCAATGGTTTGGTGAAGAGCGGCAAGCCGGAGACCACCCCAGCGGCCGGTCGTTGCAAGACGCCGCTCAGCAGCCGCTTCAGGGCGTAGGCATCACCCTGCACGACGGTGGCGGCGGGATAGCGCGCGCGCAACAAGCGGCAGAAGGTCGGATCGAACTCAACCAGCACAAGGCGCGACGGATCGATCCCTTGTGCGAGCAGCGCCTCCGTTACCGGCCCCGTGCCGGGGCCAAGCTCGATGATGGCACCCGACCGGTTGGGATCGATATAGGCCGCCATGGTACGAGCAAGCACCCGGCCGGATGGCGTCACAGCGCCGGTGGTCAGCGGCTTCTCGATCCAGGAGCGAATGAAGCGCACCTCGTCGTCGAGACGAATGCCGTTCTTTTGCTCGAAGTGACGAATGCGCGTTTCGATCTTCTTTTTTTGTGTGTCGAACTTCTGCTCGAATTTCCTTTTGTGATTCTCGAACTGCTGCTCGATCTTTCGTTCGAGCTCGCCCTTCCTCTGCTCGAATAGCTGAATTTGTTGCTCGATCCTCCTTTCGAGCGCACCCCTTCTCAGTTCGAAAAGGCGCTTCTGCTTTTCAAGTTTCCGCTCGAGGAGTTGGAGGGCTGGGAGGGGCATCTGGGAGCTAACGCCGTGGAATGCCTGCCGATTTCAACCCCAAAGCGGTAAAGGCCGGATTTGCGAGGGTCAAGCGGCAATTTCCTCAAACCGCACCGGAACGGCCCAAGAATTCCTTGACCTTACCGAAGAACCCCGCGGTTTCCGGCTGCGTCTCCTCCGACGACAATCGCTCGAATTCATTCAGCAATTCGCGCTGGCGCTTACTGAGTTTTTGTGGCGTCTCGACAAGAATTTGAATGTACATGTCGCCGAATTGTTTCGATCGCAGGACAGGCATGCCCTTGCCTTGAAGACGAAAGCGCCGCCCCGACTGGCTCCCTTCCGGAACCTTTACGCGACTGTGGTTGCCGCCGATGGTCGGCACTTCGATCTCGCCGCCGAGCGCGGCAAGAACCATGGAGATCGGCACCCGGCAATGCAAATCGGCGCCGTCGCGCTGAAAGAATGGATGGGCGCCGATGGCGAGAAAAATGTAGAGGTCACCGGCAGGCCCTCCGCGCACACCCGCTTCGCCCTCCCCCGCAAGCCTTATGCGGGTCCCATCCTCGACTCCGGCGGGAATGTTGACCGAGAGGGTGCGCTCGCGCGTCACTCGCCCGGAGCCGGAACAGGACGGACATGGGTTGTCGATCACTTGGCCGCGGCCCTGGCAGGCCGGGCAGGTCCGTTCCAGAGTGAAAAATCCCTGGGCGTGGCGAATGCGTCCCTGACCGCCGCAAGTCGGACAAGCTTTCGGCCTGGTGCCGGACTTGGCGCCCGAGCCCGAGCAGGCCTCGCACGTCACCGAGGTCGGAATTCGCACCTGGGCGTTTTTTCCGGCATAGGCTTCCTCCAGAGTGATTTCCATGTTGTAGCGCAGATCGGCGCCGCGCTCCCTGCCGCCGCCGCGTCCGCGGCGAGCGCCACCCATGCCGAACAGGTCATCGAATATGTCGGCGAATGCCGAAGCCACGTCACCAAAGCCGCCGCCGGCGCCTGGGCCGGCGTGCTCGAAAGCGGCATGGCCAAAGCGGTCATAAGCGGCGCGCTTGTCCGCATCCTTGAGGATCTCATAGGCCTCGTTGATCTCTTTGAAGCGGACTTCGCAGCTCTTGTCGCCCGGGTTCCGGTCGGGATGCCATTTCATCGCGAGCTTGCGGAAGGCGGATTTCAGTTCACCTTCGTCCGCCGTGCGCTCGACCTCCAGAACGTCGTAGTAGCAGCGCTTGGCCATGCCCGCGTTCACCCCCGTCATCTCTGCCGTGGCGTCATCGCCGAATCTTACTCGATCATTCATGGCGCTTCAAAAAAGTACACCCCCGAGGTTTGGTCCCCGGGGGTCTGAGCTGCAATGGAAAACGGCATGGCAGACGCCTCGCCGAGCTTTAGGCCGACTTCTTGTTCTTCTTGTCGTCGTCGACCTCGGTGAATTCCGCGTCGACGACGTCGTCGGTTTTGCCGGAGCCGTCACCGCCGGGAGCAGCGCCACCTGGACCCCCCGCTGCTGCCGCGCCTTCCTGCGCCTGTTTGTACATGGCCTCGCCAAGCTTCATCGAGGCTTGCGCCAGCGCATTGGTCTTGGCCGTGATCGCCGCGGAGTCACTGCCCTTGAGCGCTTCCTTGAGATCGGCGATCGCGTTCTCGATGGCGCGCCGATCGTTCTCGCCAACCTTGGAGCCGTGCTCGGCGAGCGCCTTCTCCGTGGCATGGACCAGCGCTTCGGCGTGATTCTTGGCCTCGACCTCCGCCTTGCGCTTCTTGTCTTCCTCGGCATGGGACTCGGCATCCTTAACCATGCGTTGGATGTCGGCCTCGGACAGGCCGCCCGACGCTTGGATGCGGATCTGCTGCTCTTTGCCAGTTCCCTTGTCCTTGGCCTGCACATTGACGATGCCGTTGGCATCGATATCGAACGTCACCTCGATCTGCGGCACACCGCGCGGCGCAGGCGGTATTCCGACCAGGTCGAATTGACCCAGCAGCTTGTTGTCGGATGCCATCTCGCGCTCGCCCTGGAATACGCGGATGGTCACCGCGTTTTGATTGTCCTCGGCGGTGGAGAACACCTGGCTCTTCTTGGTCGGGATGGTGGTATTGCGGTCGATGAGCCGCGTGAATACGCCGCCGAGCGTCTCGATACCGAGTGAAAGTGGCGTCACGTCGAGCAAGAGCACGTCCTTGACGTCGCCTTGCAATACGCCGGCCTGGATGGCAGCGCCGACCGCAACGACCTCATCGGGGTTAACGCCCTTGTGCGGCTCTTTGCCGAACAACTGCTTGACGACCTCCTGCACCTTCGGCATGCGCGTCATGCCGCCGACCAGGACGACCTCGTTGATCTCGGCCGCGGACAGACCCGCGTCTTTGAGCGCCAGTCGACACGGCTCGACGGTCTTCTGGATGAGATCATCGACCAGCGCCTCGAATTTGGCGCGGGTGAGCTTCATGGTCATGTGTTTCGGACCCGACGCGTCCGCGGTGATGAACGGCAGGTTGATTTCGGTCTGGGTAGTCGAGGAGAGCTCGATCTTCGCTTTCTCCGCAGCCTCCTTGAGCCGCTGCAGTGCGAGCTTGTCGCGGCGCAGATCGATGCCTTGCTCCTTCTGAAATTCGTCGGCGAGATAATTGACCAGGCGCATGTCAAAATCCTCGCCGCCGAGGAAGGTGTCGCCGTTGGTCGATTTCACCTCGAACACGCCATCGCCGATTTCCAGAATCGAAATGTCGAAGGTGCCACCACCCAGGTCGTAGACCGCGATAGTGCCGCTCTTCTGCTTGTCGAGCCCGTACGCGAGCGCAGCCGCAGTCGGCTCGTTGATGATGCGCAGGACTTCCAGCCCGGCAATCTTACCGGCGTCCTTGGTTGCCTGACGCTGGGCGTCATTAAAATAGGCAGGGACGGTGATAACGGCTTGCTCAACCTTCTGGCCAAGGTAGGCCTCAGCCGTCTCCTTCATCTTCTGCAAGACGAAAGCGGAGATCTGCGAGGGCGAATAGGTCTTGCCTTCGATCTCAACCCAGGCATCGCCGTTCGACGCGCGGACGATCTTGTAAGGAACGAGCTTCTTGTCCTTCTCCACCATCGGATCGTCATAACGGCGACCGATCAGGCGCTTGACCGCAAAGATGGTACGCTCCGGGTTGGTGACGGCCTGGCGCTTGGCCGGCTGGCCGACCAACCGCTCCCCGTCATCGGTGAAGGCCACGATGGAGGGCGTCGTGCGCATGCCCTCCGCATGCTCGATAACTTTCGGCGTCTTGCCTTCCATCACGGCGACG
>Ga0306920_100001837_pt1 | contig 26424 bp, 16 predicted proteins | sample flu12Cox44000170_FD_204666 | JGI IMG/M metagenome (GOLD analysis project Ga0306920, IMG submission 204666) | Lab enrichment of tropical soil microbial communities from Luquillo Experimental Forest, Puerto Rico - flux4day.12C.oxic.44.000.170 (v2)... | ecosystem: Environmental > Terrestrial >...
AAGGAGCGGAATTTGCAGCAGGCACGCACGGAGGACGCTTCGCGTTGAAGCCCGGGTTGGCATTCATCCTTATCGGATGCATAATCGTGCTTCTGCTGGTGAGCGTGAGCCAGCCAGCAAACTACGACTCATCATGTATCAGGGCTGGTGAGCCACCGCAGCCGCTAGCCTGCGCGAATGAACCCGCAATGATTTCGCCCAGAAGCTTTGTTTCGATACCTGGGAATCGGCAATGGCATATCGCTCGCGCTGGACCGCACAACCCATCTTTGGCTTCAATCCAAGGCTCTGCCCGACCTGCTGCACTGATCACGACCAACATGGGGCCACCAAGGGATAGCCTCGGGCCACCCGGGAACATGCGGGTAACTTTGGCAAACGAGCAAAACCGATGGTCGAACGAGCCCACAACAGGAGGGGAAGTACGCTTATTCCGCGAAATTTTCGCCAATTACACGGGCTATTTCCTAACACAAGGGTTTTGCAACAGCCTTTAGCTAGGTGTTTGTCTTCTGGTATATGCCAACATGCTAACAAGATTCGGTACAGCTTCTTCATCTAGAAAATAAGCTTGACCGCGAACTGAATCTGCCGCGATGAGGTTGCCGTCTGTGTCAAGGTACCCGCCGAACTGATTGGACTTCCGGACTGTGTAAAAAGCTGCGTGCTGGCTTTGACAGGCGTTGCGTAGTTGACGAAGTTAAAGATGTTGAACAGGTCAGCACGAAACTGCAGGTTCAAGCGCTCCGTGAGCTTGTTGTTCTTCATGAGCGAGATGTCAACGTTGCGCAATCCTGGTCCGATAATCGAGTTGCGTCCGGCGCTACCAAGCATTGTGCCCGGGGTCGGGAAGGCAAAACATTCCGTCTTGATATAGTGCATCTTGTTCTGCGGATTCACCGGGCTCCCCTGGCAGTTAGCCGTGGTCAACCGGTTCGGGAAATCGAAAGGATCGGCGCTGTTTAATCCGAGGGGGTCTCCGCTGATCAGAGGCGAGAAGGGCAGGCCTGTAGCAACCTGTACAATGCCGCCGATTTGCCAGCCGCTGATGATCCAAGCCTTTGCGCTGTGATAAACAGGCAGGTTGTAGACGATATTGCCGACGAAGTTCTGAGCGATATTGAAGTCGGAGAGTCCTTTTCTTCTTGGCGGAGCCCAGAGCGGCAAGCTCGAAATGCTATTGGCGAAAGTATCGCCAAAAGTGGACGATGAGCCGTAGTCCACAGACTTGCCCCAGGTATAGGAGAGATTTCCCTGCAGGTTCTTGACCAAATGCTTTGTCAGCATTACCTGCAGGGCGTTATAGCTCGAGCTGTTTGTGAAATACAGGGCGCTAATTTGGCCAACATTTGGATTCAACCGGGTGCCGCTGCCCCGCGGTACCGGAAAGAAGTAGTTGTTGTCGACGACCGTCGTGGGCAGAACGGTATTGGCGTCATCAACCCTATAAGGCAGGTGTACTCCATGAGTTCCAAAGTATCCGATTTGGAACACCGTTTGTCCGGGGAGCTGCTGCTGGATGTTCAGATTCCATTGCTGCACGTAGCTTCGACCAGGCGTGAACTGGTTGAAGCTGTAACGCAGGTTGTTGCCGGTGAGCAGGGGGTATGCCCCAGTTGGAAAAGTCCCAGGTGCGAGTGACGCGACACTGCCCTGCTGAAAGTATGGGGCTGCGAAAAGGCTCAGGCCCTCGAACAGATAATTCAGGGGGAGAGCATCATAAATTCCGTAGGCGGCGCGAATTACCGTCTGACCGGTCTTGAATGGATCCCAGGAAAAGCCGACGCGAGGAGCAAAATCCTTGTAGGTTGAATTTTGAAAGTAGGGAGCGCCCAAGACAGGCTGAGGTGCTGTGAGTACGCGCAGATTTGAAATCTGGTTGCCCACAACATATGGTACCGATGCCGGCTCATAGCGCAAGCCAAGGTTCAGAGTCAAGTTGGGCAATATTCGGTAGTCGTCATTTATGTATATGCCGTAAACAGATTGACGCAAGTCTTTCGGGGAAATAGCGGATGATATTGGGGCATTGAACGTGCTTGGCTTATTGGTAAGAAAATTTGTCAGCGAGCTGAATGTGTATTGACCATTGGGATTAGCAGTTCCAAGCTGGTTATTCTGAAGCCTCTCAAACGAAAAACCCATTTGTATCGAATGCTTTCCCTTCACCCATGTCACATCGTCGTACGCCTGGTAGGAGTTGTAGTGGAAAGCAAACTCGCCGACCGCTCCCGCACCTCCCTGGAAGTTGGCAATACCCCCGATGTTGATTAAGCCGACAGGAAGTCCAGGTACAAAGCCCAGGCTTGTGTTGGCTGCTAGTGGATTAGTCAGGCTTACGGTAGTCGGCGCTATTGAGACCACCCGGCTGAAGCCGAAGCGGGCGGTATTCAGTAGGGTTGCGCTGAAGACATGCGCCTCGCTGAGTCCAACCATTTGCCGTCGGTCATAGTTTCCAGTGACCTTTACATCGAGGGGGTCGGGAGCGACGAGGCTTCCGTTGTCGTAGAAGTACGTGGCACTCAACGTATCTTTTGTACCTATAGTATAGTCCCCACGAATCGTAAAGTAGTTCTCATGTGTGGTTATCGGATCATTGAAGAGAAAGATCCCAGTATCCCCGTTCACCGTGCTGTTTGGCAACGGATAAAATGGGAGGTAGGGCTGCACTGCGGGACTGACAGTTACCGGACCCGCGACGAGGTTTCCCTGCCTAGCTGCTGCTGAAGGTACTACGCTGCTAACATTGGCACCCTGGTACTGATACAGACCCTCATAGTTCCCGAATATGAAGAGTCGATCCTTCACGATCGGCCCCCCAATTGCTCCTCCGAACTGGTTCCTGCGAAACTCGGCGATCTGCCCCGGCCGGTCGAATTCATTGCGCGCGTCGAAGGCGCTGTTCCGGAGGAACTCGTAACCAGTGCCATGCCACTGGTTTGTGCCAGAACGGGTGACGGCGTTGATCACGCCGCCCGAAGTCTTGCCGACATCGGCTGCCGGGTTGCTGGTTATTACAGAAAACTCCTGAATCGCGTCAACTCCCAGGTTTGTTCCTGTGACGCCTCCCGGACCTCCGTTAGAGTAGTCGTTGATGCTGATACCGTCAACCCTGTAATTATTACTCTGCGGCCTGGCACCACTGACTGTCAGTTGGTTACCTACGCCGCGGTTTGCGCGTTGGTTGCTCACAGAAACAGGCGGCTGTGTCCTGACCGGAGCGACGCCAGGCTGTAGAACCGCCAATTGGCCCCAATCTCGACCATTCAGCGGAAGGTCCACAATCGTGCGCTCGTTTACAACCGGCGCCACGGTGGAAGACACTGTGTCAATGGTAGGAAGCGCTCCCGACACCGTCACAGTCTCAGAAGTTGAGCCCGGGCTGAGTTCAAAGTTGAGTGTTTGCTGCGCATTCACTACCAAGACGACATGCTGCGACACCTCCTTGGAGAAACCAGCAGCTTCAGTCGTCACGGTATAGTCTCCGGGCGCCAAACTGGGAAACTCATACAGTCCAGCGTCGTTACTTGTCGTGGTCCGGGTAAGGTCGGTGGCAGGATTACTGGCCGTGATCGTGGCATTCGGGATGATGGCGCCGGTCTTGTCCGAAACCACCCCCTGGATCGAGCCCGTCGCCAACTGGGCGTCTGCCCCGATGCTCCCAAGGCAGATCCCAGTAATCAGAATCGCCAGGCGGAACGCATCTTTTCGTCGAAATGAGCGGTTCATTTAAGATTCCTCCTCCACGCCAATTTCTGAAAAGCTCCCGTTGTGGGTCTCCACGACTCCCTCAAATCGCCCCAGTTTGGGCAACATTGTACAATCCGCGAAACCGAGCACTCGCCCGAACTGCGAGTATTACGAACCCCCGAAATGAACCAATTTTGAATCGAACATTAAAAAGAGTTCTTAAACCGCGATCAGTGCCGATTTGGGCGTCCCTTGAGTTTGACGGCATTTGTCAACGGAGCACGAGCTGGTCTCTCAAGTACCGTCGAACCAGCAAAAAACCTGGCAGCATCCCTGCACCTGTGGCAGCGACCGCTTATCTGCGGCGACAACCAAATGAATGCAATTTAATTCCCGGTTCAGAGCGAGCTAATGCTGAGCCGTCAAGCTTCCCAACTGAAAGATGCGATGGGAGGAATCCACGAATGTCAGTACGCAATGTCGTATCTGTTCTTTGCTTAACTGCACTGATCTGCTGTGCTTCGGCTCTGCTGAGTGCTAATGATGGTCCGTTGGTTTTAAAAGGAACCGTAGATCTGCCAGGATACACAGGGGATTTCGATCACTTTGCCGTCGACCAGGCTCGCGGCAGGCTGCTTCTAGCCGCCGAGGATCACGGTACCGTAGAAGTCTTCGATCTCAACAGCGGCAACCATTTGCGGACCCTGACCGGGTTTGAAACACCGCACAGCATCCTGATCCGGCCGGGAGCAGCGACCATACTCGTGACCGACGGCGGCAAAGGGATGTCGAAGCTGCTGGATGCCTCCACATACGAGGTTAAAGGCACTGTTATGCTTGTGCCCGGTGCGGATTCCATTGGTTATGACCCTGCTGAAAACCTCGTCTACATCGTCACTGGAGGCAAGGATGTAGATATGGCCACGTCGGAACTAGTCGCTGTTGACCCCGATACGGGCCACAAGAAGAAAGCCGTGACTCTGCAGGACAACCACGTTGAAGCAATGGCCCTTGAAAAAAACGGAAACCGCCTTTTCATCAATCTCACTCAAACCAACAAAGTTGCGGTTATAGACCGCACCACCATGAAAGTAATAGCGATGTGGCCTGTTCCAACAGCTCAGCAGAATGCCATGGCTGCATTAGACGAAGGGAAGCACCGCCTCTTCGTCGGCTGCCGCAAACCAGGCATGGTTGTCGTAATGAACTCCGATACGGGGGCAATCACCAATAACGTGCCGTCACCGTTACGGTCTGACCAGTTGTTATATGACAAGTCATCGAACCGCCTTTATTCGCCAGGGGGAGAAGGATTTGTAGGGGTTTATGACACCACTGATCCGGATCATCTGAAGAAGATTGCAAACTTTCCGACAGCCCCCGGGGCCAAAACTGGAATCCTGATTCCCGATGTGAAGAAACTCGTCCTGGCAGTCTCGCCGGGAGATACCAAGGCGACGGCCAAGGTGCTCACTTTCATCATCCGGTAAAGATGCTATGAGTGCCTGGACGCCGTTTTGTTTTGAGAGGGCTATTCACAATTCCAATGCTTCGCGGAGAAGAGATCATGTCTGATGCTTCTTTATTGATCGAACAAGAAGAGCCCTCTCTGCTCAGCCGCTGTACCGCATTCTTTGTCTACATGTTTGAGCGGCTCATACCAGATCCGTATGTCTTCGCCGTCATACTGACTTTCCTGGCAGTCGTTCTGGCCTTCACGCTGGCCCCAAACGCTGCACCGGGAAACATTGTGTCGTCCTGGTATGGCGGCGTTTTTCAGATTCTTACATTTGCCTTCCAGATGGTCCTGATGCTGGTAACGGGATACTCGCTGGCAAATGCCCCGGTAATGGCTCGCGCCCTCGGGAAAGTCGCTTCCATTCCGCAAACCCAGAAGTCGGCAATCTCTTTGACCGTCCTCGTCGCAATGTCAGCCTCCTGGCTCAACTGGGGATTGGGGCTCGTGGTTTCGGCTCTCCTGGCTCGGGAGATTGCCAAGCGTGTGAGAATCGATTTCGGCTGGTTGGTTGCGGCGGCTTACACGGGCTTCGTCATCTCTACGGAAGGTTTATCAGGCTCCATAGCCCTTTCACAGGCCACACACGGGTCGGCACTCAATATCGTCGAAAAGGTAACCGGACAACTCACGCCGCTTTCGCAGACAGTTTTTACACGATTCAACCTACTCCCGATTCTGGCTTTGTTCCTGGTGCTGCCCCTCGTATTTCGCTATCTGGGCCCTCCTGCCGCCTTGGTACAAATGGCCGACCCTGAGCGTTTGCGAGTTGAAGATCAGCAACAGCATGCCAAAGAGAAGACAAACACCATTGGCTCGAAACTCGACCATGCATGGATTCTGAACCTTTTGCTTGTGGTCTTTGGCGGTGCTGCACTGGTTGTTGAATGGTTGAGAACTGGATTCTCGCTGGATCTGAATTCCGTGATCATGGTATTGCTCATCACCGGTCTGCTACTACACTGGACTCCCGCAGCCTACGTCAGTGCTGTCCAACGTGCTGCTCGCATCACAGGTTCGCTCATTCTTCAATATCCCCTTTATGGTGGACTCATGGGCATCATGACTGGCACCGGTTTAGCTGGGGTCCTGGCGAAGGCGTTTCTCCGTTTCTCGACGCCGCATACGCTGCCGTTTTATACATACCTGACGTCTCTCGTGATCACCCTGTTCGTCCCCAGCGGAGGTGGGCACTGGGCCGTGCAGGGCCCTTTCGCGATTCCTGCCGCTCGTGACCTTCATGCTTCCTTAGCAGGCACGACCATGGCAGTGGCAATGGGCGAGTCGGTTGCCAACATGCTGCAACCGTTTTGGGCACTTCCTATTCTCGCCATCGCGGGAATTCCCATGCGCCGTGTGATGGGTTTCATGGTGATTACGTTTACGATCTCACTGATTGCGTTTGGAGTCTCGCTACTTACTCTGGTACCACAGGGCTGAGCTGACAAAGATGCAAGCTCTGCGCACAAATTCTGGCAAGCGCAGTTGCGGATCGGGCAGCCGCTGTCTTATCTGGATGAATGCCCGAGATTTGGTGGCATTTCAGAAAGATCTTTCATGTTCAGTTCATACTCACTTTATCTTGGGGGCTCACGATGCTGCATAGGCGGCTGGCCGAAATCCGGCTGAGCGAAAGGACTTACCCCTTATGAAAAGCAAATCCGTGTTCCTGATCATCATGCTGCTTTCGTTAATTGCGCCTTTGGCCTCGCAGTCGAAACCGAACATCTTCGCACAGCAGCTGGTGGATGAAACCATTCGGAAACATCCTGAGGTAGTAATTTTGGCCTTTCACGTCACTCCTCCAGGGAAAACCGAGAACGTGATCATCGCTTCAAATATCGGGCGCATTGGCAAGAAAGCAGATGAGGACGATATGCGCGTGATCGACACCGGCAAGAGCAATCTTGAAGTCAACAAGGCCGGCAATCACTTCGAAGTCGAGCTGGTCATTCTGGACCAGGCGGGTACGACTTTGGGGGCAGCGGGAGTGGTCTTCAACTACAAAGAGGGTGACGATAAGGGCAAGTTAGAAAAGGCAGCGGAACAGATTCGCGATGAGTGGCGCCCGCAAATCCCCAACAAGGATGCGCTCTTCGCTCCAGTAAAGTAAAAGGTTACTGTAGCGGGGTCGCGATAAACCGGTAACCTTATCTTGCGACCTCCGCCTCTTGCGCATTACGAACAGGAGGACTCTCGGCGAGTGGAAGCCTTACCTCAACACAGGTCCCTTCACCTTCGGTGCTGGTGATGGAGATGGTGCCGCCGTGGGCTCGACATATCGCTTGCACGATCGGGAGCCCTAGTCCGGCTCCAGCGGAGCCGCAAGACCGGGCCTTTTCCGCCCGGTAGAATCGCTCAAATATGTGGGGCAGCGACACCGAAGGAATGCCGATCCCATTGTCGGATACGGCGAGAACCGCGTTACCTCCCTCTGCCTTGATTGATGTGCTTACGTGACCACCCTCCCTGGTGTACTTGATCGCGTTGTCCAGCAAGTTAACCAAGATCTGCTTGACTCGGGATTCGTCACCAACTGCATATACAGGACCAATGGTGTCGCAGCGTAATGCGATCCGCTTCTCGTCCGCCAGCAAGCGCATCTGGTCAGCCGTAGATATTGCGGCAGAATGCAGATCGAATATATTACGCTCGATGCCTGCGCCGCCGGAGTCGAGGTGGGAAATGGTAAGCAAACTATCCACTATCTGTGCAAGGCGCTCAACCTCCTCCAGCGCGCTCCCCACCGATTCCCCAACTTCGGCCGAGAGATCCCGGATTTGCATGACGTGGTCGAGTTCGCCGCGAACGATAGTTAGCGGAGTTCGGAGTTCATGCGAAACATCGCCGGTGAACCGTCGATTGTGGGCGAGAGCATCTTCCAGGCGACTGATCATCCGGTTCAGCGAGAGCGACAATCTTTCAAGTTCGTCGCCGGTGGGTATCACTGGAAGACGTTCTCCAGGTTCGCCGATACCGATTCGCTCGGCTTTCCGTGTGAGCGAGACTAAAGGCTGTAACGGTTGGGCCATCAGCAGGTATCCACCCACTGCGGCCACCAGCAGAATGAGCGGTGTCAAGACCAGCAGAATCACGAGCAGTCGGCGTAGCAGTTGCTCGACGGGGAGATGAGACGCGCCCGTTTCGATCAGATAAGGAATTCCTGAAGCCGAGTGGTACGGCAAGTTGTAAACGACCACCCTTTGACCAGCGATTCCGTCTACCGCACGAAACTTCTTACCCTGTGCGAAACGGCTTGGAGTTCCTGCTGGTTCTGTCCGAAGCTGAAAAAAGCCGGGAGACTGATAGAGAACCTGAAACTCGTCCCCAGGACGGAGTTGCCACACTCGTATGAACTGTCCGGTGCTATCGGGTGGATACGACTCGGATAACTCATCTGAAAGCCAGGTGTTCCCTTTACTTTCGACCAGCACAACGAACTTGTCGGCGATGTTTCTCGCATCATCAGCCAACGAGACTTCGAGCGATCGCTCAAACGATCGTTGTAACGATATATAAATGCATGTTGCGAACACGACCAGCGCAGCCGCCAGCATGCCCAGATACCAGAAGGTGACGCGTGCCCGAAATGAGCTGAAGATCATGCTTCGTCCCCACCCCGGACCATATACCCGGAGCCTCGCACGGTGCGGATCATCTTGAAGTCGTGCTCGTCGTCAACCTTCGCGCGCAAATGTCGGACATAGACATCGACGATATTTGTAAACCCATCGAAGCTCTGGTCCCAGACATGTTCAATGATCATGTTCCGTGACATGACCCTGCCAGGATTCTGCATGAGATATTCGAGCAACTGATACTCCTTAGTCGTGAGCTCGATCCGACGCCCGGCACGCTTAACCTGCTGAGTTAGACGGTCTAGCTCCAAGTCTCCAACTCTCAGAGTACTGGAGCGATTGACCGGGCCTCGCCGAAGGAGCGCCTTCACGCGCACCACCAGCTCGGCGAAGGCAAAGGGTTTTGTTAAATAATCGTCGGCACCCATCTCGAAGAGCCGTACCTTATCCTCCACTGAATCGCGTGCCGTGAGAACCAGGACTGGAACGCAGTCATTTCGTTTGCGGATGCGCTGCAGAACATCCTTTCCCTCGAGATGAGGCAGCATGAGATCCAGGATAATAAGGTCGTAGGGATAGGCCTCGGCCAGCTCCCAGCCTTCGCGGCCGTCGCCAGAAACATCCACGGCGTAACGCTCCGCCGCCAGCCCCCGCTGCACCAACCCAGCGAGCTTTGGCTCGTCTTCCACCAGTAAGATACGCATCGGCTTTCCTTACATATCCGGACCAGACCTAGAGGGTCACAAATTTACTACAAAGTGACGTTAGATGAGGACACGATCCCGACGGTAAATGAATGAACCGGCTCCCTTGGTCCGGAAACCCAGCAAATGTAACCGCTTGGAACCGTAAAGCATCTCCGCGATTTGCATGTCATCCTTTCACCTTGTAGGCGTCACCCGCTGCGCTGTTGTTCTATAGAATGAGCTCCCAAAGGACCTTCTACTTCGATTGAGATCGTTCTCGCGCCTTCAAGTACTGATCCACATTGCTCTTGTCCACCAACGTGGAACCCGTGTCAACAAACGTCGGGAAGGGGGAGAAGGAGTCCCACGAGTAGTTCTTATTTAGGTCCACAGGGTTGTGGTGAATTTCATCCAGAGCTTTTATTCCGTAATAGGCCATGGTGAATGGCTTTTGCGCGATGGTCGCATCAACGGCTCCGGCTTGAATAAGGTTCAGGGTCTCTTCGTCGACATCCATCGCGATCACGAGTCGATCGGTGACGTTCTGCCGCTTGAGCGCCTCGGCCACATCCTTTGCTGCGGTTGCTTCAAGGCATACAAATGCGTCAATTCGTGGTGAGTTCTTGTCGGCAAGATAATGTGCGGTTCGGTCAAAAGCATTTCCGGAATCACCTTTTATGTCCACCACATCCACAACCTTGATTCCCGGATGGTCTTCGAATACATCCTTGTAGCCTTTCAGACGTTCTTCCAAATTCGGCTGCGGCATAGCGTAGAACACCACTGTGCCCTTGCCATGCAACTTCTCGACGACTCTTCTGCCCCCTTGAATCCCTGCATTCATGTTGTTAGTCCCGATAAAGTAAAGCCGCTTACTTTCGGGAGCATCTGAATCGATCGTGATCACAGGTATCCCGGCGTTGATCGCTTCGTTGATGGCGGGTTGCATCAGACTTGCATCGGCCACCGAGACCAGAAGGCCCGCAGGCTTTAGCGGGAACGTGTCACGAAATTCCTGCACCTCTGCCTGGGCGTCGTAAGTGTCCGGTCCGCGGACGTCTATCTTGACGCCGTATTGCGCCGCCGCCTTAGCCAGGCCTGCCGCTGCATTGCGCCAGTACTCCTGCTTTGGGTTGATCGTTACTAAGATGTACCGCTCAGCATTGTCATGGCGAGCACACCCGCTTAGAATGCACGCAAGTGCCAGCAACCCCAGTACCGCACATCGTTTAATAGCGCCACCGGAAGCCATCCCCAGGATAAGTGAGGTTACCGGGTTCTCATGGAGCGCAGCTAACCCCCTGCGTGTAAGTCTGGGAACAAGAGATGCTGTGGCGAGAAGGCATATTGGAACTCGTTTCATGCGGTTGCCTCTTCTTCGTCGTTGTTGTTGAAACTGGCGAACCCGGCTTTATGGGTCAGGTAGTAATGAACCGCTGGCGTGATAATGAGCGACAGAATCATCGAAATGGCGATGCCGCCGATAACAGCGATCGCGAGCGGTTGCAGCATCTGCGATCCGGCGCCAATGGCCAAGGCGAGTGGCAGCATTCCTGCTACCGCAGCCAACGCCGTCATAAGGATGGGACGAAGCCGACGACGGCCAGCCTGAATCATTGAATCCTCGGCGTTTAGTCCGGCGTTCCTGAACTTCTGATCAGCATCGAGCAGCAGAATGCCGTTTTTCGCGACGATGCCAATGACCATGATCAAGCCCATGAAGGACGCGATGTTGAAATCCGTCTGGGTAATCAGCAACGCAAGGAATACACCTGAGGTAGACAAGATTGCCGATGCCAGGATTGAGACCGGCGCGGCCAGGGTACGGAATTCGAACAGCAACACGACGAACACCAGCACAATGGCCAGCACCAGGACCAGCATCAGGTCGTGAAAGGACTTTTGCTGCTCCTCATAGGTTCCACCGTACATCACGCGGATCGAGGAAGGTAGGTGCATCTTTGAGACTGTGTTCTGCACGCTTCGGATGGCGCTGCCCAGGTCGGTACCTTCCAGTCGGGCAGTCACGGTCACGTCACGTTGCAGGTTCTCGCGGCGGATCTCGTTCTGACCCGGCAGTTCTTTCACCTCGGACAGAGTGCCCAAGGTGGCCGTGTGTCCAGTCGCGCTGGTGAGCAGCGTGTTGCTCATCGCATTTAGCGAGCTACGATTGCTCTCCGGATATCGCACGCGGATGGTGTAGGCGATGTCGTTACTGATAACGGGTGTTGCCGCCGGTTCGCCCTCCAGGAGGGCAGTCGCATCGACGGCGACTTCCTCGGGGGTGAATCCCGAGCGCGCCGCGAGGGTCGGGTTTACCTGAAAGACTGTGGCTGGGTTGCTGACGGTGTTGTCGATCCCGTTCAGAATGTCGACCACACCGGGTATTTTACCGATGGTGTCGGCAACTTGCGGTGCCCATGTGCGCAAGTCGGTGGCGTTCGGTGAAAACAGCTTAATCTGCACCGGCTCAGGAGCATTCGACAGATCGCCGATCATGTCCTGCAGCACCTGTATGAACTCGACATCCAAGGCAGGTTCCTGCTGTTTAATCTCAGCACGGAGCTCAGACATGATGTCGTCCACACTGCGGCTGCGCTTTTTCTTCAACTTCACGGCGATGTCGCCAGTGTTGGCTTCTGTCACCGCGGCCAAGCCGAGCTGTAGCCCGGTACGGCGCGAGTAGCCTTCCACCTCAGGAACATCGCGCACCATCTGCTCCACGTGGCTGATAACGCGGTTGGTCTCCTGCAACGAACTGCCGGGCGGCATGATGTAGTCGAGAACGAAACCACCTTCGTCCATCGCCGGTAGCAGGTCACTGCCCAGTGCCTTGTAGCAGAAGTAGGAAGCCACGATCAGGACCGCTGCGAACGCCGCAATCCATGGTGGGCGCTCCAGGGCGAACCGCAGCCAGCGCTCGTAGAAGTCGACGATTTTGTGAAAGCGACCGGTAATGGAAGCCTCTTCAGCCGCCAGGAGGCGGTCAGCCTCATTCAAGTTTTCGCTAATCGGGGTGTGGCCATTCTTGCGATCGCGGATGAAGTATTGGCTGAGTGTTGGCGTCCAACTGAGCGCTAGCGCCAAGGAAGTGAACAACGACACACTAACTGTTACCGCCAAGGCACGAAAGAAGACGCCCGTGACGCCGGTGGTTGCGATCAGCGGCACAAATACTACGATTGGCGTAATGGTCGAGAAGACCAGTGGCGTGGTGATCTCCCGCAAAGCACTGCTAATGGCCTCCAGCCTGCCTTGGCCGGCATCGCGATGCAGCGCTACATTTTCGACTACCACGATTGCGTCGTCGATGACCAGCCCGACCGCTGCAGCCAAGCCGCCTAACGTCATCAGGTTAAAGCTCTGGTTCAGCATCTTAAGGATGATGAATGTGACGAACACCGTCACCGGAATCACTAGGACGGCCACTATCGATGTTCCCCAGTCGTGCAGGAACAGCACCATGATGAGCGAGGCTAGCGCCACGCCGATCAGGATAGCGTCGCGCACGCTCTTGATCGACTCGGTAACGATTTCTGACTGATCGTAGAATGGCGCCAGCTTGATGCCCGGCGGCAGCGACTGCTGAATACGCGCGATCTCGTCGTGTACCTCGTTGGCCACATCCACTGTATTGCTGTCTGGCTGACGGCTGATGTTTAGCAACACCGCAGCTTTTCCATTGGCAGTCACAACGGTGTACACAGGCTTTACGCCTGGGCCGACGGAAGCGACGTCGCCGATCCGTACCGGCACGCCAGCCTGAGTGGTTTTGATGACAATCTGGCCGAGTTGCTCCGGATCGATCACCTGTCCGTTGACCAAGCCAAGATAGAGCTGGTGGTTCTGTTCGAGCAATCCGGGAGAGTCGATGAGGTTTGTACGGCGCACCGCTTCGAGAATGTCGGCGACCGTGACGCTGGCCGCCAGCAGCTTCGCAGGATCAGGTGATATCTGAAACTCAGGCTCTTGTCCACCCTGTACGACAACTGTGGCCACGCCATTGAGGCGGTTGAGCCGCGGCTTCAATTCATAATTGGCCATCGTCCACAGCTGCGTCTGCGGTACTGTGTCAGAGGTCAAGCTGTAGCCGATGATGGGAAAGCTGGCAAACGTCAGGCGATGCGTCTGCAGCGTTGCCGCGGGTGGGAGATCGGTGCGGATATGCGACAGTGCCGCGTCCACGAGTTGCAGAGTGGTGACCATGTCGACGTGCCAGTCGAAAAACAGATCGATCTCGGCCGAGCCGCGGCTGGTGATGGAGCGAACCTGCTGCAGTCCAGGCACGCTGTTAACGGCTTCTTCGATTGGCCGCGTGATGGTGACCATCATCTGGTCAATCGGCATCACGCCATTGTCGACACCTATAACCACGCGGGGAAAGTCAGTCGTGGGGAACACAGAGATGGGAATACTGAAGGCGAGATAAACGCCTGCCACCGCTAGAATGATGGTGAGGAAGATGAGCGCCTTCGAGTAGCGTGTGTACCAGAACCGGTCATCGGTCGTCCTTTGTCCAACCACGCGAACCCGCTCGAGCATGTTTTGCCAGTTCATGCTCGCCTATTCCTTTTCCTTTCCTGGCGCTGGCTGCGTGCCGGCGCCGCCAGGTTTCTTTTCGTCTGCCTTGTTGTCAGCTGCCGGCTTACCGCTTTCTGGTGCTTGTGCTTCGGCAACCTTCACCTTCGTCTCATTGGGCAGTCCGTACGCACCTACGGTGATTACCTTTTCGCTGCCGTTCAGGCCTTTCGTAACTTGCACCCGGTCGCCTTCCCGAATGCCCGTCTCAACGTTCACCTGGTGTGCCTTGCCGTCGTCGCCGACGATCATCAGCGTCACTGCGCCATCGGGAGTCTTGAGCAGCGCCGTCACAGGAACGATGATTGCGTCATCCACACTTCGAGTCTTCATCTGTACTGTCACAGTAGTACCCGGGCGCAAGCTGTTATCGGGATTGAGTGCCGTTACCCATACCTCGACCGTCGTACTATTGGGGTCGAGCGCCGGACTTACCAACGTCACCTTACCGTTGACGCCAACTTTGCCGGAACCGGTCAGGACTGCCGTATCGCCGGGCTTGAGTACGGCAGCGTCGTTCTGGGGGATATGGGCTTTCGCTATGATGGAGGAGGTGTCCATAATTGTCATCAGCGGTGTGCCTGCCGGCGCGGTCTCGCCGGGGTAGAATGGCCGGTCGGTTACCACGCCGTCTATAGGGCTGATAATCGTAGTGTAGGAAAGCTGAGCAGTCGCGCCCTCCAATTTTCCCTGGGCCGAGGATAGTTGTCCTTTGGCTGCCTTGATCTGATCCTTCTTGCCAGCCGACTCCAGAGCAGTTAAGTGCTTGTCCGCAATTTCGTAAGTAGCCTTGGCCTGAATGAGAGCTACTGCGGATTGGTCGTAGTCCTTTCGTGGCAGCGCCCCCTGCTCGAACAGGGCTTTGCGGCTGTCGTAGACCTTCTGTTGCGCTTCGTAATCTGCTTTGGCTGCCTTCAGGTCGTATTCCGCTTTCTGCCACTCTTCGGGAAGGCTGGTTGAGGTCGCAATGCCGTACGTTGCTTGCGCTTGTTCGTAGGCGCCTTGATTATCAACAACGGCTGCGGCGAGATCGCGGTTTTCCAACAGCGCGACGGTTTGTCCACGATGCACCCGGCTGCCGCGGTTAACATAAAACGTCCGCACCGGGGAGCTAATCTTAGGCGTGAGTGCTGCCTGGTCTCGGGGGAACAGAATCGCTTCCGTCGTGATGAGTTGCTCGATCTTCCCTCGCTCAGCGGCGCCGACCTGGACCATCACTTCGGGCTGCTCTTCTTTGTCCCTCTTCGAGCAGGCGAGCGTGAAACTACCCAGTAGTCCCGCAATGAGGATCAGCCTTAGGTCCCAGGTTAGTGTGTGAGGTTTCATAATCAGAACGCCCCTGTGAGGGTTTGCAGATTGGCAAGTGCAACGTGATAGCGCGCCTCGCCGTCATGCGCGGCATCACGCACTGTCGTGAGTGTGTTCTGTGCATCGACCACTTCCAGCGCTGTGGCCTCGCCAGCCTGATAACGCATGGTCGTGAGCCGCAGACTGGCAGCTGCGAGCTCAGCCGAGTTGCGCAGAGTGTCAATTTGCCTAAGCGCCGTTTGAGCTTCGGCATAGAAAGATTGAAAATCTGCCAGCGCCTGCCGCTGGGCCGCGGTTAGCTCTACCTGTGCCTGGTGGCGCTGCAGCTCGGCTTGCTTGACTTTGCTCTGCGTACTTCCCCAACTGAAGATGGGAATATTCAACGTCGCCACGCCCGAGTAACCTAGGTTGCGCAGGCCGTTACGGTCTTCGGTTGCGAACTGGTTAGCATCGATTCCATAGAACATATCCACAGTAAGCGTGGGCAGATGCCCGGCGCGGGCGACTGTCAATCCCTTGTTGGCGACGGTGACTGCCGCGAGGGCCGCGCGCAGCTCAGGATTGTTTATCTTCGCCAATTGCTCAGCCTCGGCTTGATTGGGCAGAGGCGGTGCTGTCGCGAGATCGTCGAACAACGTAAAGTCCTGATAGAAGTTGGGAAACAGCAGCACCGCCAGTGTCAGCCGAGCGTTTTGCTCGGCCAGCTGAGTGTCCTGTAGCTGGCGTTGGGCATCATTGGCCTGGATCTGCGCCTTAATCACATCAGAGTGCGCCACCTCCCCTCCAACTTCCAGTTTCCTGCTGAGGTCGAGAAAGTGTTGAGCTTCATCTGTCGCCCTGGTTACATTCCGGGTCTTCTCCTGCGCCGCAAGCAATCCGTAGAAGTCCTGCACCACCGTGACTAGCAACCCGCGAGCCGCGACCTCCGCGTTCGCCTGAGCGAGAGCTTGGGCTGCAACAGCCCGTTGGTAATCGGCGAACGATCCGAAGCCCAATGTTTCATGCGCGATGCCTTGGCTGATGTATTCATGGACGCCGTTGTTGGCTATGTACACGCCCGTCACACCATTGCCCTGCGTGTATATGAAGCTGTTTAAGTAGCTGATGTTAGGCAGCAGAGCCGCCCGCGCCTGGACTCGGTCCTCCTTTGCCAGCCCATATTGGGTCAGTGCCGCCTGAAACTGCACGCTATTCGCCTTTGCGCGATTCAATGCATCGCCCAGTGTCAACATCACCGTGGCAGGAACCTGACCGCCGCTCGCGGCAGGAGGCACCCAGGCCTGGGCCGTCTGCCCATACAACCGAGTACATAAGAACAGCAGGCCCGAAAGGACGAGTTTTAGACTCCTGCTGGTTAACAAGATCCCTCACAAAACAAGTCTCGGTGAGTGTCCCTGCTATTTTCTTGGTTCCGATATCACCCACACCTCAAAAGACCCGGGTAGTACTTTGGGTCGGGGCTTTTGCGTGGGGGGCCCGGTAAATTGGGCGGCCGGAACATAAAGATGCTGTGTGCTCGGGTCCAAGGCCATCGTCTTCGAACCGGGTTGAGTCGCCAACGACTGGGCCACGTAGTAGGAGCCTTGTGCGTCTTTGGCGATCATGGTTAGTGTTCCTTCGCCGTTAGAAGCGAAAACAAGATTCGTGTTGGGGTCGAAGGCGACAGCGTCGCAATCATCTCCTATCGCCAATGTTTGGCGGACTCCTCCGCTGCTTAGGCTAACGACGGCAAGCCTCTTATTGCCGCACGAAACAAAAGCTGTATCCGTGTTCTTATCGATTGCCAGCCCGGTAGGCTCGTGACAAGAGCCGAGTGGCCAAATGGCTTTGACACTTCGTTTTTCGGCATCGATAACCGTCATTGTGTTCTTGTCGGCGATATTTACGTAGATGTAGCCATGATTGTCCGCTGCAGCAAATTCCGGTTTTCCGGCAAGGGGAATCGTAGCGACGGATGTCTGTCGGGCAGCGTCGATTACTGTGGCGTTGTGACTCTGGCCGTTAAATACAAACACCGACTGAGTCGGCGCATGATACAGGATGGCATCCGGATTCTGGCCAGTCTCGATCTTCTTTGAGACCTGTAATGTTTTCAGATCAAAAACGCTGCTTTGATTTTCCTGCCCGTTGCTCGTGAAACCCAGTCCTAGATCGCCCGCGATTGCAACTCCGTGAGCTCCAGGAGTATCGGGAACTTCTCCCAACAGCTGGCCAGTTTCTAAGTTCACCACCATGAATCGCGTCGTGCGAGCGATGTACAAACGACTGGTGCCAGGGTCTACAACAACATAGTCCCATCGTCCTTCTCCATCCAGGGGGAGCTTGCGGATCACGTTCGCGGCTTGGGGTGATGCGCCTGAACTCAAACTAGGCAGGGCGCACACAATACCAAAACTCACAAGGGATACCAGGGCTGCAGCTAAACAAGGACGCATCCCTTTGTCTCCATTCAGAGCGTTTTGCTCACAAAGACAAACCTATCTGGCCGGCCTAAATGTTCCCTTAACGGAGGATGAAAGTATGTTCAGAATTGCATTGTCTGCCGAGCCTCACTTGGCAAGAAGATCTGTTGTTTCTACTCCAGCAGGAACAAGCAGGCTACGAGTTCTGTCAGAAGCAGATGGCGGAATGTGATGCCCAGCGGCAGCAATATCTCGCGCAAAGGAAGGACCGCAGCGCGGGGGCCAGCCTGCCGGAAGAGAAACGCCAACGACGACAGCACAAGAACAAGAAGAATTATCCGCAGTTCGACCTACGCGAGCAATTATTTCGCACCACCGGGACCGACCTGGTTCAGATCGATGGCATCGATGTTCTGACCGCGATGACGGTGATCAGCGAAGCGGGATGGGACATGAGCAAATGGCCCAGCGAAGACCATTTTGTTTCCTGGTTACGACTTTCTCCGGACAACCGAATCAGTGGCAATCGGGTAATTGGCAAAGGGCGACTGCCTACGAATAACCGACTGAACGTGGTCCTGCGGATGGCCGCCAGCACCTAGCGGCAAAGCGACAGCTATTTAGGGGCACAATTTCGCCTAGTGAAACGGAGCTTGGACGCCCCTGTAGCGATCAAGGCTATGGCGGCCAAGCTCGCACGTTTGATCTATCGCACGCTGCGCTACGGGATGCAGTTCGTCGACCAAGGAGCAGAGGTCTATGAGGCGGCACATCGCCAACGGGAGATCCATTATCTCAAGCGGAAGGGCTGCCAGCCTAGGATTTCAAATTATTGAAGCCGCCGAGTCCTAGACGGGGACGACCCGGGGCACCGAACTCTCTCCGTGGCTTTGTGGAGAGGCAGGACTAATCGCGAAGCGAGGGTCAATGTCCGGGTGGCCGATCCGCTAAATGAGATTATCGGCGCGACAAGGTGCTTCCCAAGAATTGACCACTTACCGCATCCGCCCTATCATCTATCAACTCTGTGTGACCTACCAGATGAGCGACAGCACAATTTCGCACTATCGCGTAATTGACAAGCTTGGTGGCGGAGGCATGGGCGTCGTCTACAAGGCTGAGGACACGCGTCTCCACCGCTTTGTTGCGCTCAAGTTCCTTCCGGACGATGTGGCGCGAGACCCGCAAACCTTGTCTCGCTTCCAGCGCGAGGCGCAAGCTGCTTCGGCCCTGAATCATCCCAACATCTGCACGATTTATGATATCGGCGAAGAGAACGACCGCGCCTTCATGGTGATGGAGTTTCTCGAGGGCGCGAACCTGATGCACAAGATTGCCGGCCGCTCCATCGAATCAGAGCAACTGCTTCCCATTGCCATTGAAATTGCCGACGCGCTGGAGTCGGCGCACGCCAAAGGCATCGTCCACCGCGACATCAAGCCGGCCAACATTTTTGTAACGGAGCGCGGCCATGCCAAGGTCCTCGACTTTGGACTGGCGAAGGTAACGGACAAGGCGGCTTCGGCCAGCGACGACTCGGAAACGCGGGTCGCCGCTGCCGACCCGCAGCATCTCACCAGTCCTGGAGCCATGCTTGGAACGGTCGCCTACATGTCTCCTGAGCAAGTTCGCGGGAAGGAGCTCGACGGCCGCACCGACCTGTTCTCCTTTGGCGCAGTGCTGTACGAGATGGCGACCGGCAAGATGCCGTTCGACGGCGCGAGTTCGGGAGAAATCTGTGGCGCGATTCTGTACCAAAGCCCTGCGCCCGCATCGAAGCTGAACCCGCACCTCTCGCAGGGACTGGAAGCGGTCATCAACAAGGCTCTGGAGAAGGACCGCAATCTACGATATCAGCACGCATCCGAGATGCGAGCCGACCTCTCGCGCCTGTTGCGCGATTCTTCCAGCTCCTCACGCGGCGTGCTGACCGATTCGGGGAAGCAAAAAACGGCTGCGCCTTTCGCTACAAGGTCGGCCAAGACGTGGGTCGCCGCTGGAGTACTTGTCGCCCTTTTGCTTGCTGTCTTCCTTTGGTGGCGCTCCCAGCGTCCTGCATCCATGCCCAGTGGCCCGGCACCCCAGACTGCCATCGCAGTTTTGCCATTTCAGAATGCTGGCTCGGAACACGACATCGACTTTCTCCGGCTGGCGTTGCCCGACGAAATTGCCACGACGCTGAGCCGGATAAAGTCGTTTTCGGTTCGCCCGTTTGCCACCACCAGCAGATACGGCAACCCGGATGTGGATTTACAACAAGCCGGTCGCGCCATGGGTGTCAGTTCCATCGTCACCGGTCACTATCTCTCCGAGGGTGGCCATCTGGACATAACTCTGGAAGCCGTGGACGTCGCCACCAACCGCACGGTCTGGCGGGACCAGGTTCAGGCCGCTATTGCCGACGGTCTCGCCATGCGCGAGCAAGTTACCTCGGCGGTCCGCCAGGGACTGGTTCCTGCTCTTGGCGGAGTTTCCGTTGCCAGCGAGTCCGGAACTCACCCCAAGAGCGAGGAAGCGTATGACCTGTATTTGCGCAGCCTTGCGGTCTCACACGACGCGGCTCCGAATAAGCAGGCCGTTCAGATGTTGGAACGGTCCGTGGCGATCGACCCCTCCTACGCACCGGCTTGGGAGGCCTTAGGTATCCGTTATTACTATGACGCCCAGTATGGCGGCGGTGGCGAGGCTATGTTCGACCGTTCACTTTCGGCATATGAACGCGCATTGGCCCTCGACCCAAACCTCATCGTCGCTTCGTCCCAATTGATTACGAGCCGAACGGAGCGTGGCGATCTTCAAAACTCTTACGCCGAGGCCCAGGCGCTGGTCAACCGCTGGCCTGACAGTTCCCAGGCCCACTTCGCCCTAAGCTACGTTCTCCGCTACGCGGGGCTATTGGATGAGTCGGCACGCGAATGCGACAGTGCTTTTTCCCTTGACCGTGGTGATAGCCGGCTGCGCTCCTGCTCCTGGACCTTCATCTGGCTTCGCCAGTCGCAGAAGGCGATGACGTTCCTTGAGCTCGATCGAGGTTCGGAATGGGTGGCCAGGGTGACGCCGTATCTGCTTCTTGGCGAGGGCAAACTGACAGAAGCGCGAGAAAGCATCGGCCAAGCTCCGCCCGGCATCGTCTTCGGCCGTGACTTCTTGCAGGCTTGTTTGAGCACCGGGCAAGCTAATCAACTGGACAGCATCGCCAAAGACTTTGAAGCCGCCACCATCGGCGAGCCGGATCCGGAGCGCAGATACGCCAACGGCAGTTTGCTGGCCTATTGCGGCCAAAAAGATGCCGCCGTCCGCGTACTCAACAGCGCTGTCACGCACCGTTATTGCGCCTACGGCCAGCTACAGCGGGACCCTCTGCTGGCGAAGTTACGAGACGCCCCTGAATTCGCTCGTCTCGTATCCCTGGCCAAAGAGTGCCAAATGGATTTTCTCTCGAAACGTGGGCAAGCCCGACCTTGAAATACATGCCGGGAGAATCCACAAGACGGCCGATTTTATGTTAATTCAGGACATTCCGGGTAGACGAGATTACCGCGCTGGAACTGCTTAGGATTTTCGATTCGTCGGCGGCCAGCGATGTCGGGCGGGTCTAATGCTCGATCACGGCCACACAGCCTATGGAAATAAGCAATCCCTTCGGCAGCGGGACTTGCATCGTCATCCGAGCAGGAGGATCACTAGGAAAAAACTCGGTGAAGAGGCGATTGACTTCCGCAAAGTTGGAGGCATCGGTGACGAGGACCGTCGTATTTACGACCAGATCGAGCCTGCTGCCACTGGCCCGCAGAACTGTGTCAAGATTCTTGAATGCCTGCCGAGCTTGAAGGTCGAAGCTGGCACCAACCGCATCGCCCGTCGAAGGGTCAACACCTGGCTGACCCGATACGAACAACAGGCCCGCCGCGCGCACAGCGTGGGAATAGGGTCCAATGGTCTTCAATCCAGGAACTTGGATGACCTGTTTATGTGACATACTCTCTATCCTCGTATGAGAAAAGAAGTCTAGTCTACACGGGCTTTGCCGTTAAACGGAGGGCGGTGTTACTCCTGGATGACGGGCTTCCGGAAGTCATCCCAGGTCCGATGTAGCGGAGGCCAGCGCCCGGCGACGAGTAACAACCAAAACAGCCTATTCGTGAAAGTGCCGTGTAACCTCACAGAATTCCAGGAGATGAACCCGTCCGCATCGATTACCCGCGATTAACGGCGTAGGGGCGAGTTGGCTGGAAGGTTTAGGAGCGAACAAATCACTCACCCCTGGGCGACAAGGGAGGAGCTATCTCCCCGAAGCCCGTTTTCTCGCTGACCTCCTGTTTGCCGACCATCCGGGGCTCCGCTCATCCGCGACTAGTCTTCATACGAGTGCACGGACCTCAGTGGGTCTAACGCTTGTTTGCGACAAATATCGCCGACACATCGAGTCCGCATCGCGGAAAGCATTCAATTCACAACCTTCCCCCCACCTGTGGACAACTCAAGTTTTGCAAGTACCACCCAATGAGGCGTCAGCCTTAGTTTTGCTCATCCTTAAAATCTGTGTAACTTTGTTCGATCTGCAGCGTAATGCCTCATGGACGCCAAAAGAAACAATGCGAAAGGATCGCAGCCCCGCGAGGGCAAAGCCACGCAAATGGAGGGGGCGGATCTGGAAAGGGTAATTGGGCGCGCACAAGGCCACGATGCCGAGGCGCTGGGGGAGATCTATCGCCTCTATGTCCGGCGCGTATTCGGCTTGTGCCGTTACATGCTGGACTCAAGGGAGAGCGCAGAAGATGCCACCAGCGAAGTCTTCCTCAAGCTGCAGCGCTCAATCGAGATCTACGACGGGTCAATACCGTTCCCCAAGTGGCTGCTGCGAGTGGCTGGCAACCAATGTATTGACGCTCTGCGGCGCCGGAGACGTGGACGGCAGGTGATTGTGGAAGAAGAAGGAGCAGGGGTCATCGCAGCAGCGAGTTCGGCGCCGTCGCCGCTGGGTGCAGTCCTCCGCACGGAAGAGAGGGCGCAGGTGCGAGATGCCGTTGCAGGTCTGCCGGAGAAGTATCGCCTGCCGCTGGTCCTGCGCTATTACAGCGAACTGACTTACAACGAAATCGCACAGCAATTGGGCATACAGCGGAACTACGTGGCGGCGTTGATATTTCGGGCCAAGCAGGAGCTGCGCCGGAAACTGGCCCAGAGAAGCAAGTGATCATGGAATGTTATTCGGAACAGACCCTCGCTATCGCGGTGGACGGCGAACTGGCGGAGGAGGAGGCGCGGCGCCTGCGGGACCACCTAGCCATGTGCCGGCGCTGCCGGGGAATGGTCGACGCATTGCGCGCTGAGAATCGTGCTCTGAGCGAAAGCCTCCATGAGCTTCTGGAAGAGGCAGCCAGCCCGGCGGGCTTGCCCCGTTTGCCGGAGTCTTGGGCGTGGGGTGACTTGGCAGTGGTGGGCGCGGTGCTGGCGGTAGGTTTGGTCGTTGTCCCTAGGATCCGTGAGCTGAGCATTCCCGAAGCGCTGCAATGGTTAGACCCCTTCAGCTTAAGCGGTCGCACGAATTTGCTCTTCAACCTTTCTTATTACTTTGCCCACGGAGGTACTGCTATGTTGTCGGATTATGCTGCAGTCATCGGGGGACTCTTTTTGCTGTTGCTGTTGGGGGGATGCGCAGTGCTGCTGGGACGTCGATGGCGGCCATCTCAACCTGGGCTGCGACTGGCGCTCGTGCTGCTGGCATTTTCTTTGCCTGGCTTTGCCCTGGAGCGGCGTCACAGTGAGTTCGTCACCATACCGACGAACGAGACTGTGGACGACACACTTCTGGCCGTTGGCAATATTGTGCGCATCGACGGCGTTGTCGATGGTGACTTGCTGGCTTTTGGCGCGACCGTGGAAGTGCGTGGCACCGTTAAGGGCGACTTAGTGAGTTTCGCCCAGAGAACCGTGGTGAGCGGAACCGTGGAAGGCAGCATCTATGACTTTTCGAAGTCGCTCGACCTGGACGGACAATTGGACCACAGCCTCTACGGCTTAGTGCAATCCTTGCGCGTGGATAACCGAGGCCGCGTGCGCGAGGGCATCGTGGTTGGCGCCGGCGAGGCCAGCCTCGAGGGCGAGGTAAAGCGTAGCGTGACCATGTTCGCCGGGAATGCCGATGTGAGCGGCAGCATCGGCCGCGAACTCACCATGTCCGGAGATAACCTTACCCTGACTGACGCGGCCCGAATCGGCGGCAACCTGAGCGCCCGCGTGCACCGGCTGACAAATGTACACATCGCCGACGGCGCGACGATTGGGGGCAAACGTGACATCCAGGTGCCCGTCAGGAAGAGCCGGTTCACGCGCCCCAGATTCTACTTCCACCAGGCTCTCTGGGTCGCTGCTGCGATGCTGGTGGGATGGTTGGGATTGGTTTTGTTTCCTGGCTTCTTTCAAGCCAGCACTCAGGCGGTGGACTTTGGCTTGCGCAGCCTCGGCCTCGGTGTTGGTATTCTGGCGGGCATGCCCATAGCCATAGTCGTGGCAGCCATAACGCTGGTTGGCATTCCGGTCTCTCTGATGTTGCTCGCGGTGTATCTGGCTGCGATTTATCTTGCGAAGATTTGGGTTGGAGCTTTCCTAGGGCGGATGCTACTGAAGCCAGCCGGGACCACGAAGAGCGATTGGTTGCTTGGACTACTTGTAGGCCTTTCGGTCCTCACCGTCGTCGGGTTTATCCCGTATCTGGGAGGGCTGGTTCACTTGGTTGTGGTTTGCCTGGGGTTAGGAGCGCTTGCCTGGCAGCTTCACCGGACTTCGCGACCGGCAATAACGGCATAAGAAAGCCTGCCGAGGGTGTCGAGGCCTAGCAAGAATTCGACAGTAGCCTTACGGAAGGAACTACTGTGGTTTATTGCCGTAAGATCACTCTTCACCCGCACCCTATTCAGCTAGAGCGTCAAGGGCAATCTGGAAGCAATCGATTCATATGGCTTGCGGTGCCACTTGTAACACGTTGAGAGCAATGCAGCTGGAGGTCGTCCCAGCAGTTCCCCAGAAGTCTTAATGCAAGTCGGCTTCCAGGAAATTTTGGATAAGGCGGCTCTTTGCGGATAAGTCCTCGCTAACGGCGTAGGGGCGACTTGGCTGGAGGATTTAGGAGCGAACAAATCACCCCTACCGGTCAGATTATGCTCAACTTGACATTTACTTATTGATTACTGACGAGTTGCCATCCGCCAACTTGGGTTTGTCTCATACGGGCGTCTGTGGGGAACTATCGAGTTCTCAAGATCGCCGCCCGGAGTTCTCCCAAATTCACAGGTGTATTTTTGCAGCGCTGAATTCGATTCGGAAGCGTAGGCATTTATGGGGTGGTCTTGGGATCCCAATTGGCGGGCGGGCCCCGGGAGCTGTTTCCTCCTTGGGATGTTCCGCGCTATAGGGATGGCAGCTGGGTTTCCCTTTGGGGATGTTGAAGCGAAGCTGGGCCGAAGCGTTTGCGTTTTCGAGCCAGGCGCGTCAGAGCTTCTTTGCAGCGTGCTAACTGTCGGGCTACGATGGAAGGGGGAATACAGTCGAAGCCGTCAGGGCTCACCAGTCCCGGCTCTTTGATCTTGCCCCATGTGGTCATACTGCACTGAAACCACGAGCGTGCCTGATCCCAGTGTGCGATCTGATCCTGGAGCGCTTGTGTTGTGTCGCTGGCGAGAACGATCTCCGTTTCACCGAGTCCCGCGTAGGAGTCTGCAGTTGAGTAAAGCGCCTGCTCACTGGGATGGCTTGCTGCGGCCTGGGGCTGAGCGAGCTCCAAAGCTTTTTGAAACATAACACTTGCTGTGACGAAGTTGCGCAAGCGAGTCGACATGGAAGCTACTTTGTTGGAAACGCCTGCTAGGCGAAGACGGCCATCCACGTTAGCGGTGTCTTCAGATAGCACACGGGAAAGAATCGATAATGCTTCGCGATAATCTTGCAGTGCTCGCAAACCATTTCCAGATCTGGCGTAGGCATCTCCCGCACTTGTGTACACGGCGGCCTGCATCCCGCGGAACTCCGTATTTCGCGGATCGAGCGTCACAAGCTGAGTCAAAATCGCCAGTCCCTCACTGCAGGCCTGGATAGCCTCGTGATTGTTCCCTGATTTGGAGAGAGAATCCGCCAAGTTGCCATAATCCTGGGCTAGCGCGAGACGAGCTTGAGCGTCGCGAGGGTCAGCAAGAGTTAGCTTTTTCGAAATCTCCAGTGCTTTGCGGTTAATGGCGAGGGCCCCTGCGGCGTCCCCCGCGATGAGCTTACTTTGTTGTAGCCGGGTATAAACTCCGTGAAGGTCTTCAAGCCGATTTCTCTTTTCCGAATCGGCGGCCAGAAGTTCTTCAAACGTCTTTTGGGCTTGGCTGTAATACGGGAGAGTCTCGCGCCACTGGCCGTCAACCAAAAGCTGATCACCCATATGGATATTCATGACTGCCACTCTGCGCCTGATCGATGGATCATCAGGCTTGAGTCGAGCGAGACGTTCACCAATTTCAAGAACTTTCTGGCGAAGCGGCAGAGCAGTTGAACTATCTCCCAGATTGGCGGAATTGAAAGTTCCGGAAAGGATGTCGGCTTCCCCTTCGTAATCATCGCTCAATTCGGATAGCACGTCGAAGTCATTGGGACTTATGCGCTCCGCCTGTTCAGCCGCCTGAATG
>Ga0306920_100001838_pt1 | contig 26406 bp, 17 predicted proteins | sample flu12Cox44000170_FD_204666 | JGI IMG/M metagenome (GOLD analysis project Ga0306920, IMG submission 204666) | Lab enrichment of tropical soil microbial communities from Luquillo Experimental Forest, Puerto Rico - flux4day.12C.oxic.44.000.170 (v2)... | ecosystem: Environmental > Terrestrial >...
ATCATCATGCTCACTGCACGTGACGCGATACCTGACATTGTCAGAGGTCTGGACGCTGGTGCGGACGACTACGTCACTAAGCCTTTTTCGTTTGACGAACTGTTGGCGCGGTTGCACGCGGTGCGACGCCCTGTGGAAATCTGCGGTACCCACTGTCTTGAGCTTGGCGACCTGGTGCTCGACCCAAGATCTCGCGACGTCAGTCGAGCGGGCGAGCGTGTCAGTTTGACGCGGAAAGAATATAACCTTCTGGAACATCTCCTGCTGCACCCGGGCGAGGTTGTGTCACGGCAATCGCTTATTGAGGCAGTCTGGGGAAGTGGAAAGACCATCGAGAACAATACTCTCGAGGCGTTCGTCCATTTGCTGAGGGAAAAAGTTGAGCGCAAAGGCTGGCCTCGTTTGATCCACACCGTCCGTGGTGTTGGCTATACTGTCCGACCGGAAGTGCCTTCGTGAGAAAGCTGCCCGTTCGACTGCGGCTCGCTTCCTGGTACTTCGCGGTTTTCGCAGCCGCACAACTCGCGTTTGGAATCGCGATGTTCTTGTCGCTCAGGCACAGTCTGTACACAATCGTGGATGAAAACCTAGCCGAGCGCATCGAGAGCGTGCGACGGTTTATCGATACGCAGAAGAAGGACGCTGATCTGGCCAAGATGCGCGAGGAGGTGACAGAGACTTATGAAATCGAGCCGGAAGGGAGGTACTTACGGGTCTTTACGGATTCCGGTGATCTGGTCTTTGAGTCAAAGGACCTTGCCCGAGCGAATCTCCCACCTGTGTCACGAATCGACGGAGAGCAGCCCTCTTACGCCAATCTATTTATACCAGAGCGACCTTATCGATTTCACTGTCAACGGGTACAGGCCCACGGAGGCGTGTACGTTATTCAAATCGGTGTTTCGACCTCCGGGACAACAGAGGCCCTGGCGCGGTTTGTTTGGGGGTTAGTGCTCGTAGCGCCAACCCTGCTGCTTGTAGCGTCCCTCGGCGGATATTGGATCAGTCGCCGCGCGCTGGCTCCGGTTGATGCCATAACAACGCAAGCGCGAGTAATAGGCGAGCGCAGTCTGAGCACTCGGCTGCCCAGTCTCGGAACCTACGACGAATTGCAACGCCTCTCCGAAACCCTCAACGAAATGCTGGAACGAATCGAGTCGTCGTTCCGGCGGGTGACGCGTTTTACAGCGGATGCATCCCACGAGCTTCGCACTCCCGTATCCCTCATCCGTATTGAATCGGAGTTGGCATTGCGAAAAGACCGTCGCCGGGAAGAATACCGCGATGCGTTGCAGAACATTCTCATCCAGTCGGAAAAGACCGGTGAATTGCTTGAAAATCTCTTGGCCCTGACGCGAGCCGATGCCGGGCGCGAGACTCTGGTCTTTGTGGACTTGGATCTTTGTCCCAGTGTCGAGGCTGTTGGCCTCTGGTGGCAAAACGCAGCGAAGACTAAATCGATTCGTCTTGCTGTCGAACTGCCCAATGACAAGATATGGATTCAGGGCGATCGATCTGCACTGGAAAGGCTGCTCGCCATACTGCTGGATAACGCTGTCAAGTACACGCCCGTCGGCGGCGATATCGTAGTGTCTCTGGCTCGTGGACGCGAGACAACTGAACTCAAGGTGAGGGATACGGGGATTGGAATTGCACCGGAGCACCAGCCAAGGGTGTTTGAACGTTTCTACCGCGTAGACGATTCGCGTAACAAGAACACCGGGGGTAGTGGGCTCGGACTTGCTATCGCCGAATGGATTGTCAAGCAACACCGGGGCTCGATCGTCGTCGAGAGTAAATTGGAGCGTGGTTCAACCTTTACTGTGAGACTTCCGATTGCAAGATCGATTCTTGACGCTGCCGGGCAGAGCGAGCGTCTGCCCGTGGGTGTCAATGGTTCGGCTCAGGCTAAGGCACCATCCGATCCAACCAGATCGGGCTTTGTATAAAGGTTGTGGCAAATCAAGAGATACGGTTTTGCCCCCCACTCACCAGTTGCCTGATAGTCGCCGTTCCGTCCTTGTACAACTGACTTGGCACAGCTCTTCAAGAATCGGGATGGGCGTTTTTCGTCAAATGATACTGGATTGTTGAACTTTCGCTTCGAGCGGGTGGCTGCAAACAGCTTCATCCAAGCGGCTAGAATGTATAGGGGCCGTGATTTCCAGTGCGGCGCGTGATAACGGTCATAGAGAAGGATTTTCCCATGCCGACCATTATGAGACCCTTCCGTACACAAGAATCCTCCCCGGACAATGGCGCGCCGGGCGGTAAAGAGCTCTTTGCCCAGATGCGGGAGTGCATGACGGCCGCGAAGAAAGAGTACTAGCGAATCTCCGAAAGGGCTCCTTGATCGAGCAAGTGCTCACTTTGAGAACGCACTACACATTGTTATGCCGTATTTACACATTTTTGTCGTATCACCTGGCCATCCAGAAGTCATCCCGGGTCCGATGTAGCGGAGGCCAGCGACCGGCGGCGGATAACCACCAAAGCGGCCTAAGCGTGAAAGCGCCGTGTAACCTTACAGAATTCCATCAGGAGATGAACCTGTCCGCGTCGATTACCTGCGATTAACGGCGTAGCATTTAGTTTTCAGCTAGCAAGCGATTGTCGGTGACCCGATAGTTCAACCGAAGCCAGCTCCCGCCAGCTCCGTGGATGAAAAATTTCTGTAGCACTCTTCGACCACGGAGTCGGGCGTGGAAACGCGCTACCACCTGTTCATCAACTGACCCTAGTTTCCGAGCCGCGTGTCACCGGGTCAATTGGGACGTCATTGGTTGTCGAGGACCCTAAGGTCGGCAAGAGCTCCGATACCGCGACAGATGCGTCAGCGCATAGCGCATTCCAAGCATTCCAGTGGTCGCCGATCATCGTCTTGGGCCCACATCGAGCGATTTCGACCATCGCTTACCTATTGCTGACCCATCTTTTTCTCTATCGCATCGTGAATTTCCTGCTGGCGAATCTGCTGGAGTTGTTCGTACTGTTGCGCGCTCAGGATGGACTTTACCTGCGGATCGCTTTGCTCATGGATAGCCTTGATCTGCTGCACCTTCTGCATTGGCCTCAGCGATGTATTGTTCTTGATCGCCTCGATTTTGGGGGCGTCAGCCTCAAGGATTGGCATTAGCTGCTTCTCTTGTTCTGGGGTGAGGTTAAGCTGTTTGGCGAGCGCGGCTATCTTCTGCGCCTTGCCGGCAGCGGCGGCCTGAGCGTGCGCCTTCGGTGCAATCGCGAACGAAACAGCAAACACGAGCGCGACAATGGCAAATCGTGCGATGTACTTCTTCATGATTGTCTCCAGATTCCTTGAACTAGGATTCCCGTTGGGCACGGTGCGTGGCTAATACTGTACACCACCGGTCGTTTCCGCTCTTATCCTTTGATCTTGCGCGGCCCCCCGACGCCCGTGCGTGGTGGCTCTCAGCTCTCCCAACCGCCCATAGACACTTTTTGCCAAGGGGGGTGCATCCCGCCGAGCCGGCAATTCTGCTACCCCACGACAAGTCCGGATGCCGCGGCTTACATATTGGATACGTTTCCGATGGTCCGCCGAAATCACGAAGGGGCACATGGCGAATATCGAACCAAGCGTGATTTGTCAAAAAACAAGCACGCAACCAAGCATTTCCATCACACGTCGCATCCTCCGATGCACTCCACTCAACCCGGCTAAGATCTCCATCTGCTGCTACATGGACGGCCTTTCCTCGCGACTGCCCAGCTGACGCGCTACTTCGCGTGCGATCCGCAAAAAAAGTGTGGCAGGAATTCGCGCGGCGTACTACCCTTCTCTGCAGCCCTCACCGCTTCGACTGGATCGCTCTGTCGTGACCTTCGGCATATGCCGCTTCGGGCAAGCTGTGCGCGGTGGGCGATGCGGTCGGGTATGTACGCGCTGAAGCTGAGGTTCGAGGTTGGGTGTCTGTTGCTCCTGTGTTGGTTTGTCCCAATCTCCGCACGGGAGACGCCGGACACAGGCGACGCGGTTCCTGCCCTCACAATTGATGAAGCGGTACGGCTAGCCATTGCCAATAATCGTGACCTGAAGATCGTCGCGCTGCAGCTTGACTCCAGCAAGGAAAAGCTCGCTGTTGATAAGACTAGACGCCTGCCCTCAACTAGTTCCTACTTCTTCGTATCCCAATCGCTGACCACCCTCAGCTTCACCATACCTGCGGGAACGCTGGGTGTTTATTCGGCGACCGGCCCCATCCCGGCGAAAAACACGCCCATCAGCGCGCCGCCGGGGCCGACCGCGTTCGTTACCGCCTCAATCTCCCAACCGCTGCTCACGCTCTACAAAATCAACCTTCGCGTTCACGGGGGCGAGCTCAACGTTGAACAGGCTGCGACGAACCTGCTGGCAGAGCGACTCGACATTGTGGACCAGGTACGCCAGGTCTATTACTCCGTGATGCAGGGCGAAAACGCGGTGGAAGCCGCCAAGGCAAGCATCAAGCAATACGAGGAGCTCGACCGCATTACTTTGCAGTACGTCTCCGAAAAGGTCGCACTGCAATCCGAGAATCTGGAGGTCAAGGCCAAACTGGCCGAGCAGGAGTATTCGCTCTTGCAGTTCCAGGACAAGGTGCAATCGGGCAAAGAAACACTCAACAACCTGGTCGGACGGGACATCACGATTGACTTCCATACTGTGCAGGTAACGGAGCTTTCTTCCATCGAAGAGGATCTTCAGGCTGCCCGGGCGAAGGCGGTCGCACAGAACCCGCAGGTAAAGCAGGCGCAGATCGGTATTCTGCAGGCAGAGAACCAGCGTCGCCAGGCCAAGGCGCAGTACATGCCTGACTTTAACGCAGCTTTTCATTACCTGTCACCTTTTGGAATTGACTACCTGCCCACGAACTTTGCGGGCATCGGAGTCGAGCTCAATTGGGAGCCCTGGGACTGGAACCGCCGCAAACACGAAGTTGCCGAGAAGACCATCGGCGTCGAGCAGAGCAAACTCAAGCTGGACGAGACCAACTCGCAAGTGTTGATCAAGGTTGACAACCAATATCGGGCGTTGCATGAGGCCCGCGCTGCGGTGCTCGTCGCCAAGGCCGCTCAGGAGTCCGCGAAGGAGAAGCTGCGCGAAGTTACGCTGCAATACCAAAAGAAGACCGCGCTTTTGCGCGACGTGTTGCAGCAAGAGTCCAGTCTGGAGAGCGCCAACTCCAGCTACAACGAGGCCATGGCTGAGTTCTGGATTGCCAAGGCTAATTTCATGAAAGCCATCGGCGAGGAGTGAACAGTGAGCTATAGATTACGACTCCAGCCAACCACTTCCTTGCTGGCAATCGCAATGGTAATGGCGGTTTCTGGCGGGTGTAACAAGGCCACCTCCGAACAGAAGCCTTTAACTCCGGTGCGAATTACCGTAGCGCAGATAATTGACACGGGGACCGCGAACCGCTACTCGGCGAACATCGAGCCTTACCAGCAGGTAGATCTCGCATTCAAGTCCAACGGTTATCTCACGAGCGTGCGGCAGGTGCGCGATGCCAACGGACGCATGCGCAACATAGATCAGGGTGACTGGGTCACCAAGGGCACCGTGCTGGCAACGGTTCAGCAAGACGATTACCAGCAAAAGCTCATTCAGGCGAAGTCGCAGTTGGCGCGTACGCAGGCAGACAATGATCGTGCCAAGGCATCATTCGAGCGTATGTCTGCCCTGTACGCAGCGGGCGCGGCGACGCAACCGGACTACGACAATGCGCAAGCACAGAACTTGAGCACGGCCGCCGCGGTCGAGAGCGCAAAGGCTAGCATCACGGAGGCGCAAATCGCGCTCGACTACTGCCAACTGCGCGCACCGTTCGATGCATGGGTGCTCAAGCGCAACGTTGACGTTGGCCAGTTGGTTGGCCCGGCTACGAATGGTTTCTCGCTCGCCGACATGCACACGGTGAAAGCAGTCTTCGGCGTTCCTGACATCATGATTGGGCGCATCAAGCCTGGAAGTACGCAGACAGTCACGACCGATGCGGTCGAGGGCAACTTCGTCGGACATGTTACTTCCATTTCGCCTGCCGCCGATCCCAAGAGCCGCGTTTACTCCGTCGAAGTGGCGATCGCGAATTCCAACACGCGCCTGAAGTCCGGCATGATCGCTTCCATTTCAATTGCTGCTCAGCCTTCAAGCGGCAGGGTGATGGCCGTGCCGCTCACCGCGGTTGTGCGCAACCCCCACGCGCCTGATGCCTTCGCGGTATTTGTCGCTGAGGGCGATGGAGACACAGTGAAGGTCCATACCGCAGACGTCAAGTTAGGTGACACCTATGGGAATGTGATCGCTGTTGTGAGTGGAGTGTCTGCGGGCGACCACATCGTCAGCACTGGCGCAACCATGATTCGCGATGGGGAACAGGTGAAGGTGATTCAGTAGGACCGTGCAGAGCGAATGTCCACTCACCACAAATCGGACGCCGAAATCATCGCGAACACGCACAATTTCGCTCGCTTCTTCACGGAACACCGCCAGGTGGCGATGGTGCTGCTGCTGGCGGTTTTTGCATGGGGATGGTACGGCTATCAGAACATGCCCAAGCGCAAGGACCCCAACATTGCGGTCCGCGTGGCGGCTGCCCAATGCCCATGGCCGGGCGCGACGGCCGAGCAGGTTGAACAACTTGTTACCCGGCCCATCGAGAACACCATCGCCCTCAACTCCAGGCTGAAGCCGCCATCGCCATCGGATTTCGGCATTCGCTCCATCAGCTTCCCCGGTATGTCCGTGGTTTACGTCCAGCTGGACGGCAACGTGAAGGACAAAACCCGCCAGTTCTCCGACATGAACCTGAAGCTGAACCAGTTGCGGTTGCCGCAGGGCGCCGGACCAATCGTGTTTAACAGCGATTTCGGCGACACGGCAGCGTTGATGTTGACCGTCGCGAGCCCAAACGCTTCCCCCACCGAGATCGCGCTGCGGGCGCAGTCAGTTCGCAGGGCAATCGAACGAGTCCGGGGCGAAGAACCGAAACATGCCTCTGAGTCCAGAGTGAGCATTGTCAGCTCGTTCCCGATGTCAATCTCCGCGGACCTGGTTCGGCAGAACTTCCAGACCATCGTCATGCTAGGGATTGACGCAAAGGTCTTGAGCGATCCTCATTTTTTCGAAGGACCGGGGTATGTAGGCGCCGATGTTGTTTCTACGCTCGACGATGCTGCCCTTAGAATGACCGGACAAAGGCTCATCGAGCAGCGGCTGCACCGCTCCGAGATCCATCCCGACGTATGGCTTGCCGCCTACATTCGTGACCCGGCGAATACGGAGAAATGTTTGGCAGAAGTTGCCGGGGCAAAGTATTCGTACCGACAGCTCGATGATTACACCGAACTCATCCAACGCACATTGCAGGGCGTGCCGGAAGTTTCGAAGGTTGCCCGCTCGGGCGTGCTGCAGGAGCAGATTTTTCTCGACTATTCGCAGCAACGGCTGGCGCAGTATGGTTATGACCCATCGAAATTGAAGGAGCTACTTTACGCCCAGAACATCACCCTGCCCGCCGGCTCGCTCGAAGCCGGTTCGAAGAACGTTGTTATTGACCCTTCAGGACTCTTCGCCACGCCCCAAGCCATCGGCAACGTGGTGATCGGTGTTTCGAGTTCTGATAGTCCTGTTTACCTGCGAGACCTGGTAGACATCTCTCGCGCATATCAAAGCCCGCCGCAGTTCCTGAATTATCTTAGCTGGCACGACTCCAACGGGAACTGGACCCGCAGCCGTGCCGTGACGCTGGCCATCAACATGCGGGATGGCCAGCAGATCGCAATGTTTGGAAGCCATGTAACAGAGGCGCTCGAAACCGTAAAACGGTATCTCCCGGAAGATTTGATCATGGTCCACACCTCGGACCAGCCGCTCCAGGTTAAAGAGAACATCGATCTTTTCATGGACGCACTCTACGAGGCGATCGGCTTGGTTGTCATTGTTTCGCTGATCGGCTTCTGGGAATGGCGCTCTGCCCTGCTGATGGCAATCTCGATTCCGATCACCCTGGCTATGACCTTCGGCATGATTTACCTGCTCGGGATTGATATCCAGCAGGTGTCGGTCGCGTCGCTGATCATTGCCCTCGGCTTACTGGTTGACGACCCTGTTGTGGCGGGCGATTCCATCAAACGCATGCTTGCGGAGGGCTATCCGCGGATCGTTGCGCCGTGGCTCGGACCGACGAAAATCGCCACCGCCATCATGTACGCGACGATCACGAACATCGTCGCCTATCTACCCTTCCTTATGGTGACCGGCAATACAGGCGAGTTCCTTTACAGCCTGCCTATCGTCATGACCTGCGCGCTGCTCGCATCGCGCCTGGCTTCGATGACGTTCATTCCGCTACTTGGCTATTACATCTTGCGGCCGGACAAAAAGCCGGAGAAGCCCATTGAAGTGCGCAGGACAACCGGCTTCACCGGGCAATACGCCCGCGTCGCCCGATGGGCGATGGAACACCGCTGGAAGTTTGCGCTCGGATCGCTGATGTTCATCATCGTCAGCGGATTGTTCTTCACCAAACTGAAAAGCTCCTTCTTTCCTGATGACGTGCAGTACTGGTCCTACGTGGATGTCTGGTTGCCGAACGACGTCAACCTGCAGGCCACAGACGAAGCGGCGCGACAGGTTGAGCAGATCATCCGCGAGCAGGCAGTCGAGTTTGGGAAAAAACATCCTGACCACAAAGAGCACTCGGCAAACATTCTCCACTACCTTACCACCTGGGTCGGAGGTGGAGGTCCGCGCTTCTGGTTCTCGCTATCGCCGCAAGCCCAGCAACTGAACTACGCCCAGGTGCTCGTCGAGGTATCGGAGAAGGAGATCACGCCCGAGTTCGTGGATCAGGTGCAGCCTGTATTGTCGGCCCGATTGCCGGGGGTACGATGCGATGTCCGCCAGTTGCAGACCAATCCCGTTAACTATCCGATTGAGGTGCGAGTCGCCAGCACGGCCGACGTTGGCAAGATCAATTCCGCCGAGAACATCCGCACCATGCGGCGGTTGGCGAACCAGGTGGAAGAGATCCTGCGTTCGGCGGCGGAGTCGCAGCGCGTGCGAAATGAATGGCAGCACGAGAGCTCACAGGTGACATTGAAGATCGATCCCGATCGCGCCAATTTGGCCGCCATCACCAACATGGACGTTGCCAACTCCGCCACCAGCGCCATGAGCGGGGTCCCTGTAACGACGCTGCAGGAAGGCGACAAGAACATCCCTGTGCTCGTTCGGCTTCGCGGCGATGAGCGCTCCAGCCTCTCCGATATCCAGAATCTTTATGTCTACTCGTCGCAGACTTCGAATAAAGTTCCTCTCATGCAGGTTTCTTCGATCGAAAATATTTTGGTGACCACCCGCATCATCCGGCTCGATCACTTCCGCACCATGTCGATTTATGCGTTTCCGGCTCCGGGCCACCTCGCGTCGGAGGTCATGGCGGTTGCCCTCCCCAAGCTGAAGCAAATGCAGAGCAATATGCCGCCTGGCTTCACGTTGAACATCGGCGGGGAGTACGACAAGCAGAAAGAAGGCTTTCGCGATCTGACCGTCGTGTTGCTCATCTCGGTTTCATGCATTTACCTCGCCTTGTTATTCCAATTCAATAACGCGATCAAGCCGCTCTTGGTGTTCGGAGCTGCACCTTACGGCGTCGCCGGCGCTGTCATCGCTTTGTGGATCATGAACGCTTCTTTCGGGTTCATGGCCTTTCTCGGCATCGCCAGCCTCATTGGCGTGATCGTCAGCCACGTGATCGTCCTATTCGACTTCATCGAGGAGATGCATGCCAAGGGCAAGCCGTTCGAAGAAGCCATCATTGATGCCGGCATCATTCGACTGCGCCCGGTGATGATCACCGTCGGCGCAACCGTGCTGGCGCTCGTTCCACTAGCCATGCACGGCGGTCCGCTGTGGCAGCCGCTCTGCTACGCGCAGATCGGCGGCCTCACCGTCGCGACCTTCATAACCCTTCTCATGGTACCGGTGCTGTACGCGATTGCGGTGCTGGATCTGAAGGTTCTGAGTTGGGAAACCGTGGAGGAAGAGCCCAAGACAGAACAGGCCAGCGCGGCTTCAGCGTTCAACTAATCGCCGCCGCTCTGCTTCCTGGAATGACTCAGGACAGGACCACGGGATGATTCCTTCCGGCAAGAATAAAGTTCTGTAAGAGCAGCACTTCTCCGACGGCCGGAATTGCCGAGCCTGAACTAGCTAACCCCACCACAAGCCTGTTATCGCGCTTTCGGCTACGGCTGGGAGTGAGTTCCTCTCCTCAGAAACTCGCCCGCGCCGGGGCGGCCCAGAAATTCGTCGCCTTGCACGATGACGCGGCCGCGCGACAGCACCACATCCGGGATGCCGGTCACGCGAATGCCCTCGAACATGGAGTAATCCACCCGCATGTGGTGGGTGGCGGCGCTGATGGTGTGCTGGCGGTTGGGATCGAAGATGACCAGATCGGCGTCGCTGCCGGTGGCAATGGTTCCCTTGCGCGGATAGAGTCCGAAGAGCTTGGCCGGGGTGGTCGAGACCAGCTCCACGAAGCGATTCACGCTGAAGCGCCCCTGGGCGACTCCGCCGGAGTAGATCAGGCTCAGGCGATGCTCGATTCCCGGGCCGCCGTTGGGGATCTTGGTGAAGTCGTCGCGTCCCAACTCCTTCTGCTCCTTGTAGCAGAACGGGCAATGGTCGGTGGAAACCACTTGCAGGTGATCGCGCTTCAACCCGTTCCAGAGCTTCTCCTGGTGCCACTTTTCGCGCAGCGGAGGTGTGAAGACGTACTTCGCTCCTTCAAATCCCGGCACGTCGAAGTTCTCGATGGAAAGATAAAGGTATTGCGGACAAGTCTCGCCGTACACCGGAAGTCCTCGATCGCGCGCCTCGCGAACTTTTTCCAGCGCTTCGTAGCAGCTCATGTGGACGATGTAGATGGGCGCACCCGCCATCTCGGCCAGCGCAATAGCGCGCGCTGTGGCTTCGGCTTCCGCCGTCGTCGGCCGGGTCAGAGCGTGGTACTTAGGCGCCTTCTTACCCTCGGCCAGCGCCTGCTGCACGATGACATCAATCGCGCCGCCATTTTCAGCGTGCACGCAGACCAAGCCGCCATTCTTAGCGGTTGCGCGCAGGGCCCGAAAGATGCTGGCGTCGTCCAGCATGAAGATTCCGGGATAAGCCATGAAGAGCTTGAAGCTGGTGACGCCTTCACGCACCAGAGCGTTCACTTCGTCGAGCTGTGCGTCGGGCAGGTCGGTGATGATGCAATGAAACGCGTAGTCGCACACCGCCTTGCCGGAAGCCTTCTGCATCCAGGTGTCGAATGCAGTGCGCAGCGACTGGCCCTTGTACTGGATGGCGAAGTCGATGAGCGTCGTGGTGCCGCCGAAAGCCGCCGCGCGCGTGCCAGTTTCGAAGTCGTCTGCGCTGGTCGTGCCGCCGAAAGGCATGTCGAGGTGGGTATGAACATCAATGCCGCCGGGGAAGACGTACTTGCCTCTCGCGTCGATGAGCTTGCCAGCGTTCTCGCGGGGCAGTTGATGGCCGACGGCGGCGATCTTGCCGTCGCTGATGGCGACATCGCCCTTGTAGGTGTCGGCTGCGGTAACGACGTTGCCGTTTGTGATGATGGTGTCAAAGGCCATATGAATTCCTCGCTTGCGCCTCAAGCGATTTTTGAATTGGTGTTTCCGGCAAGCTCGGGTAGTACGCACCTTCAGACCCGTGTTGGCGCGCGTAACTGCCGTTGGCTTACGCCGCTATCGGCCACCCTCAACGGCGGAAGCGGTTCTCTTAAGTTGACGCTAGACGCGGCGCTAAACCGCCTACTACCCGGGCCTCGCGGACAGAGTAATTCTGAAACCGCAATAGAAAGAGGCAGGCTTATGCTAAACTCCCGAACTTGCGGTCGTCGATTGTGGCATCAATGAGGAGATGAGATTTGCAGTTCGGTATCACTTTAAAACCCGACATGACGGTGGAGAGGATGATCGCGCTCACCCGCCAGGCGGAGGACGCCGGCTTCCGGTATGGCTGGATCTTCGACTCCCACATCCTGTGGCTGGAACCGTACCCGCTGCTGACGCTGATGGCGGCAAACACGTGGAACATGCATCTCGGCACCTGCGTGACCAATCCCGCCGTTCGCGACATCACGGTGACGTCGAGTTTGTTCGCTACGCTGAACGTAATCTCGAACAATCGCATGGAGTTGGGCATCGGCCGGGGCGACAGTTCGCGGCGGGTATTGGGCAAAAAGCCGGTGCCAGTGGCCCACCTGGAACAGGCGGTGCAAACGTTCCGTGAGCTGACCTCGGGAAAGCAGTCGGAATATGAGGGTCAACCCACGCAGCTTACATGGGCAACTGGCGCGCCTCCGGTGTGGATCGCGGGTTACGGGCCGAAAGTACTGGAGATGGCCGGCAGAATCGCCGACGGCGTCATTTTGCAGTTTGCTGAGCCCGACCTCATCGAATGGTGCCTCGGGTTCGTCAAGCAGGGAGCCAAGGCGGCCGGAAGGGACATGCGTAGTATCGAGGTCATGTCGGCCGCTCCGGTTTGGGTTTCCGACAATCTCAAGATGGCGCGAGAACACGTGCGCTGGTTCCCTGCTCTGGTTTCCAACCATGTGGTGGACCTGGTATCGCGTTACAAGCCCGAAGAGCTGCCGGTCGCGCTCACGTCGTATGTACGCAATCGTGGCAAGTACGATTACCTGCACCATTGCGAGGTCGAGAGCAGCAACGCAAATTTTGTTTCGGACGAGGTTGTTGATCGCTTTTGTCTGGTCGGGCCGGTCGAGGCGCACGTTGCTAAGCTGCGGGAGTTGGAGCGAGTTGGGGTCACGCAATTCAACATTTATCTGATGTGCGGCGAAGAAGAAGGTACGCTGGAAACGTACAAGAAGGAAGTGCTGCCCAGCTTCCAGTCGGAGGTTGCAAAGGCGACATCGTAAGACTACGTTTCCTCCGGCAGAGAAAGGTCCGGCTGCCGCTGCGACTTCATCAATCCGTAGTAGCTGACGAACGATACGCCGAAGCCGACAAACCACGAGTAGTCGTACAAAACCCGCAGTGAGGGGATCATCAGCCCAACCAGCGCTATTCCCGCTCCCAGCGCCAGCGCAGCCAGGCCGGGCCAGTTGAAGCCACTGAAATACTCATATACGCCGCCGCGCAGGTAGAGGTCATCCACCAGAAGCACGCGCCTGCGCACGAGGAAGTAGTCGCAGATCATGATGCCAGCGACCGGTCCTAGGAATGCGGCGTAGCCGCCGAGCCAACCGAGGATGAAAGTCTTGTAGTTCGCCAGCAGCTTCCACGGCATCAGCGCGATTCCCACGAAGCAGGTAATCACGCCGCCGATGCGAAAGCTGATCTTCCGTGGCCACAGGTTTGAGAAGTCGTTGGCCGGTGAAACAACATTCGCGCCGATATTCACGTTTAGCGTCGCCAGCAGAATGGCCAGCAGGGAAATCACCACGGCCACAGGCGAATGAAACCGGCTCAGCAGTTGTACCGGGTCCCAGATTGCAGTGCCGTAGATGACTACCGTTGCCGATGTCACGAGAATACCTATCAAGGAATACAGCGTCATGGTGGTCGGCAACGCAAGCCCCTGCCCAATCGCCTGTTGCCGCTGGCTGCGCGCAAAGCGCGTGAAATCTGGGATGTTGAGGGATACCGTCGCCCAAAAACCGACGGTGCCGTTCAGCGCTGGTATCAGGAACTTCAAGAAGTCCGGAAAACTGGAGAAGCGCGATCGGGCCGACAGAATCGGCCCGAACCCGCCCGCCGTGCGGTAAGCCCACACCAACAGAATGATGCCCACTCCCATAAGAATGGGCGCGCTGATCCCCTGCAGGAAGCGAATGTATTCGATCCCTTTCAGAATGACCGCGAGATTGATGAGCCAGAAAAACACGAAGCACAACGCTGTGCCATAGCTGAAGTCCTTCCATGCAGGATACAGCGTTGCCACTAGCGTGCTGATGGCCTCGCCGCCGATCCAGGTCTGGATGCCAAACCATCCGCAAGCTACCAGCGCTCGCAGGACCGCCGCGACGTTCGCCCCCAGCACCCCAAACGAAGCACGCGCCAGTACCGGAAACGGTATGCCGTAGCGCGCTCCCGGATGCGAGTTCAACAGCATGGGAACGAGCACGATGGTATTGCCGAGGAACACCGTCGCCACCGCCTGTTTCCAGTTCATTCCGCCCTGGATCAGGCCTCCCGCCAGCATGTAGGTCAGGATGTTGACGGACATCGAGACCCACAGTGCCGCAAAGTTGTAGGTCCCCCAAGTCCTGCGCTCCTTGCTCGCAGGAGCGAGGTCGGGGTTGTAGAGCGGACTCGCCTCAATCCGTCCAGATGGTGGCTGGGTATTCATCGCATTAGTCGGCCGCCGCTGCCTGCCCGGTCTGGGCGGTTAATGGCCCATAGGTTTCGGGACGCCGGTCGCGGAAAAACTGCCAGACTTTCCTCACCTCAAGAATCATGTCAAGGTCGAGATCGGCGACCAGCACCTCGTCCTTGTCGCGACTGGCCTGCGCCACGATCTTGCCCCGTGGGTTGCAGAAGTAGCTCTTCCCATAGAACTCGCCGATACACCACGGCTTTTCCCTTCCCACGCGGTTGATGGCGCCAACGAAGTAGCCATTGGCCACCGCGTGCGCCGGCTGCTCCAGTTCCCACAGGTACTCGGAAAGTCCGGCGACTGTGGCCGAGGGGTTAAAGACAATCTCCGCTCCATTCAATCCCAGAATGCGCGCGCCTTCCGGAAAGTGGCGGTCGTAGCAGATGTACACTCCTACGCGCGCGTGCTTGGTCTGGAAAACAGGATAGCCGAGGTCGCCTGGAGTGAAGTAGAACTTCTCCCAGAATCCTGGATGACAGTGTGGAATATGGTGCTTGCGGTACTTGCCGAGGTAGGTTCCGTCAACATCAATGACCGCCGCGGTATTGAAGAACACGCCGGGCATGTGTTCTTCGTAGACCGGTACGACGATGGCCATCCGATGCTTGGCCGCGATCTTCTGCATCAGCTTGGTGGTGGACCCATCGGGGACGCGTTCCGTGAGCTCATACCAGCGGATGTCCTGCTCGGCGCAGAAATAAGGGCCGTAGAACAGCTCCTGCAGGCAAAGCACTTTGACCTTCTTCCGTGCCGCCTGTTCGATAAGCTTTACGTGCTTGTCAATCATGGCCTGCTTGACTTCGGACAGGGAGTGTTTGTCACCAAGCACATTACAGGATTGAATAAGGCCAAAGCGCACAATCCGGGACATGGAGACCTCCGAAACAGGGACTATAACAGACATCCACGTCTTCTCTAGCTTATCTCTGCTGGGTTTCCCTGCTTGTCTGGCTTTGCAGCCCGTCGTCCGACTCCCGACGCGAACAATTGAATTCCGCTATAACCTATCAACCAATAACAAGTCGTCATCTTGATCTCTCGTTGAAAATTCTGCGGAAGCAAGTTTTAACGGGTTGCTCACATTCTGAGGCAAGCCGTTCATCCCAGAGCGGGTCGCGATCAATTGTGCTAAAGACTCTTCGATTGTTCCGAGTCGGGGAGCCGAAGGACTGTTTTGGGCGTGAGATGTTTCGACGTCTTCTGGTGCGCACCATACTGGCGGACTCGTACTCCGCGGGCTCAGTGTGGTGGGATAGACTGCTCTTCGAGAAACGACGGAATTGGGGATGGTTCAAAACATTTGAACTCTCAACCGGGTTCTTGCGCGTACCACAAATTCAGTAGCAATATCTAGCGGGTCATGGAGGTCTAGAATGCGTTACCTCGCCGCATCTCTGGTGCTGCTGTTAGCTTTAAGCGCATTGGCTGGCGACTCACAGTCCGCCGGCGACAATTTGACTGCAGCCGTTACCCGAATGGCTCGTATTGGCCGATGCGGATCGCCCAGCTTCTCTCCCGACGGCAAGTCCCTGGCCTTTGTCTGTGACATGAGTGGCATACCGCAGGTGTGGACAGCTTCTTCCCAGGGTGGGTGGCCGAACCTGGTTACCACTCTGAACGATCCTGTCAGCCAGGTAGAGTGGTCTCCGACTAGCGATTGGCTTGCGCTCTCCGTGGCTCCTGGTGGAGGAATGAATACCCAGATCTACCTTGTTCGTCCTGATGGCACAGCACTGAAACGCTATACGCGCGGCGACAAGGATAACAACTGGCTCGGCCCCTGGACATACGACGGTTCAGGCATCATGATCTTGTCCAACATCCGCGACAGCGCTGCGATGGATTCTTATCTGCTCGCAGTGCCCGACGGCACAATGGATCTGATCGCGCGCAATCCTGGTATCGGCAATGTTCAGGATATGAGCCGCGACAATCATATGGCGCTTGTCTCGCGCATGCAGAGCCGCGGCAGCAATGACATTTACCTGGTCGAAACGAGCAGCGGCCATGAGACCAATCTCACCTCCCATCAGGGCCCGGGAGAGTTCTCAGCTCAGTTTTCCTCCGACGCCCGCACCGTATACCTAGCTTCCAACAAGGACCGCGACTTGTCCGTCTTTGCCAAAGAGACTCTCGGACCCAACGGCGAAGCCGGCCCCATTCAGGTCATCGCCGCTCGTGACGGTGCTGAACTGGACAACTTTCGTATCAACGAGCAAGGCACGCAGGCTGTGTTGATTTGGAACGTCGCGGGTAAATCTGAGCTGGCGTTTGTCGATCTTAAAACCGAGAAGATGACACCTGGCCCGGCCCTTCCAACTGAATTGGCTTTCTCCCCAAGGTTCTCGCGCGACGGTACCCAGCTAACACTTGTGCTTAATGGCGCCGCAGAACCTTCTGATGTGGGTACTCGACATCGCGAGCCGCCATTTTCGCCAGATCACGCACAGCCCCCACACTGGCGTCAACCTTAATGGCCTGGTGCGCCCGAAACTAATGCACTACACCGCTTTCGATGGGCTACCACTGAGCGGTTGGTTGTGGTTGCCGAAGCAATGGATCCACCCGGTCCCGTTGTTCTTAGCTTTCACGGAGGACCCGAAGGCGAGGAACTGCCCAGCTTCCGCAGTGACTACCAAGCACTGCTCATGGAGGGCATCGCCGTTTTCGCTCCAAACGTGCGCGGCTCCACCGGATTCGGCAAGCGTTTCGTCAATCTGGACAACGGCGAATTGCGTGTCAACGCGGTGAAAGACATCCAGTCCTCTGCCGATTACCTCGTTGCCAACAAAATAGGCGATCCGAAACGCCTCGGCGTAATGGGTGGCTCGTATGGAGGCTACATGACGATGGCCGGTCTCACCCAATACCCCGATCTCTTCAAAGCCGGTGCTGACCTTTTCGGCATTGTTAACTTCGAGACTTTTTTCGCTAACACTGAGCCCTGGATGGCGGCTATCTCGACTATTGAGTATGGTGATCCAAAGACCCAGGCCGCCATGTTGCGCCAGCTTTCACCGATCAATAAGTTAGATCAGGTAAGGGCAGCCACGAACGTATTGCACGGTGCAAATGACACCAATGTACCGGTCGTCGAGGCCGAACAGGTGGTCAACAATCTCAAACAGCGTGGCGTCCCAGTGCAATATGTTCTCTTTCCGGATGAAGGACACGGCTGGCGCAAGGTCAACAATCGCATCCGGTCGACGGTCGAAATCACCCTGTGGTTCGTGAAATATCTGAAAGAGCCGGGACAGCCGTAAGCTCAAGGTGACGACTCAACCAAGTGATCCGGCGCTCCAGGTTTCCACCGCTCTCTCGAACTCGGCATCTGTTCACATGGCAGCGCGAGCAGGTTCGTGGGGGCTAGTCTCCTCGGAAGCCCGTCCGGGAAATGTTCCAGGGACCGACTGTTTGTGGATAAGTCCTCGGTAACCGCGCAGGGGGCGTGTTTGGCCCGCGAGATGGACACGCGCAATGTCTCCACGGATGAGGATCATAGACTGTTCCTAGCCAAGATCACATTAGATTAATTAGGGGGCGTGGGCGGCAACGACGGCAACGTCTGCAATGTTGTCGCCTTTTTTTAGGGATGGGACCGCGTTGATGTGCAGGATGACACCGGAGACTGGAGCACGGGCTTCGAGTATAGGTTTGCCGAAGTAGTCAGTGACGAAGCCGATTTTCATGCCCTCCTGAACATAGGTACCACGCTTCACAAGCGGGTACCAGATGCCGGGGCCGTCGGACAAGACATCCACGACTCTGTCGAGCCAGACGGGATTCTCGATGGGCCGAGGGTCTCCTGAAAGCATTTTGAGAGCGCGCATGGTGCTGAATGTCCCGTCGACGAGGAGGGCGACGTCATCCGCTTCGACGGTGCCCGCATACCCAGCTTCGACGACGATGGAAGGTTTGCCGCGAGCAGTAGAGGTGTTGTCGAGGTAGCGGGTGGCGGCAAGGTCGGTGGGACGGTCGCGCCATATAATGATGTGGTCGAGTCCAAAGGCGAGGACCATCTTTTTGGATATTTGGTCTTGGGCCGCTTTGCCAGTGGGTGCCCAGTACGAGTAGGGGCGGAGGCTCTCGTCGAGATCACCGCCGTGGTAGTCGATAAGATAATCGCATCGGTCGACGACTTGTTTGGTGATAAGAAAGGACGCACGTTCAGTTTGCGTCCCATCGGCTTTCCCGGGGTAGAAGCGATTCATGCTCTTGTTATCTATGGGGTTAACGTGAGGGACCTTTTGTTCGAACGATTGAATGTTGACGATCGGGACAAGGATAACGGTGCCGGCGATCTGAGAGGGATCAAGGAGGTTGATGAGTTTTTCAATCGCGATGATGGAGGTGTATTCAGTACCGTGGGCGCCAGAGACCAGGGCCAGGACAGGACCGGGCTTTTCGCCGTTGATGACAATGACGGGAATATTGGTAGCAGCATCGACACCAGCCGGGACTTGCAGGTAGCCCGTTGATTTTTGGCCTGGAGCGGCAGAGGCAGTGCCGATAGAAAAAGACGAAGCCTGCGCATGGGCGAACAGTGGGAATAACAGAAAGACTCCGGACGCAGCACACGTCCGAGCAAAAGACCGAAGCATAGATCCTCCCTAAAATGGGTGAGGATACCGCGAGGGGAATGATTTGAGCAATGCACAGAGACTCGCTGAGTGGGCCAAAACGACCAACGACCTTTGTTGAGCGAGCCATACTCGCCGCCGCGCGTCGTGATGAGCATGTGCGCCAGCGCATTCGTAGCAAACCATTGTCGCAGCGCTCCGCCGTAGAGGCCATTGGGGACATCGTCCACCACCCAGAGTTAAGGCTTGCCTTCGCTAGTGGTTTTGCGAGCTAGAGCACCCTCGACTTGTTGCTCCGTCATTCCCGTGCGTGTCGATGCCCAACCGCTCAGCCATCCGCCGCACTTGGTCGGTGCGCAGCGCTTCTCTTTGCTCGGGCCCCAACGAAGCCAAAAGGCGCCGCCCCGATTAGCTGATCCGCAAGCTGAACGTCGATGCTGGGATGGTTATCGCCGGCATCGTTGAAACTATCGACGACCTACTTCATTTGGCGCCCTGGGTATTTGCCGTGCCCATTTTTGTCGTCAGGTATGCAGTGAAACTATATGTATTCTTAGACGATTCTGCTAGCCTTTAAGCCGTCTATTCCAACGGTTGCGGATTAGCCGAGGCGCGCCATGGCATCTCCTTCAATCGAAGGCCCAATTCTGCCCTGTGTCGATCACGCACTGCCCTACTCCATCATCTTCGAAGAACATCGTGCGAGGCGTCCCCACGACCTGCTTTTCGCTACCCTGGAAGCGCTTCCCGAATTTGGCCCTGCCCCCGTAACGTCCAACGGATGGAACGACTTGGTGAAGGGGTGGAACACTGCGACCAAGTTATTGGCCGAACGGCGGAAAGAGCTGGCTGACCTGGAAAAGACACTCGCCGGGATCGATGCGGATGTCAAGGCTCAGAGTGACGAGCAGGCCAAAGCAGACGCCCATCACAAGGCGGTCGAAGAAGTCGAAACTACGCGTAAGAGTTACCACGATCGAATTTGGGTGCTGTTCAATGCCCCTCTTGAGGCACCTGCAAAGGCGATACAAGACTTGGAGAGTCGGCTTGAAACTCTGTACCGCCAGGCTACAGGCTTGCGGATTCTGTTGGCCGACCTGGATTCGAAACAATTTAAGAACATCGACTTAACGGCTTTGTTCACAGATCTGGATAAGAAAAAAGCTCTCATTGAAAGACAGCGCGACCAGTTGCAAGAAGAGTTGGCCGACTGGCGGCAGGAGTACAGCAGGATTCAAGAGCAGCTTTGGCGCCCATTGACTACCCACGCCAACCTCGTAATTGCTGCTTACGTTATGTTGAAGCAGAAGAAGGCCGAACCTTCAAAAGTTCATGTACCCTTCAATTCCTTGGAGGAATACGAGTTTCGAGAGAAAGAAAGACAGCAGGCGATCGTCGCTATCGAACTGCAGTGCAAGAGACTGGAAGAACCGTTACGCCGTATTCTCCACAGCATGAATTGCACGGCAGTCTGCTTGTCCGGCGGCGGAATCCGCAGTGCCAGTTTTTCGCTCGGCGTCTTGCAAGGATTATCACGCTTCAGTACCAGCAGAACATCAACCACGCCTCCCTCGGGCAAGAACTGTCCGGAAGCTCAACCTTCGACTGATTCGCTCATGGGCAGCCTGGACTACCTCTCTACTGTTTCGGGGGGATGCTACATAGGTAGCTGGCTGATGGCTTGGGCGCGGCGGATAACTTACTGCAACGTGATTGCGCAATTATCGTCTGCGGCCGACACTTCCGGAGATCCAGAGCCTCGTCCGATACGGCATCTGCGGGAGTACACCAGTTATCTGGCGCCGAATTACGGCTTCAGCATCGACAGCCTCACGTTGGCTGCCATTGTGATGCGTAATATGCTTCTCAACTGGCTCATGCTGGTTCCGGCCGTCGTTGCTCTGTTGTGTGTACCTCGGTTCGTCTTGTACTGGTCCTATCGTGCCACAGAGTGGGCCGCGCCGAGGGAAGTTGTGACCGTGTACTTCTGGGTGGCAATGGTCATCGCCTGCGTACTGATTGGAATAGCGGCGCGGTTTGCTGCCAAGCACATGGCGTTTCCCCGGGAGCTTGGTATGGCGGCAGCATCCAAAGCAAAACGGATCCTGGAACCGCGTAGTGTGAAGTTGTTCGTGGTACTACTCTTCTTCTCAGCCTGGGTTCTCGGCGAAATGTGGCTCTTGAGTCAAGTCCTCAGTCAAGCCGCTAATATGTACACCCCAGAGCCGCGAGGGTACCTCGCGGTATTGTGGATTCTATCCAGCATCCCTCCACTGATGGTCTCCTGGCACCGGGCCCGCAATGCTTTGTCAGGCGCAAACACACTTTTCAACCGCCCTGGCGCTTTGACGACGGACTCTCCCTGGCTGCGGGTGAGGAGCCTGCGTCTGGTCGGTTCCTATGTCGCACCTTTCGCTGCGGGTTCTGTCGCCATGCTGTTGCTCTGGGGTGCAGGAGACCTCTTCGCGCACCATTTGTTCACAGCCGGTGAGAGGATTTCTGAGACCGTAAAAGACGTGTCCATCCTGACCATTATTCCCACTGTTCTATTCGTGTTGATGGTCGCTTCCGGAGTTCTTTCGGGCTTGCTCAGCAATATTGAGCGCGAAGAGGAGCGCGAGTGGTGGTCGCGCGCTGGAGGCGTGTTGATGGCCCTGGTGCTGGGGTGGCTGGGAGTGTGCGCAATCGCTTTCTTTGGCCACCAGGCTCTGCGATGGGGAAAGATAACGACGCTGGCAGCGGTCGGCCTGTCAACTGGCTATCTCGGCAGCCTCGGCGGCCTGAGTGCAGCCACTGCCTCAGGCTTAAAGAGAGTTAAGACGGAACAGCTCACCAAGGCGCAGCGATTTCTGGCCGATCATGACTTGATCACTCCTACCCTCTGTAGTGTTGCACTGCTTTGCCTGGCTGTGCTCTTCGGCGCCCTTACTTCCTGGTTGGGTGACGCTCTGCAGAACATCACTGCACGCGACAAAAGCCCATTCGGGTCATACCCTATCGTGGAATTCGCCCACCAGCATTCGGTCTTGTGTGTTTTCGTTGTGGCTCTCCTAAGCGCGTGGCTGGCCAACTTTTTCATCAACGTCAACACTTTTTCCCTCCATGGTATGTATCGCATGCGGCTTACGCGCGCGTACCTCGGCGCTTCCAACCTCTCACGCCAGCCTAACCCGTTCACCAACTTCGATCCTACCGACAACCTGCACGAGGCCGTCCTGCCCAGCGATGGCAGCGCACCTCTACACGTCATCAATGCTGCTCTCAACCTGGTAGCCACCCGCAACCTCGCGTGGCAGCAGCGCAAGGCTGAACCTTTCACGTTCACTCCAATGCATTGCGGATGCTGGCGCATCGGGTACGCCCGAACGGCTCAGTACGGAGGCTACCGCGGTGTACGCCTTGGGACGGCCATGGCCATTAGCGGAGCGGCCGTTAATCCGAATATGGGGTACCACTCGTCTGCCCTCGTCAGACTGCTGATGACGTTCTTTAATGCCCGTCTGGGTTGGTGGCTTCCCAATCCAGGATGGCCGAACATCGCGCAGAAGCGACTCGAAGAAGTAGTCTTCTCGCCGTCAGGCACCCTCCAACTGAACAGCGAGAACGTGAAGGACGAGGCAGTCGACTTTTTGCAACAGGCTGGACCGACTCTCGGATTGGCGCCGCTTATCGCCGAAGCGCTTGGGCGCACCAGCGACCGTTCGAGGTTTATCGAGCTTTCCGATGGTGGCCACTTCGAGAATCTCGGCCTATACGAGATGGTATTGCGTCGCTGCCGCACCATAATCCTGGTAGATGCTGCTGCCGACGCTGATTACGAGTTCGAAGATCTCGGTGATGCCGTGCGGAAGATCTATATCGACCTTGGCATCCCCATCATTTTTCCGGATTTCCGCGCTGGCCTGCCCATGAAGCGAGACAAAGACAAAGGATTTGACACCTCAAACCTCTATTGTTTCAGCGGAAAGATTGACTACGGCTGTATCGATGAAGGTGCGCTACCGGGAAGGCTGATTGTCTTCAAGCCCGTACTTAACGGCAGCGAACCCGCAGATATCCGTGCCTATGCGTTGACTCACAAGATGTTTCCGCACGAGAGCACGATGAACCAGTTTTTCAACGAATCGCAATTCGAAAGCTATAGGCATCTCGGATCATGGGCTGTCGACACGATTATCAAAGAACACCCCGATCGAAGCAAGAACACGATGCAGGCATTCGTGGCAATTGCCGCACAATATACTAAGACGAGGACAGAATGGGCCGCACGGGCAAGGACCGCAATTTAGAGCCTGTAACAAAACCCTTCCCAGATTTGGAGCGGCCACTTGTCCGATTAGGGCGTCAACCGGATCTGATCAATTTCCACCGGTGCGGGCTCCCGTATCCCAATTTCGGGAATTACGATGTCTATTCTCTAATGCTGTGGTGGGCTTAGTGCTACCTCGCGGTAACGGTTCCACGATCGGGCATAAAGTCCACACGCCACCAATCCCTGTTTTTGGGGATAAAACAGATTGGCGAGGCAGCCGGTCTAACTCCGGCCGCCCTGCCACCTGACTCAACTGCCTGTCAGAGAAGATCCGGCCCAGTCGTATTAACGGTGATGCGTGTTGCGGCGATCACACCGACAATGTGTGACCACAACCTTGTTGAACGACAGTCGTGGCTCGGAGCAGTACCACTGAATGAATTCATCAATGGCGTGTCGATAGCCACGCTTGGACTCGGGGGAACGAAGGCTGTCCAGGACCGCCGATTTGCTGTGATCCGGATCAGGAAGACCGAGTTTTGTCTTGGGCCTCTTTGGTGTTGGGGATTTTCCCTTGCCGTGTCTGCTCATTCCAGCCGCCTCCACCGCGGCTGGCCAAGAGCCTACCCCTGCTCACTGGCGCATTGGGCGTTATAGGGCCAAGTTAGCGGGACGCGGACTTCTCGGGAGCAATCTTCCAGAACGCGCTGCTGCCCGTGACAGAAGGATGTTACACAAGGCCGATCTAGTCACCGCCGATTTTTTGCACTCGCCTGGCTAACCGACTGGAACCACGCTTGTCCAAGTTCCATAGAGGCTCTGCTCACCGCACCCGTCAGGCGTCGCCGGGTTGCACGTGTGGTTGACCTGAAGGTTTCCGCCTCCTCAAGAAGGCGGGTTAGAGCTAGACAAATTGAGGAGAGTTACGCTAATGAGACCAGTACGAATGTTCTTGCTGTTGACGGTGCTCATCTTTGCTGTGACGGCCTTGGGACAGGGCACTAAGAGCACCGCAGCGGGCGCACCTCAAGCGCAAGAGCCGACCATCGCGGCAATTGTTGACCGCGAGATCAGCAACGTGGAAAAACAACTTCTGGATGTGGCTGAAGCCATGCCGGAAGAGAAGTACAACTTTACTCCGGAGGGGTTGAACATCCCTGGCGATGACTACAAAGGTGTGCGCACGTTTGCGGGGCAGGTCAAGCATGTTGCCGCTTCTAACTATTTCATCTGGTCTCCGCTGACTGGGGACAAGATGCCAGAAGGCTTGAAGGACGGCAATGGTCCGCAAAGCATTAAGACAAAGGCTGAGATCATTAGCTTTCTGAAAGATTCATTTGCACTGGGTCACAAGGCGGCGGCTACATTGACTACTGAGAACATGTTGCAGACGCCGGGGAGTAGCAAATCAACCCGCCTGCGCTTGGCTGTGTTTGGCGTCGAGCACGCATTCGATCACTACGGACAGCTGGTGGAGTATTTGCGGATGAATGGAATCGTACCGCCCGCCAGCCGGCGACAGTCAGACTGATTGCCGGGTTCTTGCAGATTGGACTGCCCAGGGCGGAAGCCAGAAGTCCGCTTGTTGGGAAGAGACCTTGTTATCCGGACTCACTCCCGAGAAACGCCGTCCAAAGAAATCACCTGAAGTCGGCTACGTTTCGTTGTGCCCAGCTACTCGGGACGAGTTCAGGTAAGAGAGCGGAACGGGCGTTATACGGCCAGTTGAAAGGAAAGCATTCGTAAACACTGGCCGACAAGGCGGGAATTATTTCCCACAAGCTTATTTCCGGGGGCCCGTGTCCGGATCGCCGACTACCCGTAAGCAGGGACAGGGTCCGCCATAAGTTGCGGGAGGTTCGTCCAGTGGCTAGGACAGTCTGCTCCAAATCAAGGTTGTAGGTTCAGCCGCCGAAGCAGTTCCGCCAACCGCGGATCAGATCGCAGCGGATCCAACATCGGGTTCGTCTTTATATAGGCGACGGAGACTATCGAACGATCCTCGTACGCCCTTTCCAGCGACTCGAACGCTTTGTCTTTCTCCCCAAGGCCCGAATAGATCTTTGCCATCCAGACGGGGGAGACAAACTCTTGCTTCGAGAGTTCGTTCAATCGGGCGAGCACCTTTTCCGCATCCGCTCTTTTACCAGTCACGGCGTAACCGTATCCTAGCCCGGTGAGTGCAAAGAGATGATCAGGGGAGATGGAAGCCGCTTTTTCAAATTCGGCCATCGCTTCCTTGTACATGGATTTTTTGACATACGCCACGCCACGAACGTAGTAGGCCGAAATGTAATTTGGGTCCAACTCGAGTATTTTGGCTGCTTGCTCTATCGCTTCGTCGTACCGTCGTGCCAAGAGAAATTCAAACTCTAACGCGTCATTGTAATTAATTGACAGAGGATCAAGCTCCAGGGCTTGTTTGGTTTCCTGGATGCTTTCGTCGAGTCTTCCAGTCGTCCACAAGACCTCCGCGTACGCAACGCGTGCCTGCGCATCCCTTGGGTTGAGCTCGATGGCTCGCCGTGCCTCCTTCTCGCCTGCCACCCAGTCCCACTCGTAATCAGTCTTAACAGAAGCCAGGGAAACGTGGGCCTCGGCCAGTGTATCGTCCAATTTCAATGCCTCCTCTGCCCACTGTCTTCCCTTCGAATACCCCTCGTTAGCGGAAACAAGCCCGAAACTGGCTAAAGAGATATAGCAATCAGCCAAACCTACGGTAGCTAGGGCATACCCAGGATCGTTGGCGATCGCCCGCTCGAAGAACTCAATGCCTTTGCGAAATCCTTCCTCGGTCTGCTTGTTCCACCAGTAGCGGCCCTTAAGATAGTTCTCATATGCTTCCGGACTCGCCGTGTTTGTCTTGCCGAGTCGCTCCTCCTCCTCGCCGGTGAGCCGCACCCTCATCGCGGTCGTAATTTCCTTGGCGATCTCTTCCTGCATCGCGAAAATGTCGGAGGGCTTTCGGCTGTATTGTTGTCCCCAAAGGTGACTGTTATCATGAGCATCGATCAGTTCTGCGCTGATCGTCAGCGTGTCCCCCTGCTTTACCACTCTACCCTTTAAAACAGCTCCCACCCTCAGCACTTGTCCAAGGGTGCGAGCATCCGTTTCTTTTCCTCGGTAGTGGAAGGCCGAGTCCCGCGACATCACTCTAATGC
>Ga0306920_100001839_pt1 | contig 26404 bp, 29 predicted proteins | sample flu12Cox44000170_FD_204666 | JGI IMG/M metagenome (GOLD analysis project Ga0306920, IMG submission 204666) | Lab enrichment of tropical soil microbial communities from Luquillo Experimental Forest, Puerto Rico - flux4day.12C.oxic.44.000.170 (v2)... | ecosystem: Environmental > Terrestrial >...
AAAACCGGCAAATCGACGAAATAAATCTCCCCGGGGACTGGATCTCTGCAACTATAGGGAGAACCCCGCCTCACGATCCGACAAATCGCTCCCCAAACCTGATTTTTTCCGCAGCCTGTTAGTGCACTGTAGTACAATTGACTGTATCTGTTGCAGGATCTGTTGACGGCCGCAACAGCGTTAAATTAACCTTATTTTGAGAATGCACACTAGTGATGGTCATTTTTACAATTCTTCCGCGCTGCGGCGATTGACTTCGTTCCTTGTCGCTATATCCTCATTGGGTCGACAAGACGCCAAATTGGATTGAACGAACGGCGAACCGGGGGGCTACAGTGGCAGATTCCCGAACACGGGATAATCCTGCCAGGACCTGGTGGGGCACGCGCGCGGCGAGCACAGGCCTGGCTGGGCTGGTTCGACTGCCGTACCGGTATCAGCCGTGGCGGCCGCGGCATATCCGCCTCATTCTTCGGGATTTCACCGGAGGATCGCCCTCTCGGGCGCACGACGACAAGGCCCATCTCGCCGCTGCGCTCGACTGGCTCTGCCTTGCGCAGGATGTACTCGACGGGCGCTCCGATGCGGGTGGCATATCAGCCGGCTGGAGCTTCGAGGATGATTGGCTACCGGGCTACCCTGAGACAACCGGCTACACTATCGAGACCTTTATCGAAGCCGCTGACGCTCTTGAACGCCCCGATCTGATCAGCCGTGCGCATCGCATGATCGACTGGCTTCTCAGTATTCAGCATAGCGATGGCGCGTTTCCCGGACACTACGGAGAGCCTGGTAGCAAGCCTGTTATTTTCAACACCGGCCAGATTATGCATGGCCTTCTTGCGGGTCATCTGGGGCTGGGTCGGCCGGAATGCCTTCCCGCAGCCGTGCGCGCCGGTTTCTGGCTCACTGAACAGCAGGATGACGACGGGTGTTGGCGGCGCAGTCAACATAACGACATTCCCCACACATATGACACACGCACGAGCTGGGCTCTTCTTCGTACCGGACTGGCCGCGCAGGAGCCGATCCTTAGGAGCGCCGCATCACGCCAACTGGATTGGGCTGTGAAGCAGCAAGATCGGGATGGCTGGTTTGCGGGCAATGCGTTCAGAACCGACGCCGCGCCTTCCACGCATACTATCGCTTACGCGATCTGCGGCCTCCTCGAGAGCGGGGTTCTCGTCGGGAACGAGGGCTATCTCACCGCGGCCAAAAAGGCTGCTTATGCCGTTGCTAAGCTCCAGCAAGGGAACGGATGGCTCGCCGGCGCCTATAAACAAAATTGGAAGCCGGTGAACTCGTATTGTTGCCTTACCGGGGTTGCACAAATGGCCATCAATTGGACCAGTCTGGCGGCTTGTTGTGGGCAGAGTGAGCTCCTCGACAACGCGCGCCGTGCTGTTGCTTACGTTAAGCGGCACCACAGCGTTACGGCGCAGGACCCGGTCATCCGCGGCGGCCTGGCAGGCTCGTATCCGATATGGGGCGCCTATGAGAGATTTTGCTACCCCGCCTGGGCCGTGAAATTCTTCGCCGATGCGCTGATGTCCCTCTGTCGTCTGACGAAATCGGCATGTTAAGTGTTCTTATCCTCTCTGGTCGGTCGCCGCGTCACCTCTACATCGTTAACCGTCTGTGCACCGCAGCGACGCCGCTCGCCATCGTCCAAGAGGTCGGAAGAGAATGGACGGCCAAAGCGGCTTTCAAGGCGCTGCGACCTGCAAACCTCTCGAGCAAGCTCGCACGGCGAGTGCGCGACCGCAAACGCGATCGCCGGGATAAGGAGACAAAATTCTTCTTCGGTAGTAATAAGCCGGCTTTGACCCGGCCGGAGCTCATCGTCGAGGTTTCGTACATTAATCATCCAAAAGTGGTCGTGCTCGCCAATCGCCTAAAGCCGGATCTTATCGCCGTGTTCGGGACTGGCCTGATCCGCGGGCCGCTTCTGGCCATGGGACAACTGGGAATCATCAATCTCCACGGAGGATTAGCGCCGCGATATCGCGGCTCCGACTGTACGTTCTGGGCAATGTACAATGGCGAACTGGATCAAATTGGGTGCACGTTGCATTTCATCAACGCAGGCATCGATACCGGCGTCCTCATTGCACATATCTGTCCCGAGGTGACCGAGGATGACGATGAGTCAACGCTGTTCTGGCGCGGGGTGCGAGACAGCGCTGATATTTACGCAAACTGCCTGGAGCGGCTCGAGCGGGGCGAAGCGATTGGCCAGGAGCAGAAGGAAAAGGGGAGGCTTTACTTGTTCAAGCACAGAACTCGGCGGCACGAGCGAGAGCTCAAGGCAAAGCTGCGAAACGGGCTGCTGAAAGGCGTTCACCTGCCGGCACGAGTCCATTGGTTCTACGGCGCTGCTCACGAATAGCCGCCGCACCAGCACGACAGCGCGTATGCTTCTTGATGCTGACCGAGCGCAGCGCCGTTGTCTACGGGCTAATCGGCGAGCGACGACGACAAAGTTTCGGGCAGCGGCTTGCCATTCGTCTCCGGTAAGAACGGGGCCGCGACGACGCCGAGGATGAAGAAGGAGCCGACGATCGTCGCCGCCGGACCATAGCCGCCGAGCCCGACAATCAGGGTGCCGGCGATCAGCGGGCCAATGCAGGAAATCCAGCGCGGCGCGTTGAAGCAAAACGCGACAGCTGTCCCGCGCATCCGCGTCGGGAACAGCTCGGGCAGCCAGACTGGCGCCCAGGCCCAAATGCCACCCGTGAAGAAGCCGAAGACCGTGACCGCTGCGAGCAGCGCCCCCATCGACTGCGCCCACATATAGACGACCGGAGTCAGAATCAGACACATCGCATACCAGATCATCGCGGTCGGCTTTCGGCCGATCGCGTCGGCGCAGAAGCCGAGGCTGATGAAGCCGACTATCGCAACCCCGGTGCCGAGGAGCCCCGCCACCGCGGAATAAAACGGCGCCGACAAGCCCGCCTTGGCGGCGACCGTGCCGACATAGGTCGGAACAAAGGTGGCGACGCCCCAGAACCCGAGGGTCACCGACAGCATCATCAGAAACGCGGGAACGAGCCGCCTGCGGACGCCGGGTCAAGAAACATGTCGGCGACCGTGAAGCGCGTCAGCGCGACGTTTTCACCTTCGAGTACCGAACCGCTGCGCCGTTGCTCGTGCGCCGCGCGCCGACGCTCGCTCGCCTTTTCCCAGCGCGCCGATTCGGGCATGCCGCGGCGGAGCCAAAACACGAGCAGCGCCGGCAAGACGCCGATCAGATACATCCACCGCCAGGCGCTGGGCCCGAACCCGCCGATCAACAGCCAGACGCCGGAGGCGAGAAAGCTGCCGATCCCGGCGCCGCTCTGCAGCAGCCCGCCGCCCTTGCCGCGCGCATGGTCGGGCCACAATTCGGAGACGAGCGAGGCCCCCGTCACCCATTCCGAGCCAATCCCCACGCCGACCAGGAAACGCAGGATCGCGAAAGATTGCCAGTTCCACGCGACGGCGGCTGAGGGCGGTCGTCAGCGAGTAGGCGAGGATCGCCAGCATCATCGTCCGCTTGCGCCCGATATAGTCGGCAATGATGCCGCCGATGACGCCACCGGTGGCCCAACCGAAGACCGTGGTCGCCAGGATGTAGCCGGCATAGCGCGGGATTTCTGCATACTGCGCCGCTTCGAGCAGCTGGTGCAGGGCGAAGCCAACCGTCAAGAACAGCGCATAGATCTCGAAACCGTCGAACAGCCATCCGAGGTTCGAGGCGAACAGCACCCTCCATTGTTCCCGGTTGAGCGAGCGATACCAAGGCGAAGAGCCGATGGCAGCGTTGGTGTCCATGCCGGAGCCTTTCCTGTTCTGCGTTTCTAGCCCGTCCGTTTGCGCGCCGGGGCACGTTCAACACCGCCGGAAAGTATACGCTCGCGTTGTAGCGCGGCAATACCCCTGTCGACAGCGGTTGGCGGTCAGGGCTCGAGGATGATATCGACCCGGCGGTTATAGACAGACGGGTCGCTCGAACCGGTCTGTCCTATCGGCTCCTGCCGGATTATCGTCCGCTCGATGCCGTCCGCCTCGAGCTGGTCGGTGACGATCGAACTGCGCGTTTGGGCGAGGTATTTGTTCGTTTCAGCCGTCCCGGTGGCGCTTGCCCGCGCCTGAACGACGATCCGGTGGGCCCCCGTTTCACGGGCGCGCTTTGCCGCATCGGCGATGATGGTCTTTGACTCGTCGGAGAGGAAAGCACTGAATTCGTCGAAATAGACAAGAAAGCGAGGGCTACTCTGATTGGCGGCGCTCGGTGCCATTTGAGCACTCGCAGCGGCGGAGACGACGAACGCCATCAAGATCGTCAGCAGACCCCAATACCGCCAAAATGCACGAGCCATGCGTTGCTCCGTTGTGATTGCCCGATAGCCGCCGAAAGCCAATGGACCCCAGCATCTCGCGCCGTAGTATTGGTCTCGCTGCTCAGCGGCGACGTCGCGTCGCGACTTCGTTGTGCGGAATTATCTCCTCGGCCATCCAAGACTGCAGCAATGTGTATCCCACCGCGAGCACGACCGGACCGAGGAAAATGCCGACCAGTCCAAAGGCAATGAGGCCGCCGATAACCCCGGCCAGGAGCAGAACCAACGGCAGGTGAGCCCCTTTTCTGATCAGGAGCGGCCGCAATATGCTGTCCAGACTGCCGACCACTATGGTCCACACCAGAACAAACGTCCCCCACCCCGTCTCGCCGCTCCAGTACAGCCAGATCACCACCGGCACCAGCACCGGCAAGGGTCCAAGCTGGGCAATGCACAGCATGAACATAATCGCCGTCAGCACTGCGGCGAACGGCACACCGGCGAGCGCGATGCCGATGCCGCCAAGTACCGACTGTACGACCGCGGTCACCACCACGCCGAGGGCCACGCTGCGGATCGCCAGGCCGGCCAGCAGGACCGACTGCTCGCCGCGTTCGCCCGCGAGTCGGTATCCGAAACGCTGCGCGGCAGCGGCAGCGCGTTCACCGCCGACATACATGATGGCCGCGATGACAACGGTCAGCAGAAACTGCACAAAGACGATCCCCACGCCGCCCAGTGCGGCGACGAACCAGCTCGCCGCACCGCCAGCATAAGGCGCCGCCCTCGCGACCAGCGGCTCGACGCCGCTGGCGGCAACACTTTCCCAAAACTGTGCAGCCCGTTCACCAAACAGCGGAACGCGGGCCAGCCACTCCGGGTGTGGCGGCAGCTTGAACGATTTGAGAGATGACGCCCACTCGACGATCCGGTCGAAGTTGTCGATAATCGTCGTGGTGGCGAGCCAAAATGGCACGACGAAGACGAGCAGCAGGGCGAGGGTCATGACTGCGATGGCGAGCGCGCGGCGGTTCCACAGTCGATGCTGAACTCGCAGCATCACGGGCCAGGTGGCCACGACCAGCGTCGTCGCCCAGATAACTGCCGGCAGAAACGGCCGTAAAATCCAGAAGCAAGCGCCGATTAGTCCTGCGACAAATAAAACCGCAAGAGTTGTACGGGTGAGATCCGACCGTCCTTCCATTCCACGCAGATGACAGGGTGCAGTCGGCTCAGCTATCTCACTTGTGCACCATCAGCTGCAGGCGGTGACCGTCGGGGTCGCGGAAATAGATGCAGCGGTCCTCGCCCGGGCGGCCTGTAACGGTGACGCCGTGTTTCTCCAGTTCGGCCCTGAGCGTATCATACGTCCCCGCGGCGACGTTGAGAGCCAGATGGTTGAGATCTTTGCCTGCCGTCAGCGGGGTATCATCGACCTTTTTGAACAGCGCAACGCCCTGACGGCCGGCGTGCAGAAACACCTGCCCCTCGTCCTCCCGGTACGGAGTCATACCAAGGATCTCGGTGTAGAAGTTCTTCGAGCGCTGTACGTCACTGACATGCAGTACGACATGGTCGACCCCGGTCGCCTGGATCATCGCTTCCTCCTTTGTTGGCACGCGCTGAAAGGAGTGGTGCCCCGAGTCGGATTCGAACCAACGGCCTACCGCTTACGAAGCGGTTATAGATACGGTTCGGCACGGGTCAAGACATTCCAAAAAACCGAGGCTTTCCTTGCGTTTGCGTGGCCTTGGCGCGATATGAATTATCCTGAACCGGCACATTCTGGCAACCGTTTTGGTAGCCCGGTGGAATCCCGGTGGAATCCCGAAGCCCCAAAAGGACACCATGCCGACCATCCGTCTGACGCAGCTGTCTGTCACGAGAATCACCGCACCCAAGAGCGGCAGGATCGTCTGCTGGGACCGGACGCTGCCCGGGTTCGGGCTCCGCGTCACCGCACAGAGCAGTAAAACCTGGGTTGCCACCTATCGCCTCGCGAATGGGCAAAAGGTGTTTGAAACGCTGGGCTCGCTCGCCAAGATCCCGAATGTCGCGGATGCCCGCCAAGCCGCCCGCGACAGCATGGCGAAAGCCGCCGCCGGGGAAGATCCGGTGACCGAGAAGCGCGTTGCCGCTGAACGCGCCGCCGCTAGCACCGTCAACATTGCCGTTAACCGCTGGCTCGCCCATTGCGACCGGAACCTGAAGCCGAAGACCGCCCGGGAATGGCGGCGCATCTTTGAGCATGACGTGCTGCCGCGCTGGGGCTCGCGTCCGCTGACCGGAGTCACCAAGGGCGATGTGCTGGAGTTGCTCGACGACAAAGCCAATGCCCGTGAGCGCAAACGCAAGAGTCTGACAGATGGCGCCGGCGTTCAGGCGAACAAGACGCTGACCCGACTGCGGACGTTTTGGGGTTGGGCCATAGCGCAAGGGCTGGTCGAGCATGACCCAACAGCAGGCGTGCGCAAGCCCGTCCGCGAGATCGCCCGGGACCGGGTCCTCGACGACGACGAGATCCGTGCCTTCTGGCAGGCGACGGGAGAGACGGACTGGCCCTTTGGGCCCATGTTCCGGCTGATGCTGGTGACCGCTCAGCGCGAGGGCGAGGTTTCGGGCATCCGCTGGTCCGAGATCGATCTCAACAAGCGACAATGGGAAATTCCCAGCAGCCGGACGAAGAACGGCAAGCCTCATATCGTCCATCTGAGCCCGCTGGCGATCGGGATTGTCGAGGGAGTCCCCTGCGTCGGGGATCTGCTCTTCACCGGACGCGGTGATAACGTCGTCTCGGGCTTCAGCAAGGCGAAGGCTCGCCTCGACCGCGCCATGCTGGCGATTGGCGGTGCCGGGATCCCGGCTTGGACACTGCACGATTTGCGGCGCACTGCGGCAACCCGGATGGCAATGTCAGCGGTGCGCGCCGAAGTCGTCGATCGCGTCCTGAACCACCAGGCGGGCACCGTGCACGGTGTCGCCGCGATCTATAATCGCTTCAGCTACGAGCCCGAGAGACGCGCGGCACTGGAGACTTTGAGCCAGCATGTCGAGGCGCTGCTGTCGCCCAAGGTGGTGCCGCTTGTCCGGGTTCGCTCTGACGTGTCTTGAACCGTCGCGCCGATCTGGTTATTCTGACTCTCACCTGACGCCGCAACCCAGTAGCGTCGGGCGGCGGGCGGGCCAACCCGCTGCAAACAAAATGCGACACCCGACTTTCGTTCAAGGACGGCTCGGAAGTCAGGAAATCTCGATCCGCTGAACGCGCCATGCGGTTAGCGGTGGGCTCACTCTCAGAAGGGTGTGTGTTCTGTGCCGTCCTCCAGGAAAATCATCCGCTTCCCGGCGGTGAACGCGAAAACTAGCCTGTCCAAGAGCAGCATCCGGCGCGGAATGCTTAACGGTACATTTCCGCAGTCCGTCGTATTGGGTCCCGGCTCTGTCGGCTGGTACGAGAATGAGATTGACGAGTGGATAGCTAACCGCTCGCGCGGTGTCGCGAAGAAGAGCCCCGGTCCCAACGCCAAGCGCGGACGCCCCATTCGATCGGCTCGGACAACAATATTCCGTTAACGTTGGGATCAAGCGCTCGCGCGGCTCATCTGAACCACCGCCGCCACCACGGGCGGCGAGACTGATCGGAGTGAAAGATGAATCACGCAAAGCTGAGGGCAAAAATCCGCGCGACGATCAAGCGCAGCCACGAGGCGGTAATCACCGGCGCGACCGTGGCGCAAAAGCTGATGCCGCAGACCGATCCTGATTATGAGGCGGTACGGCAACTCGCCGAGCAGGAACTGCATCGGATGTATGGGGCGCATGACAGTGACTGGCGGGCGGATCTGGTCCGAGTAAAGTAACCACCTGGCTGCGTGATCTGGAGATCACCTGAACCACCGCCGCCACCACGTCGATCAGGACGATCGGCACACTTGCTCTAAAGCAGCACGCCCGCCACTGCATCGCGAGCAGGCTCAGTGAGCAATTGCTGGCGCGACGCGCTGCTGCGATCGCCAAACAGTCAGCGGCGGCGAAGCTGCCCGCCGGTCTCGCACAAAAGGTCGGCGAATTACTGGAGGCGGAGCCCGAATTTAGCACCTCATCATCGGGGATGACTTTGGCGACGCCGTAGCGGGCGAGCGCCGCTTCGACGAAGTCGACGAGCTGCCGCGAGGTCATCGCGTTCAACTCGACCCGGCGGCAATCCCCGTCGTATGGAGTCAAGAACTCGACCTCCTCAGGGGTCGCACCATGCCGTCCGAGGGTTGCGCGGCGCGTCGCGCGGTTCTTGACCTCGACGAGCACCCGGAGCGCCGTATTGTACCGTATTGTAACCCGGCCCCTCATCCGAGACAGTTGATTTCACTCGTGTTTTCCAGACCATCGCGGAGCCGGAGAGGCTGCTTCCGGGTCCCGGAAAGGCCCGATCGGCGGATTTTTTGCCCCTCCCCCTTCCCCGCAGCGTGACGAAAACGCGGGCCGTGTCGATCGCCCTTGTATTACCAAGGCTTTGCTCGTATCTAAAGTCAGATCATTTGGACACAGGAGGCCTGATGAAGACCGCCGAGCGGATCGCCGAGCTGGCTGCCGAACTCAAGCGCTGTCAGGACAAGGTCAAGCAGCTGACGACCGAGCGCGACGAGGCGCTGGAGTTAGTCGATCGCTGCCGTGAGCACGTCGCGGACGCGGACCGGATGATCGAGCAGTGGATCGAAGTCTTCGGCATGCAGCAGAACGACCACGGCAGCTGGTTGTTCGATCCCGAGCAGTCGGCGCTGTGGGACGAGCATGACATCTTGCTGACGGAATACAACGGGATCGTCCGGCAGTGGAACCGGTTCGTGCCCGAGTACAACGCGGTCGTCAGCCCACGCGAGCGCGGCCGGCCGCTGGTGACGAGCCCGGCGCAGCAGGCCGAAGTGCTGCAGCGCCGCAAGGCCAAGCAGAGCCTGCGGGGCATCGCCGCGGCAATGACATTGTCAGTCCGTGCGGTGCGCACGGTCGTCGAAAAGGCCGCCGGCCGCGACCGCACCGGCAAGCGCACCAACGCGGTCCGCCGGGTGCAGTTGAACCGGCTGCGGGCAGCGGCCTTCCGCGCCAGGAAGAAGAGCCGCGAGCGCCTGCCGCAGGCGATCGACGAGCAGCTCAAGACCGGCGCGACCTTGGTCAAGGCGGCGAAGGGGTTGGGGACGCGGGGATAAGCTGTTTTCGCTTGCTTCACCGGCCGGCGGCTTCTCGTCGCTGATCGCTCGCGATCGCCGGCCTCCCGCCGCACGTGTGAGATGCTGGCTCGGCTACTGCACCAGCTTGGCGACGACCGGCAGCGCCGCCAGTCCGGCGAGCCCGACGGCATAGGCCGCGATCAGGATGCCGATCGCGGTGGCGAGAAAGACCTTGCCCGGTTTGTCGGCAAGCTCCGCCTTGGTCGCCAGATGCGGCAATTGCGCATGGATCGCAATGATCAATGGCTCCAGCCGCGCCAAGGTCTGCTTAATTTCTGATACGGCCCCCTCCAGCCGGTCGAGACGCAGGTCACGGAGCTCGCTTATTGCGCCGCCTCGCGATGGTGCCGCACCCGGCAGATGGCGGAGCAGAAGCGCTTGGTCGAGCGCGCCGCCGCGATCGGTACGCCGCAATGTTCGCAAGCCCGGCCGGCGCGGGCTTCGGCACGGCGGGCGGTTCTCTTGACGTTGTCGTTCCAGCACCCGATCTCGTCGCGCCATCGGCGCTGCTGCGCGTTGCGTCGGGCGTGCGCGCAACGGTTTGAGCAGACGCAAACTCGGTGATTGCCGCGCAGAGCGCCGCCGAGATACCGACGCGCGCAATGCTCGCAGACATATTCGCGAGGCCGCCAGTTGCCGCTTCCCACATAGAATTCCGGCTTCGGGCAAACCGGCGGCGGCCTGTTGCTCATGAAACGCGCGAAGCTCGGATCTTGTCGCAGCAGTTCCTCCCGCGACCGTCGCCGGCTTTCGATCTCGGCGGCGAGCGCCACTGCTAGCTCATCGAGCAGAGACTGCCAAAGCGCAGCATCACCGACCAGCTGGTGACCGATACCCCAAGTCGTCGGTCGCTCTTCTAAGCGGAAGGTACCGATTGGCATCGTCAGCAATCGCCAATCGCACTCGGTGATCAGCACCTCCTCACGGCGTACGGGCTCGCTGCGCAACGGCCGTCCCGGGTCCGGATCAACGCCCTTTTGCTTGTACGGTAATGGAGGGAATTCACGCACGCCCGGCAACTTACTCCGCTAGCGTACAGAAGGCCACGGGCACCTTTTAATATCCCGCAGATGAACGCTAACGGATGTATTCGGCGGTGCCGCCGAAATAGGTACCAGCCAACGAGGCGGGCGTGGATCAGCGGCTCCGCCCGCCCAGCAGCCCGAAAGCCGAGCACGCCCGCCTGGCCTGGCGCAGTCCTGGGCGATGTGGTCGGCCTCGCGGCAGGCGTCCTGACGCGCGTGGTAGCGGTCCCAAGCGAACGGGCGCTCGGCGCCGCGGGCCGGCGGCGACCAGGTCAGGATCAGCGCCAGGACCGCGGCGTAGATCGTTTTGCCCCGCTCGCGAACCCTGGCGAATAGCTCGCTCATCGATCATCGCCAGCTTTTCTCTCGGTGCTGGCGTGCCCACTCCTCGCTCATATGCTCGGGGGCATCATGCACCACGGTGGGGACTCCATTGTAAAAATGGACGACCGGATAGCGGTTTTGGCTCCAACCCAGGCGCCAACGGAATGATTCGACGGTGCCATATTCGTATGGGCATATACTTTCAGGCTCGGCGCGCTCACGAGCCGCCAGACCCTCATGCCAATATTTCGTGTATCGGTCGCTCAAACTCCCCTCCACGCCATCACAGCAGATTACGCCCGAGGTTCAATGAGCGTGTCCGGCAGAGCGCAGGTCCGGCCGTCGAGTTTCATACTCGCCGTTCCGTCTTCGACATGTAGCGATCTTAGAGGGTCAGCAGGACGGCCAGCAGCACACCAATACCCGTTGGCACGCCCATGACAAGACATGCGACATAGAGAAAAACCTGCCATGGCTGGATCTCGCGTCTGTCAGGAGCAGGCCACTGTGAGCCGATATATACGACAGGCGGCGGGATTTGTTCGATGCGGCGCAGTAGGGCGCGGCGCTCTTCGGGAGTACCGCCGATGCCGGGAGTACCGGGCGGTGGTGGGGGGGCGAATTTGGCGGTCATCGGGTGAATTCCTTGCGGGCTTGGTCGAGGCTGAATATCGTCATCACCGATAGCATCGTCAAGAGCGATAATCTTGCGTATATCTCGGTGATGAAGCTCGCCGAGTGGATCAGACAGCACCACCTGACTCAGGTCGAAATCGCGCACCGCCTGGACACCAGCCAGGGCTACGTCAGCGATCTTATCGCCGGGCGCGGCTGGCCATCGCGCGTGATGGCAGCAAAGATCTGGCGGCTGACCGGCGGCGCGGTCACGCCGAACGATTTTCTCGAAGACCACGAAAAATAGAGATCACTCGGCGAGCGGCGCTGAGCAGGTAGGCTGTCTCCGGCGTCATCCTCGTTCAAATTTTTAGTCGACTCCGTCGAGCGAGAAAATGATAACACTTACCGTATGAGCCGAGGCCCAGGCAGTATCGAAACCCGTGTCGGCGACCTATTCGCCGCGAACCGCGATCGTGCCCTCGCGATCGATGAGGTTGCGCGGCACGCTTTCAGCTTGGGCGACCAAACGCCGAGTCGCGCGCAACGCCTTTCGGCAACCCGTGCCGCCCATCGCGTCATCCGCCGCACGCGCGAGATCATGGACGAGGTCCGCGGCCCGCTGTGGCGCGAGGAGAGCGAGGACGTGCCGCGGGCGCAGCAGCTGTTCGAGGCCGTCAAGCGCATCGGCTTCTGGAACCGCTTTCGCTACGAGGGCGGTCAGTATTTCTTGATCGGCACCGACTACTGGCGCGCCACGACCATTGGCAAAGGCCGGGGAGCGCGGCTGTGGTTCCACGCCCCCAACGTTCCGGTTCAGGTGTGGGCCGTCACGATCGACCGCGGCGGCGTGCATTGGTTTGATGCTGAGGTTATCCGCGTCACCGAGCGCAATGTCATGGTGCGCTACGGCGGGGAGATCGCCCGGCTCGACCGAAGGGCGCTGTGGCTCTGGTGGGCGTTTTGGCGCGGCGTCATGTTCACTTCGAGTCGCACCGGGCGCATTGCTGAGAAGCTCGATGAAATATGGTGGGAGCGCTACGGTGCGACCGGCAGCGTCCCGCCGGTCATGCAGATGCCGCTGGCCGACGCGGCAGCACTGCTCGGGGTGCCGGCCAACTACAGCAAGGACGATGTCATTGCTGCGTTCCGCCGGGCGGTGAAGAAGGCGCACCCGGACCTCGGCGGCACCGCCGATGACTTCCGCAAGCTCGTCGAGGCGCGCGACCGGCTGCTCGCCGCCCTCGGCACCAGCGCCCCGCCGCCGAAGATGCCGACCTACTATGCAAGCGGAACCCGGATCGCCTACCGCCGCAGTCGCAGCTCGCAGCGGCGGCTCGGGCAGACCCGACGCCTCGCCCACGGATAAGTGTTATCAATACAATACTCGCGAAGCGACCGGCCGCGGACGGGAGAGAACGAAAAAAGCGGGCCAATCCACAGATTAACCTTGTGAAACTCGGGGTCTGTGCGTAGACTGACCCAATGGAAGCACACACAAGCCACACCGCACCCCCGTCGCCCGCTCGGCTGATCCTTCACGTCGTGACGCCGCCGGCAATGTTGCAGCGGATCGACCAGCTCGTCGGCGACCTGTGCCTGAACCGGAGCGAAGCCGCCCGGTTGCTGATCACGGCCGGGCTCGACGCGGTCGAAGAAAGGCGCACCGGGAGGCCATCCCCGGGCTAAACGGCCGCGCCGTTCGCGGCGGGCCGGACTCGCCAAAAAAAGACCGCCGTCCAGGGGGCAACCCGGACGGCGGCATGCTTGGATCTTTAGATGGGCAACGCGATGCCCTTTCGACATATCTCCCGCCGCGACGCTTTTCAAGGTCAATCGTACGCGCCCGCCCCGCGCCCGGAGCTGGGGGTTGCGGTTTGCCGGATCGTGCGTAAGCCGAGCCGGGGCGACGCGTCCGATGGCGCCCGAACGTTGTGCGTGGCTTGTGGCAGCATCTTGCCCGCGAGCGCGCCAGCCGTCGCCATCGTCGACGTTCCGGCCGCGCATAGAGATCTGATCGCCGGCATTTGCGCAGTCTGCGCCGCCGCCCGCGACGATCGCGAGTTGATCGCGGCAGTCTTCGCGGCGTTGCAGCGCGAGGCGCCGTCATTGCGCGTCGTAGCGCCCGGTGGCCGGGCATGACCGATCTCCCTCGCTTCGTCGACGTCACGCCCAGCGAGTTCCGCGAGCTGCTCGACAGCCTCGACAATCCCGACCGCTGCCTGGTGTGCCGCCGAGCCTTCGCCGATGACGAAATGTCCGCGCTCGTCCTCATCCAGGACGAGCAGCTCGGTCTCGTCGGCCGGTGCTGCGAGGGGCGCGTCAGCGTATTTTTCCGGCTGCGGGTGCGGCTGCGCGCCGAGGACGCGCTGGCCTTCGCGCCGCCGGCTGGGAGGGCCTAACGAGTGGCGCCCGGCCCTATCAACAAGATGCACCCGTAGTTTACGCACATTACTCCCCTACTCGCCGGGAAGTTGCCCACTGTGAGCAACTTCAAACTGTTGGAAGTTTTTACCATCGCCGTAAACTACAGCCGGCAGATAAAAACCGGCGCTATACCAAAAACGCTCAGGTTTTTACTGTTGAAATCTTGGCGAGCAAGCGCCGCCGCCGTTTCACAAATTTCGTGTGTGGATCGATTTGTCCCAGCTAGCTAGCGTGCACATGAAATGACCGCCGGGTGAGGTGGGCCCTCAACACCGGCGGCGCAGGATCGAAAATATTGGGGACAATGTACACCCGTCCCCTACTCCGATCCGCGCCGCTCCGCAAGCCCTTCTCGCCGGCCCCGTAAAGGGACGCCGAGCGAATGCCGAATCGTAGCAATCGCGGAAGTGCAGCAGCAGCCACCACCACTCGCCACGGCTGGTCGTCGTCACCTGGACGAAACCACACAGCTGTTGTGTATATGGTGCCGGCAGCGCTTCCGTCGCGCGCGTTTATCCTCATAATTACAAACGCTTACGCAGCTTTAGATTTAACGCGTCGGGGACGGGGATTCGGGCTTGAGAGGAGGCCCCAATCGTGGCAGGCTGCCTCCGATAACGCCAACGGCGGGACCTTGGTGGTGCCCCGCCGCCGCTGGATTGGATGAGGTCCGCCGCCAAGCAAACACACATCGCGATGACAGATTTACACTTTCTCTCCGCATTCCGCAAGGCCGTTTGCAAGCCCGATCGAGGGCTCGGCACGCCCGATTTGCGTCTCCCGCTTCATCAACGCGACAGCGAGCGCCTCGGGCGCTGGCTCGCACGGCCGGCGCTGTTCAATCCGGCCTGGCCGAAGTGGCGCCAGGCCCAACAGTCCTTGTGGAACGTCCGCCAGACGCAGCGGATGATCAAAGAATTGCAACGGGTCGAACCGAGCATCCCCAGCGCTGCTTTCGCGGCCTTCCGGCGACGGGGGCGCGCGCTCGTCGAGCGCGGCAAAGCGGAGCTCCAGCGGTGTCCGCCGCCGCGGGTAACCGCGTCGACTCGGGTACACCGCCGGCCGCCGACGGCACCGCTCGGGCGCTGCGATCGCGACATCATTCGGCAGCGACCACGCTCGACAGAAGGGCCCCCCCGAAACGGCATCGGCCCTCTTTCGCCGAGAGGGCCGGTGCCTACGGCCAAAGCCGTTGGTCGTGTTTTGTCGCTTGTTCGACGACAGCTAATCCTAAGCGCGGACGGCGCATCCGGCAAGCGCCTCGTCGCGGGCCGCGCATTTTCGCGCTCGGAAGGCCCGTCGAAGGCCACCCGTAAAATCATTTCACGCAACCGCCAGGGAGGCCGCCCCTGGCGCGTCCCCCGGCTCATCATGGGGGGACAGACCATGATTCTCACCGGCGAGCAATGCGCGGCCGCAGGCCGAGCATCCCGAGCTTTTGCCAGCGAGCCCAGCCGATGAGCGCAAAAAGCGGGATCGAGTGGACCGACCACTCGTGGAGTCCGTGGATCGGGTGCGAGAAGGTTTCGCCGGCCTGCGACACCTGCTACGCGGAGAACGACTGCTGCTTGCGGTTTCACCACGTCGAGTGGGGGCCACACGCCGAGCGGAAACGCCGCGCCCCAGCGTATTGGCGCAAACCGTTCGCGTGGAACCGGAAGGCGGAGAGGGAAGGCGTCCGGCGCCGCGTCTTCTTCGCGCACTACGCGGACGTCTTCGACAACAAGGTGCCGCCGGAGTGGCGCGCGGAAGCCTTCGACATAGTCCGTGCTACGCGCAGTCTCGACTGGCTGATCCTCACCAAGCGGCCGCAGAACGTGCTGAAGATGCTGCCGGCCGACTGGGGCGACGGTTGGCCGAACGTCTGGCTCGGCGTGACTGCGGAGAACCAGACAGAGGCCGCGAGGAGACTGCCGATCCTCAGCAGCCTACCCGCGGCCGTCCGCTTCGTCAGCGCGGAACCGCTCCTCGAAAAAGTCGAGTTCACCCAGTGGCTCGACCGGATCAACTGGGTCATTTGCGGGGGCGAGACCGATCCGCAAAAGAAAGGTAGGGAGCGCTTTATGGACCCCGATTGGGCGCGCGATCTCCTGCGCCAATGTCGGGAAGCGGGCGTCCCCTTTTTCATGAAGCAAATGACCGGCCGATCGCCAATTCCGGCCGATCTGCTGGTGCGCGAGTGGCCTGCGGATCTTCGGGAGGCCGCCCCCGGCGCGCTCCCCCGGCGACAAGGGGGATGAATTCATGATGTTATCTGTCGATCGCGGCGAACTCGCACGTCTCGTCGCCGCGTTGTTCTGCCGGGCCGATCCCGACAGCTTTGTCTCGATGAGGGCGTTCTTCGACTTGAAGGACGGCTTCGCACTTTACAGCGATTGGCACACAGTCCGGGTCTCCGGCTACGACGACGACATCACCGACGCCGCCGAGGATCTCGCCCAGCTCGCGGCCAGCGACGATGAGGCGATCGTGTTTGCCCCGCCGATCGCCACCTTCGCAAACCGGGACAGGGCCGACGAGGCTTCGCTCGCCAACGGGCTGGTGATCAGCGCCGAGTTGGACAGCAATCCCGAAGCAGGCAGGCAGCGGCTCGAAGACGTGCTCGGACCCGCGACCATCGTCATGGAGTCGGGTGGATGGTGGATCGCCCCTGCGCCGGGGTCCGTAAAGCTCGGCGACCGCGTTCAATGGACCTCTGGTGATTACGAATTTACCACCCCGCTCCCGGTCATCTGGCTATCCGATGATGGCGCTTACGCCCGCGTTGACGATGTCGACAAAAAGACCGGAGCACGGTCCATGAGCGGGATACCGGTCGCCCAGCTCTCACGAGCGATCCCCAAGCTTCATCTCCATTGGCGGCTCGCGGTGCCGACTCGTACCCGGATCGAGCACGACTTCCTGAAAGAGGCCAACAAGCTCGCGACCAAGCTGGCAGGGGGCGATCCGTCCGCGGTGCCCTTGGTGCACCCGCTGCGCTGGCCCGGCTCGTGGCACAAGAAGGCCGAGCCGCGGCTCGCCCGCATCGTCGATTACCACCCCGAAATCGAGATCACGCTAGCCGACGCGCTCAACCAGCTGCGCGCCGCCGTGAAGGAAACCGATCCGCCACCCGCCAAGGGCAACGGCTTCGACTACGCCGCGCCCCAGGCCGACCTGTTCGACCTCTGCGCCGCTCTCGCCGTCATCCCGAACGACGACAGCGACATCCCAGAGGGTGCCAGCTGGAAGCAATGGAATGACATGGGGCTACGGATCTATGCCGCGACCGCCGGCAGCAATGCCGGCGAAGCCCTGTTTATCGAGTGGTCGCGGCGGTCGACGAAGTTCTTTAATGCAGCCAAGACGCGGGTCTGCTGGAAGCGCATAGCCAAGTCGCCGCCCGATCGCACCAATGCCGGCGCCATCTTCAATATGGCCCGAGCCGTCTGGCCAGGATTTGTGCGGCCTTCCGAGTACGCCCGGCAAGCGCGTCTTGCTGCGAGCCTCAAAGAATTCGAGAGCCGGCAGCCGGAGGCAGGGAATGTTTCTCCGTTGGTCCCAGCCAACGCCAAACCGCGCCAGTGTCCGCCGGCCATGCTGCGCGAGGCGACCTTTGTCCGTAAGCCCGATTGGCAGGACGAGCTGCTGGTGACCGACAAGGGCGGGTTCCGCGCCTGTCTCGCCAATGCCATCACCGCGCTGCGCACGGCGCCCGAATGGGAAGACCGCCTGTGGTTCGACGCGTTCCACAACCGCGCTGTGCTGCGCGGCGTGCCGCCCTGGTCGAACAGCAGCTTTGACGACCAGCCGTGGGCCGACCTGTTCGACAACCTCGTCGCCGACTGGATGCAGCACCAGGGCATCATGGTCTCTCACGAGATCGCCGGCCGCGCCGTCTGGACCGTCGCCCACGATCAATGGTTCCACCCAGTCCGCCAATATCTCGAAGCCTGCCGACAGGCGTGGGATGGCCAGCCACGGGTAGAAACCTGGACAACCCGCTATCTCGGCACCCCAGACACTCCCTATTCCCGCGCCGTCGGGCCGCGCTGGTTGCTTTCGCTGATCGCCCGCGTCATGGAGCCGGGCTGCAAGGCCGACTGCTCGCTCGTCCTCGAAGGCCCGCAGGGCATCCTCAAATCGGAGCTGCTGCGCCGACTCGGTGCGCCCTGGGTCACCGACGATCTGGGCGGCAGCGAGCCGGGTAGCAAAGACGCCGCAATCCAGACCGCCGGCATCTGGATCTTCGAGCTGCCCGAAATCGAACAGTTCACCGCCGGACGCGACCGCGACGTAGCGAGGACAAAATCCTACATGTCACGCTCGACCGACCGCTTCCGACCGCCTTACGGCAGACATGCCGTCCCGCAGCCCCGCCAGTGCGGCTTCGCCTGCACCACAAATAAACGGGAATACCTCCCCGACGAGACCGGCAATCGCCGCTGGTGGCCGATCAGCTGCACCACGATTGACCTCGAACGGCTCGCCAGCGAGCGCAACCAGCTCTTCGGCGAAACCGTCGCCCTCTATGAGATGGGCGCCCTGTGGTGGCTCGATACCCCCGAATTGAACGCGCTGGCCGCCGACGAACAGGAAGACCGCTACCTCTCTGACGCCTTGCAGGACAAGATCGCCGAGTACATCGCAACCCTGCCCTCGGTCAGCGTCGCCGAGATCCTCACCCACGTGCTCCGCCTGAAAGACCCGGGCGAGTGGGACCAGGGCAAGCAATCCCGCATCGTCAAATGTCTGGAGAAGCTTGGTTGGCAACGGGGCCGACAGCGGACTGGTGGCGGAAAGCGGCCACGCCGGTATTTCCCGCCCAAAAAAGACGCCGATGATCCCGACGACAACGAATAGACGGTGGTACCACCGGACCACTCAACTAATCGTACACGGGACAGGCGTTTCTTCAATAATTACATATGCTTACATCATGGTACCACCGGTACCATGATCGCGCGCACGAGGAATGTACGTGAGCCTATACGAAAACCCATGCGCGCAGGACGCGAAGGTGATATGCGCTCAGGTTAATGTTGGAAATTTAGGTGGTACCACCTCGGACGACCCGGACCACCCGGTAATTCCCCTTTCGTGTCAAATGGTTATAGTGGACCAGGGTGGTACCACCTGTAACTTTTATGACCCGGGCCAGGTGGTACCACCAACTAAAGGTGCAGCGATCGATTCATCTAAATGCCTGTATCGCGCACACACGCGCGCGAGGAAAGACCCCTCGAAAACTATGGTCTTTTTCGTGAGCCACAAAGTTGAATAGGTTTCCGCGCATCTGCGGCGCCCGGCTGCACTCGGGCAAAATCTGCGAGCGCAAGCCTCTACCGCGCAGCACGCGTTGCCGGCTGCATGGTGGTCGAGCCGGTCGCCCTCCCGGCACGCCGATGCGCAAAACCACCGCCGATGCGATCGCGGCGGGCCGGCGCCGCTGGGTCGCTCGCATGCGCCTTGCGAAGGTGATGGGCGCGATCGCGCGCTTCCCCGGTGGGCGTCGCGATCGGGGCTTGCCGCCGTTGAGCAAAGACCCGAGGATCAGGAGAGCGCAGCGGCTGGTCGAGGCGGAGATGGCAGCGCGACGGAAGGTTCGAGTGGACCAGGTATCGGACGGGCAGGGGTGGCAGGAGCGGAGCTCGGGGCAGAAGCTGGCGACAGCGAGCGACAAATCGCTCGATCGCATTTTCGCCTTCTTGCTGCTCGATCTCGATCCGCGGGCGGACGAGAAGCTGTTTCTGGCGCAGCAGCAGATGGCGATGGCGACGATCACCAACCAGATCAAGCTTGATTCGGCACAGCTGGCGGCGCAGGCGGCGCTGGCGAATGTGCCTGATGCGGCGCTATCGCTGCGCTTGCAGGCGGCATTTGAGCGGCTTGACGAGGTCGCGATCGAGAACGAGGCCGAGGACGAGGACGGCGGAGAGGGAGCGGCGGCGGGGAGCGGAATGCCTGCCGCCGCCGATGGCGGGTGAAGGTTATCAACCTGCGAACTACCATCGGCAAAGCACGAAATCGGCAGTTGACGATTATGCCGTCAGCCCATGCCTCGGTTTACGTCAGCGTATGCTGAGAAATCTATGGTTGACGATTTATTATGTTTGTCAGCCTCACGTAATATTAAGCGGCGGCATCTGAACCCGGGCCAGCGAGCGATGATTGGCATAGAGGCATGGGATTCGCTCGCGGCGCTAGCCAAGGAGCGGCAACGTGCCGGTGGTGGAGATCAAAAATCAGCCTCAGCAAAAACAAAGGCTTATGACCAAAAATCGGTTCCCCCGAAATCGGGGGAAGCGATCGGCGAGGTTGCCGATCAAATCGCCGCGGATTCTGGCGCCGCCGCTTCAACCGTGCAACAGGCGCGGGCGATCACTAAACATGGTTTCGCCAACCTCTGTTATAAAATCTGTGGCTGACGGTAACCGCAAGTCATCGACTGCACCGGTTATGCTGTCCGATGCTATGTAACTGGCGGTTGACGGTTGCGCATATGCTTTGCGATCACACACCGCACCGGCTTCTCCCGTAGCAGAGCGATGCGCGACCAGCCCGCCCGGCGTTATCCTCCACTACCTGCCAGCGGCACGATAATCGCGATCGCCGGGTGCCGCGGATTCGGCATAGGCGGAAATGTCTTCCGCCCAACTCCTGCAGAAAGCCTAGGGTTTTTGGTGATTATTCCGCCCAACCCATACTTCAGCCCATATTTGGGGACGACCGATCCAGGCTGTTCAGCGCGTCGATCGAGCGCTATACCGAGATCGGTAATCAGCGCGAAAGTGTCCGATGAGCGATCTCTATGACAGCGACATCCTCGTCTGGTCAGAGCAGCAGGCGGCGCTGCTCCGCCGGCTCGCGACCGGTGAACGGATTACCCATGAAGTCGATTGGGAGAACGTCGTCGAGGAGATCGAGAGCGTGGGGCGGAACGATCTCCATGCTGTCAACTCGTATCTGGCCTTGACCCTACTCCAGATGCTCAAGCCCCGGGGCTGGCCCAACGCCCCCTATGTCCCGCATTGGCAAGGCGAAGCGCGACGGTTCCGCGGCGAAGCAATCGACCGTTGTTCGCCATCGCTGCGCCAACGTCTCGATCTGGCCAAGATTTATCGTCGCGCCTTGCAGGCGCTGCCGCCAACCATCGACGGGCAGCCGCCCCTGCCGTTGCCACAAAGCTGCCCGGTCTCGCTCGACGAGCTGCTGCGCGACGAGTGATCGCTCGGTCTGCCGGCGTCCCGAGCCCGGCGCGACCCCCTCTCTTTTTGCTCTAGGAACCGCTGCGGAGACCGCTGGAGGGGCCATCTCTCGTTTCCGGGTAGCCTTGGCTCTCCGACAGAGGATCGCGCTCCACGGGGCGACCGCGGTACTCCGCTCGCGTCCTTCGGCGGTCGTCGTCTGATGGCCGATCACTCGTCGAGGCGATCGACACCTGTTATCGCTCTCGTCCGCACGAAGATGTCAGACAACCTGTCGCCACGGACGACAGGTTCATCCTGCACCGACCGAGAGCATGGCTCGTGCCGGACCGGGCCCGGGTATGGTGCCCATAGCCGACGGGGGCCCCGAGGGGGGCCGGGCGGGGCATTTATTGCCTCGGCCGCGTCGCGACCGGTTCCTCTCCGCTGCCTGCCTGCAGAGAAAATCGGGAAAAAATATAGGAAGTGCGAGAGGTTCCGAAGGGTAACCTAAGGATGCATCCTGGTACAACTTTTAATTATGCGTCGGACGCACTCTGGGCTCTTTCTGTCTCGACCTGCTTGTGTTGAAAGTAAATATATTAAGTTACGCCGTATTCTTTAGGTATAGGGGTAAGTTTAGGTTTCCAAGTTTTGCGTTCTAGTTCGGATTTAATGAATTCGTCTTGGAGCTCTAAGAAGCCGTTAGATCTGAGGTAGAGTAATCCCATACTGACGCAGTCGGCACAATCTTGTTTGCCACGAGGAGTTCTAGTGCACTGGTCGATGACGTTATTGACCCATGTGAATTCGCCGACGCGGACGGTTTCGCGGCCGAATTTATCGAGTTCGCGGGTGAGGTTAGCGGGGGCGGAGACGAGGCCTTGGGAGAATAGAGGGGAGACGGAGAACATACGGTTTAGTTTGGACCCGTGTTTTGTTGGTTCGAACATTTCGATGATGAACTCCTGGGAGCGCATTTGGCGTTCGAGTTCTTGTGCGGTATCGTGGCCTCGGTTGGCGTTCTCGATGATTATTCGGTCGGCGTGACGGCGGCGGCAGGTATCGAGGAGTCTGGGGACGAGGCCGGTAGGTTTACCGGTGCGGGGGTCTGGGGTAGAGACATTGAGGCCGGCTCTGGTTTGCCATGCTTCCATCAGAATCATTCGCGGTTGTTCGTCTCCGGTTTCGGCTGAAGCGGTGATATGAGCGGTATCGAGAGTCCCCCACCGTGGTCCGAACCAGGGGGAGGCACGGCTAACATCTTCGCGTTTACGGGACCACACGCCCAACACGACGCAGGCAGAAAAATCGGCGGTATCGCGTTCGCTAAAAGCGGTATCGACGGCTACCAAGACAAAGCTGACATCGGGGAGCTCGACGATGAAGTCGCCGTTTTTGGTCCGTCTGATGTCCTTGGCCTCTGGGGTATGCTCGGGCCAGACTTTCCAGTCGGTGCGTGGGATGACGCCACCGCCGCGCGGCACTGGGGCTTGCTGCAATTGGGCGGCAGCGGCGTAGGAACTGAGGCCGGCTTGTCCCTTCTCCAACCCGGCCAATCCGAGTTCGACCTTGCGCAGCTCGGCCTCTGGCCAGACTTCGGGCCACAGCAGTTCGCCTTCGAAGGTACGGCGATCTTGCGGGCAGCAGCGGTCTGGTTCGAAGCGGGCGGGGAACATGAGATGGACTGCGTCGGGCCAAGTTTCGATCGCAAGATTACTTGGATCGTCTTCACTAACTCGTTGTCCGACGAGTATTCGGGCGGAGGTCAGGGGATTAGTGATACGGGTGGGGAGGCCTTCACTGAAGGCGCGCAGTATAGAGAGGCGTTCGAGATCGGACTCGGCTTCTTTTACAGTCATCAAATCGTCATATACATGACAATCGCCGCCGCGTCCAAGTAGTCCGCTTTCGATACTGGAGCTGATGCGCTGGCCGCCGGTAGTATTGCCGAAGTTGGCGCGGGAGGACTGATCGGGCAGCATTTTTACATTGCCGAAGACGGCTTGGTACCAGGCGCCGAAGACGAGGCGGCGCATTTTGACGGCGAGCTCTTCGGCCAGTGTCGCGGAGTAGCTGACACAGAAAAACGCGACTTGCGGGCCGGACTGGGGGGCGATTTCGCTGCGGCACCAGATCCAGGCGGGGTACATCACGGAGACGAGTAAGGATTTCCCGGTCCGAGGGGGGGCATTTATTATGAGGCTTCTTAGATTTCCATCAGCTATTGCTTCGAGGTGCTCGATAATGACTTCATGGAACCAGGCGAGGCGGAGCGGTGCCGGGTCGATTTCCTGCCAGGCGCGCTTAACGAATTCGAGAAAGCTTTCTTGGTAGCGTTCTTTTAGCTCGCGTCGATCGACTTCGAAGATGAGTTCGACCATTTCGCGCCAGGCGGCGGGGTCGCGGCGTTTTAGCAATTCGAGTTTTTTGAGGCGGTCACTGGAGAGGGGGGACATGGGGATGAGCGTAATCAACAAGATGAGATCGGACAAGGTTCAGAGGCCCAAGCAGCCAACCTTCCTTGTTGCGCTCGCGATGGCGAACGTTTAGAGAACAACATCGAAGCACTGCAGTAGGCCCCGATGTTTCTCGCCACGTCTAGGTGCCCTCGACATAAGGCCGGGGGTGGGTACCCCTAAACGATGGGGTGGTGCCGCACGATGTGTAATGACACACATCGATTTACGGAGTTGGAACGTCGACACATGCAACATACTCAATCATTGAAAACCTCGGCATCAACCAACCCCGGCCTCGGCTCTTCCCCGCCTTGTCGCTGGAAAAACGAACGGACGGAGTCATCCAATTGGGGGGGTTAATGCAACAAGCGGTCGCGCCGCAAAGTCCCGCCAGTGTGCTTCCCCCGGCCCGACGCGGGCCCCACGCCCGTCCTCCGAGACGTGTTTTTGGGCTGGCAGGCAACCACCATTTCGAGCGCCGCGACGGGGTATTATCTCGATTCGCCCGTCGCGAGGCCAAGCCGCCGAATCGTCTGGCGCATGATATGACCACGACCTTAATCGAATGGGTGCGCGGCGATGACGGGATACCCGGTGAGAGCTGGAACCCGATCCGAGCGCGCAATCGCGAGACCGGGAAACATGGCTCGTACTGCGGAGACGCCATGACGGAGCGTGTGCATTGTTATGCCAAGATATTCAATCACTGGGTCGGCACCCAGATCGATCTTAGACCTCAGAACCGTGATCGCGTCGAGGTGTACCTCGACGTGAAGCGGGTTGATGTGCCGCGACATGCCCAGCGCAGCCCGTTTGGGGTGTGATCATGGCGGATCAGGTTCTTTGCGCCGACAAGCTAGCCGGGCACTATGTCCTCGATAGCCCAACCGGCGGGCCGCGCGGCGATGGCACCGAGGACGGCTACTTGCTTGTCGACAAGCGGAGCGACGGCCAGTGGTACGACGCCGAGCTCGACGCCTGTATCGAGGCGCGGGAAATCGTGCCGCTCGATGTGGTAACCGAGCGATACGTCATCATCGAGGACGAAGAAGACCGCGTGTTCGTGCCCACCCCCGGTGAGTGCGAGCGCGTCGGCATGCCGGTCAGGAGGCGGCGAGCGCGACTTGATCTGCACGTCGTCGAGATCGACGGCCGCCCGGTGGTGGTGGGAACCGAGGATGGGATCTCGATCTATCTCGAACGCGGGGAAGAGCAAGAGCCTGGGGGCGATTTTGTGCCCGCGCTGGGCGGCGGTCTGCAGGGCGTGGAGGACGCGGCTAATCCTGGTCATCCGGTGTGGGATGGGGAGCCGTCCAGCCTGCATATTCGTGGCGCTACCGATGCCGAGATCGATTTGTGGCAGCGTCGGTTGGGCCAAGCGTGGGAACAGACCGGAAAAGTGTTCGACCCCGTCTGTTTGCTGGTGTTTCTCATATCGCTCCGCGAATTCCGCCGCCGACGAGCAGATTGCGAGTGAGACCCGACGGCCGGCAGCCGCAACGGCCAGAATCCGGCCTTGCCGGCGGCCGCTAGGGCGCGATCTCTGGCCAGCGCGAGAGACGCATCCTGCGGGCACCACTCCGCCCGTACCAGCGATTTTACTAGGGGATGAGGTCGCCGTGCCACGGAGACACTTCCGCGATCGATACATCCGGGCCCCCGCCAGCGGCTGGCCAGCCAGCTCGAATAACACGCGACCGAGATCGCAGAGCGCCTCGCTTGGGCTCTAGCGCCTCACCGCGCGATAGATCTTCTTATGCCGCCGTGGGATATATTGCGATGCAGCTCGGGCTCTACCCGTTAGCCTCCGAACTCGACGCAATCGAGCGTGATGATTTGCGGACCTTGGTGCGCTGGGCAAAGCATCTTCTGTCGGCCGACCAGCTAGAGATTCCCAAGATCGCCTACGGGAGCGGGATTTAACCGTCAGCCTTGTCGGTGAGATTACGAAGAAAGAGCGTGATGGCTGTTGAAAATGTTTCAAGACCGCGTTTCACCCACGGCGGTGCGCGGGTTGGGGCGGGCCGGAAGCGCGGCGTGCCCAACCGCTGGCCGGCGGCACTGGCGGCTGAGATCCGCCGGCTCGGCGACGAGGTCGCGCGGCTTCGGCAGCAGCGCCGCAACGAGCAAGAAACTTTGCCTGCGCTGCTGCGCCGGCTGACCGAAATTGAACGTCTTCTCACGGGGAGCGATTTGCATGTGCCGACGCGAGCGACCCGGCGGCGCCCGTTGGGGGCGTAATCACTGAGGTCGGCTCGGCCGGCGACTGACCGAGGTAACTCCAACACCGCAGTCGACGCAGCGGAACCGATCGAGCGATGGCGCCCACCCGCGAACAGATCGGGCGTAAGCTTAGCGCGCCGGGTCGGGGCTGGTGACGGATCGTTGAGGAAATCGAGCCAGATGATGTCCGCGCGTTGCCTGTCGATGTTGCTTGCAATCACCTCGCGCCCGGCCGCCCCGCCGACCGGGACGCCATCGCCTGTGGCAAGCTCCAAGATCCGCCGTTCCTCGACCAAGGGCGAACGGCCGCTGTGGGTTCAGTGAAGGGATCTTCGCCGGAGCCCGCGGCAACGACGGAGTTGCGCCGAAGGACTAAACCGCTCCCGCGGTAATTTGTAGCAAGGGAAGGGTCTCGGGGAGTAGCAGAAGCAGGCGTCCTGTCTTGAGATCGAGGGGCTGAAGACCGCACCCAAGACAGGAGTCCCCAATGACCTACAAGGCCATCAGTCCGTTACGCCGGCGACTGATCGAGGACATGGCGATCCGCCGGCTCAGCCCCAAGACGCACTACCAGTATATCCGCCACGTCAAAAAGTTTGCCGATTTCCTGGGCCG